>SDBT01002261.1_pt1 | contig 34298 bp, 25 predicted proteins | sample 2277101 | NCBI WGS metagenome assembly SDBT01 (sample SAMN10404973, study PRJNA504765) | marine sediment metagenome | isolation source: marine sediment core GS10_PC15, 103 cmbsf | place: Arctic Ocean: Southern Knipovich Ridge | collected 2010
CGAACATCAAAGGTTAGCAGATTCTGAAGCCCGGCTAGCTGACTGGAAAAACTGGGGACCTTATCTCAGTGAACGCTCCTGGGGGACTGTGCGTGAAGATTACAGCCCGTATGGTACTGCCTGGAATTACTTCCCGCACGACCACGCTCGCAGCCGCACTTACCGTTGGAATGAAGACGGATTGGGTGGATTTTGCAACAGGCTCCAAAATATTTGCCTTGCTGTCGCTCTGTGGAACGAACACGACCCGATCCTTAAGGAGCGGCTCTTCGGTCTGACGGGTCTTGAGGGCAACCACGGTGAGGATGTCAAGGAATATTACTTCTACCTGGACGGAACCCCCACCCACTCGTATATGAAAATGCTTTACAAGTACCCTCAGGTCAAATTCCCTTACTCTCTGCTCGTAGAAGAAAATCAACGCAGAGGGAGGAAAGCCCCCGAATTTGAGCTTATCGAGGCGTTGAGGGATGCGTTCGAACAGAACCAATACTTCGACGTTTTTATAGAATACGCAAAAGGTGACCAGGAAGATATCCTGTGCCGCATTACCGCCATTAATCGCGCCACCAAACCGGCTCCAATCCATATACTGCCGCATCTCTGGTACCGCAACACCTGGTCGTGGGGCTACAATCCGACCCACCCGGCAATCCAAGTGGTTGAGGATGCACGGCGAGATATCCTAATCACACACACCCAATCCCGGCATCAGGGGACAGGTGGTGGTACCTTTCTGGTTTTCACTCAACAGGAAAGTCGCCTTCATCCAACAAGCAGGTGGATCGGCTTGAGGCTCCCCTTCTGTTCACCGAAAACGAAACAAACATGGAAAGGCTATTCGGAACACCAAACGCTGGTCCTTATGTCAAAGACGGCATCCACGAAGCCGTGGTTAGCGGGCTATCAAGCCGGGTTAATCCAGACCTAAAGGGCAGTAAAGCTGCGGCCCATTACCAAACTACGCTTGCTCCCGGTGAGAGTCTGTCTATAGAAGTTCGTTTCAGCAATCTCCCACACTCGAACCCATTTGCTGATTTCGACAATATTTTCGAACTGCGTAAAAGGGAAGCGGACAATTTTTATACTGCTGTACAGAACCCAATTCTGAGCGAGGACGAGCGTCGGGTCCAACGACAGGCGTTAGCCGGGTTATTGTGGAGTAAACAGTTCTACCACTACAGTGTCGAACTATGGCTGCAAGGAGATCCCGAACAACCGACTCCGCCAGCATCGCGTTTAGACGGGCGCAACTCAGACTGGAAGCAGCTTTATAACCTGGATGTGCTCTCAATGCCCGACAAGTGGGAATACCCCTGGTATGCTGCCTGGGATCTGGCATTTCACACAATCCCATTAGCTATGGTTGACCCTGAATGGGCTAAACGCCAGCTTATCCTGCTCTTGCGCGAATGGTACATGCACCCCAACGGGCAATTACCAGCTTATGAATGGGCTTTTGGTGACACAAATCCACCGGTACACGCCTGGGCTGCGCTGCAGGTCTATCATATAGATCGCGACTTGAATAAGCGCCAAGACACAGATTTTTTAGAAAAGGTTTTTCACAAACTGCTTCTGAACTTTACGTGGTGGGTCAACCGCAAAGACCAAGACGGTAACAATGTCTTCCAGGGAGGCTTCCTGGGTCTGGATAACATCGGCGTTTTCGACCGCAGCAAGCCATTGCCCTCAGGGGAGTATTTGGATCAAGCCGATGGAACCGCCTGGATGGCGATGTACTGTCTCAATATGCTCAACATCGCACTAGAACTAGCTCGCACTCGTCCGGCTTATGAGGACGTTGCCACCAAGTTTTTCGAACATTTTATATACATCGTCAGCGCTTTTTATGATATGGGCTGCCAAGGGATGAGTCTTTGGGACGAGGAGGATGGCTTCTTCTATGATGCATTGCATACCTCAGACAGGCGAATCATCCCGCTGAAAATCCGTTCCTTCGTAGGGTTAATGCCTCTTTTCGCCACCACGACAATAGAACCGGAATTGCTGAAGAACCTGCCGCGCTTCAAGCGACGTGTGGATTGGTTCATTAACTACCGTCCAGATCTGGTGAAGAACGTCGCTTCATTGACTGAGCCAGGTGCTCATGGTCACTACCAACTGTCAATCTTGAACCGGGAAAAACTGACGCGCGTCCTGGAGCGCGTTTTTGATCCAACTGAGTTCCTATCCGATTATGGGCTCAGGTCACTCTCCCAGTTTCATCTTGAACACCCTTACGAATTACGATTGGATGGACATACTCAAACCGTGGGCTACGAACCTGCCGAATCCAGCCACGGCTTGTTTGGCGGCAACTCCAACTGGCGTGGTCCAATCTGGTTCCCGGTCAACTACCTGGTAATTGAAGCTCTGCGCCAATATGGACATCACTACGGCGATACACTCAAAGTGCAGGTGCCTCAAGGATCAGGTCGATCGCTTACATTAAACGAGGCGGCGGATGATTTGTGCCGTAGACTTGCAAGTATTTTTTTGCGTGACGATAGCAGCGGTGGTCACCGTCCAGTATTCGGCGGAGAGGAATACTTCCAGCGCGATCCATATTGGCGGGACAATATATTGTTTTTCGAATATTTCCACGGAAATAATGGGACCGGACTTGGAGCCAGCCACCAGACCGGCTGGACCTCTCTGGTCGCGAAAATGATCCAGGATGCCGGATGAAACTCAATTTTGGTCGCCCGATTTGTGGAAAACTGACCAACGCCGCATCCCGAGAGTGGTTGGTGACGAACGGAATAGGTGGTTATGCAAGCGGTACTATTGCCGGCTTACTGACACGCCGTTATCACGGGCTCTTGGTCGCAGCGCTGCAACCGCCGCTGGCGAGGAAATTGTTGGTCACCAAGTTCGATGAAACGGTGTTTTACCAAGACATTAGTTATCCGTTGTCTACCAACCGCTGGGCAGATGGAACTCTAGAACCACAAGGTTTTCGTAATATTGAACGGTTCCATCTCGAAGGCACAACGCCCGTATGGACTTTCACCTGCGCCGACAGCCAGCTTGATAAACGGGTGTGGATGGGTACCGGAGAAAATACCACGTACGTTCACTATCAACTGAGCCGGGGCAGCGCTCCTTTCACCCTAACTGCCAAAGTCCTGGTCAACTACCGCGATTTCCATGGTTCCACTCAAGGAAGTTGGGATTGGCAGATCGATCCTGTACCAGGTGGGCTTAGATTTCAAGCTTTCGAAGGCGGGATCCCCTTCTACCTGCTGAGCCAACAGGCTGAAATTACCCCCAAAGATGAATGGTTCCGGGATTTCGCATTGAGCGCCGAACAATATCGCGGTTTCGAAGGCATCGAAGATCACCTCAATGCCGGTGAGTTCCGCGCGACATTGTTACCCGGCGAATCTGTAACCATAATCGCCACCACAAACCCGGACACCGGGCTTGATGGATCAAAAGCCTATACTGAACGGCGACAACATGAAGGGGGTTTAATCGCCTCATTTGAGCGAACCAGCCAACATACAAGTTACAGTCCCCACCCGGTGGATGAAATAACTGAGCGGCTTATACTGGCGGCTGACCAGTTCATCGTCCAACGCGCGGCAATTAACGAATCTAGTGACAATATACAAATTGGGTCAGGAGCCTCGTCTGTAAGTAATACAGCCGGTCATTCGATCATCGCCGGCTATCCCTGGTTCGGTGACTGGGGCCGCGATACCATGATCAGCCTGCCCGGTTTAGCCCTTTCCACCGGCAGGCACGAGATAGCACGCTCCATTCTACTCACTTTCTCCCGCTTTGTAGATGAGGGCATGCTGCCAAACCGCTTCACTTCTACCGGCGAGACACCCGAATACAATACCGCAGATGCAACCCTATGGTTTTTCGAGGCCGTTCGCGCCTACAACGCGGCAACCGGCGACGATGAATTTCTAAAAATGCTCTTCCCCATTTTAATGGATATCATCACCTGGCACCAGCGCGGCACGCGCTACCATATTCACGTCGACCGCGATGACGGCTTACTGTACGCCGGTCAACCCGGTGTACAACTAACCTGGATGGACGCCAAAGTAGACGACTGGGTGGTCACGCCGCGCACCGGCAAACCAGTGGAAATAAATGCGCTGTGGTACAACGCATTGCGCAGCATGTCGGATTTCGCACGCCAACTTGGCAAACCAAGCAAACCTTTCGATGAACTTGGCGACCACGCCCAATCCGGGTTTGCCCGATTTTGGAACCCGGTTGGGAACTGCTGCTACGACGTGATCGATGGTCCAAACGGTAACGACGACAGCCTGCGCCCCAACCAGATCCTGGCAGTTTCATTAACTCACAGCCCGCTCGATATGATTCAGCAAAAAGCAGTGCTAGACGCCGCTGCCCGGTACCTGCTTACATCCCACGGGCTGCGAAGTCTGGCTCCCCAGGACCCTTTGTACGGTGGTCATTACGGCGGCGACACCCAGCAGCGCGATAGCGTTTACCACCAGGGCACAGTCTGGGGTTGGTTGATTGGACCTTTCGTCAGCGCCCACTTGCGTGTATACAAAGACCGGCAACTGGCGCGCTCTTTTCTGCAGCCGCTGATTTCCAACATGGCAGACCATGGCTTGGGTACAATCAGCGAAATTTTCGACGGCGATCCGCCGTTTACGCCGCGGGGATGCATCGCCCAAGCGTGGAGCGTGGCAGAAGTGCTGCGTGCCTGGTTAGAAACTGAACAATATTAGGTGATCTACAGTATCAATATTTTTTTAAATGTGTAATATTATCTTCCTTGATGTCGTCTATAAACTTGGGCATATCTACCCCATGATTAAAAAAACACGAGGAGCGGTTTTTTTAACCTTTCCGGAAAAATCTTTTCTGCCTTAGACATAAAAACGGAGGTTACAGTGCTACTAGCAGGCGATATCGGTGGAACGAAGGCAAACTTAGCCGTGTTTTCGGTCGAAAAATGTTCTATTGTCCCACTCACGGAGATGACATATCGCAGCACTGATTATCCCAACCTTGAGACAATAATCTCCGAATATCTCTCCCAATTTGATTTTAAGGTTACCCAAGCCAGCCTTGGGGTCGCCGGTCCAGTCGTAGAAGACCAGGCCTCCATAACCAACCTCTCGTGGTCTATGACGGTTGACGCGCTCAGGGATACGTTTGACCTCACCCGTGTCCATCTACTCAATGATCTGGTCGCCATGGCTGCGGCAGTTCCCCGGCTTGAGGATAAGGACCTGCATACATTGAACCCGGGTAAGCCAGTTCATGGTGGAACCATAGCCGTCATCGCGCCGGGGACCGGTCTGGGAGAGGCTTATCTCACCTGGGATGGTTCGCGCTACTTCCCGTATGCCTCCGAAGGTGGGCACTCGGATTTTGCACCCACAAACCAACTCGCATTAAGACTACATCAATATCTTCTGGATCGCTTTGGTCACGTAAGCTGCGAGCGGGTTTGTTCAGGAAACGGAATACCGAACATCTACGCCTTCCTCAGAGACGAAAAATACGCCGAAGAACCAGACTGGCTGGCAGAACAATTAGCAAGGGCGAAGGATCCCACTCCCATTATTGCAAAGGCTGCTCTGGATATAGAACGATCCTGCAAGCTCTGCAGTCTGACAATGGACACATTTGTATCCATCCTGGGAGCTGAATCAGGGAACATGGCACTTAAAGTACTATCCTCGGGTGGGGTTTACCTGGGTGGGGGAATACCGCCCCGTATTTTACCTTATCTCGATAGCGGCATCTTCATGCAGGCATTCCTGCACAAAGGGCGTCTTGCAAGCGTCTTAAACAAGATGCCAGTGCACGTGATTCTAAACCGCAAAGCAGCCCTCTTAGGTGCTGCATATTACGGTCTTGACAGGTGGCAAGACTAAACTTATCTTTTGAGGAGCATCAACATGTCTAATCTAGAACAATTATCAAAACTTGGTCAGGCGGTATGGTTTGATTACATTCGCCGTTCTTTCATCACCAGCGGCGAACTCCAAAAACTGGTCGATCAAGGTGTGCGCGGGGTCACGTCGAACCCTGCTATTTTCGAAAAGGCTATCGCTGGAAGCGCAGACTATGACCAGGATCTTAACGTTCTGGTTGAAGCCGGAAAGTCGGTTGAAGAGATATACGAAACCCTCACGTTAGAGGATATTCGCCGCGCAGCCGACATTCTGCGTCCAGTTTACGATCAAACTAACGGTGAGGATGGATATATCAGCCTGGAAGTTAGTCCAACACTGGCAAACGATACAAATGGCACGGTGGCTGAAGCTAGTCGTCTGTTCAATGAACTCGACCGCCCAAATATAATGATCAAAATACCAGCAACCCGGGCAGGCATCCCGGCAATTGAAACGGCGATCAGCAAAGGGATTAATGTCAACGTCACGCTGCTTTTCTCCCTCTCACATTATGAGGGTACGGCTCAAGCTTATATCGCCGGCTTGGAAAAATACGCTGCCTCCGGTGGTGATGTTTCAAAAATCGCTTCGGTGGCATCCTTCTTCGTCAGCCGGGTTGATACGGCTGTAGACCGCGAACTTGAAAATCTTGGGGTATCAAGCCTGCAGGGAAAAATTGCCATAGCTAACGCAAAAATTGCTTACGCTCGCTTCAAGGAAATCTTCAGCGGTGAGCGGTGGAATAAATTAGCCTCGCTGGGCGCACGTGTCCAGCGTCCCTTGTGGGCTAGCACCGGCACAAAAAACCCGGCCTATTCTGATACGCTATATGTAGACAATTTGATCGGTCTTGATACGGTCAACACAGTTCCGCCAGCCACACTGCATTCCTTCCTTGATCATGGAACTGTTTCTTCTACACTTGAAGTCGATATCGACGAGGCGCGCAGCCAGTTGGTACAGCTCGCCAAGTTAGGCATCGATCTCGACGCCATCACACAAAAGCTCCAAGATGACGGTGTGGCAGCGTTCTCAAAATCCTTTGATGTATTAATGGCAAGCATTGCCGGAAAGCGGGAAAAACTTCTCGCTGGATGGGGGCTCATGAGCGCTGAGCTTTTTGGATATAGGGGTCTAGTTGATTCCGCCCTGTCCGAAATGGAAGAAGACCAGATCATGTCACGTATCTGGTCAATCGACCACACTGTTTGGAAACCCGAGCCGGAGGAGATTACAAACCGTCTGGGATGGCTGCACATCACCGAAAAGATGCTGGAAGATCTGCCGCGCCTGCAATCCTTAACAGAAAACGTGCGTTTGGAAGGCTACACTAACGCACTCCTGTTGGGCATGGGCGGTTCAAGTCTGGCTCCCGAAGTTTTCCGTAATACTTACGGCGTCAGAAAAGAATATCTTGATCTCACCGTTTTAGACAGCACCGATCCAGGTGCATTGTTAAGTCAGGCAGAAAAACTAAACCCTTCCAAGACCCTGTTTATCGTTTCGACAAAATCCGGCGGCACAGTAGAGACACTTTCATTCTTTAAATTCTTTTACAACCGTGTTCTCGAGGCGGTCGGAGCGGAAAACGCCGGGGCACATTTCGTCGCCATTACCGATCCAGGCAGCTATCTCGCCGAGCTGGCTGACCAATACGAATTCCGGGCTACTTTTCTCAATGACCCCAATATAGGTGGTCGCTACTCTGCACTCTCATACTTCGGTCTGGTACCGGCATCTCTGATTGGTATGGACGTGGAGCTGCTTCTCAAACGGGCTTCGAATATGGTCTGCAATTGCGAAGGATGCAACAACCCAATATCTGGAGATAACCACTGCGCACAACTGGGCGCAATCTTGGGAGAACTCGCCAAAGCTGGACGAGACAAAGTGACCCTGATCACCTCGCCCAGCATCCGCAGTTTTGGCGACTGGTTTGAACAGCTCATCGCTGAAAGCACTGGCAAAGATGGCAAAGGCATCTTGCCTGTGGTAGGTGAAACCGTCGGGTCACCTGAGGTTTACGGCGACGATCGACTCTTCGTTTATCTCAAACTGGAAGGAGACGAAACCTTCGATTCGACCCTAAAGGTCCTGGAAGATTCCGGCAACCCGGTTGTGCGCCTGAACCTGGGTGATCTTTATGACCTGGGAGAGCAGTTCTTCCTGTGGGAAATGGCTACTGCTGTGGCAGGATATCGTCTGGGAATCAACCCGTTCGATCAGCCCAATGTCGAGTCTGCAAAAGGCTTGGCTCGCAAAATGTTAGCCACCTACCAGGAAAACGGAAAGCTTCCAGTTTCAAATCCTGTTCTAAGTGTGGACGGCATCACCGTGTTCGGTGAAGTTCAAGCAAACACACCTGAAAGTGCCTTAAAATCGTTTCTCTCTCAAGCCCAACCAGGCGCTTACATTGTACTGCAGGCTTTTGTACAGCCGACACAAGAGACTGACGCCGCCCTGCTGCAACTGCGCACCAGCCTGCGTGACGAGACAAAAATGGCAGTAACAACCGGTTACGGGCCGCGTTTTCTGCACTCCACGGGTCAGTTGCACAAGGGGGATGCCGGTAGAGGTCTGTTTATCCAATTCACCTCTGACAACGCCCAGGATGTCCCAATACCAGACGAGGCGGGCGCTAACGAATCCTCAATCAACTTTGGGGCGCTGGAGATGTCAGCAGCACTTGGCGATAACCAGGCGCTGCTCGATGCTGGTCGAAAAGTTATTCGCTTCCACCTCGGGATGGATATTCCCGGGGGTCTGACCCGATTATCAGAAACTTCAGTATGAACGCTAAGCGACTTGATAACATGCGAGGCAAACGAGCATGATCAGAGCGATGATCTTTGACCTGGATGGGACGTTGGTACAAACTGAGCGCCTTAAAGCACGCTCTTACGCCAGCGCGATGACCGAACTTTGCTCGTATGAAGTTACCAAAACAGAGATGATAGAAGTGTTCAAAGAGGTCGTGGGCTTATCGCGCCGTGAAGTGGCAAAGTATCTGCTAAAAAGGTTTGAAGCAGAAAGTGCTGCCAGTCAGCACATGGACGAATTTGGTGTGAGCACACCCTGGCAGGCTTACGTCCAGATGCGCATGCGCTATTATGAAGACATGCTCGCTGACCCCGATGTCTTGCGTAACAACCAATGGCCGCACAACATGACCCTGTTGGAAGAAGCCAGGCGTGCACAATGCAAAGTCGGTTTGGCGACCATGTCCCACTATTCCCAGGTTCAGCGTGTACTTCAGGCGCTTAATCTGTCTGAGGCTTTCAATTTCATCGCCAGTCGCGACGATGTAGTAAACGGTAAACCAGATCCAGAGATATACCTGCTGGTCGCCAAAGAACTGGATGTCCCGTCCGAAGAATGCCTGGTCATTGAAGATTCGCCAACCGGCGTACGGGCAGCTATCGCTGCCGGAATGTGGTGCATCGCGGTAACCACGCCTTTCACCCGTCAGTCAATGCACACCCAGAAGCTTCTGGAAGAAAAGTGGGTCGTCGATGATCCATCCGCACTGCCTGAAGTTGTGAATCATATGATTACAACACGTAAAGAGGAGCAATCAACAATCTAATAATGAATGGATCGAACTTATTAAACACGATCCTGATGGATGTCGTAGAATACTCTCGCAACAAGATTCTTACCTCTGCTTCGCTCCATTTAGAGGACAGTTAATCTTATTCTATGTGACTGAGCAGAAAAATATCAACCAATCAGTTCTCGGTAAGGATATTAAAAAAATCGATATACGTAACACAATCAAAGGAAAAAAACAAATGGATATAGCAATGATCGGACTTGGTAAAATGGGTGCTAATATGACCACCCGTATGCTGCGAGGCGGGCACCGCGTCGTAGCCTTTGACTTAAACGAGGATTCAATTAAGGCTGCCGAAGAACAGGGCGCTGAAGGGGCCCGTACCCTGGATGAAATCATCACAAATCTGGCTTCACCACGCGCTGTTTGGGTTATGGTCCCGGCTGGAAACCCAACCGATAGCACAATAACGGCGCTTGCGGAGATATTATCCCCTGATGACATCATCATCGACGGTGGCAACAGTAATTACAAAGACAGCATACGCCACGCTGAAATGCTGGAGGAAAAGGGTATCTATTTTGTGGACGTTGGCACCAGCGGCGGCGTTTGGGGCTTAGCTGAAGGATATAGCATGATGGTCGGCGGCGAAAGTGAAGCTGTGGATCGCATTCGCCATGTACTGGAGACATTGGCTCCGGGACCTGACCTGGGCTGGGGGCATGTCGGTCCTGCTGGTGCGGGTCATTTCGTGAAAATGATTCACAACGGGATCGAATACGGTCTGATGCAAGCCTACGCTGAAGGTTTTCAGATTATGCGTGCCAAAGAGGTGTTCGGGCTGGACCTGCACCAAATCGCCGAAATCTGGCGCTTCGGCAGTGTCGTGCGTTCGTGGTTGCTTGATCTGACCGCAAATGCTCTGGCTGAAAATCCTGAGCTGGAGGGCATTAAAGACTGGGTTGCCGACAGCGGGGAAGGGCGCTGGACAGTATTTGAAGCCATTGACCTGGATGTGCCCGCACCAGTGATCACCCAAGCCCTGCAGGCTCGCTTCGTCAGCCGCCAGGAGGTGAGCTTCGCCGCCAAATTGTTAGCCGCCATGCGTAACCAATTCGGTGGTCACGCTATAAAACGAGAGGAATAACTTCCATCATGAACGATTTTCCTACCACAATCCTGATTTTCGGTGCCTCCGGTGATCTGACCAGGCGCAAACTGATACCCGCACTGTACAATCTCAGGCGCAAAGGGCGCTTACCAGATGACACAAACATCGTCGGCTATGCCCGCCGCCCTTACAACGACCAGGATTTCCGTATTCGCATGCAGGATGGCGTTATGGAATTCAGCCAGAGCACTTATGATCCCGGATTATGGGAGGCATTCGCTCCCACGCTGAGATACTTCCAGGGCGATTTATCCACAGGGCAGGATTTTGTACGGCTGCAGAATTATCTTCTACAGCTCGAGAGCGGACCTGCGAACCGGCTCTATTATCTCGCCACCTCGCCCACCTTTTACGAACAAATCGTCAGTAATTTGGGCGCGGCTGGCATGGTATCCCAGGAAGCCGGTCAGCGTAATGTCATCATCGAAAAACCTTTCGGCAGAGACCTATCATCCGCCCAAACTCTAAACCGTTCTATCCACACAGTTTTTAACGAAAGTCAAATCTACCGCATTGACCATTACCTGGGTAAAGAGACCGCGCAGAACATTCTATTCTTCCGGTTTGCTAACACCATCTTCGAGCCGGTCTGGAATCGCAACTATGTGGATAATATCCAGATCACAGTAGCCGAAACCGTGGGTGTAGGTCACCGGGCTGGATATTACGACACCTCCGGGGTCTTGCGGGATATGTTCCAGAACCACCTGCTGCAGCTCTTTTCCCTGGTGGCGATGGAACCACCTGCATCATTTGAGGCTGATGCTCTGCGCAATGAAAAGGTCAAGGTGTTGAGCGCCACGCGTCCTATAGCATTATCCGATACTGTGCGCGCCCAATACCAGGGTTACAGCGAGACGGAGGGCGTAGCTCCTGATTCAAGGACCCCTACCTTTGCGGCTCTTAAACTGTATGTCGACAACTGGCGTTGGCAGGGTGTGCCTTTCTACCTGCGCTCCGGCAAATACCTGGCGAAGAAAGAAAGTGAAATCTCGATCGAGTTCAAGCGCCCGCCTCACATGATGTTTGACCTTCCAGCCAATTACGACTTCACTCCTAACATCCTTTCACTGTGCATTCAACCCGACGAGGGTATGCATCTGAAATTTGAAATCAAAGTACCCGACTCAGTCCAGGAATCGCGATCTGTGGACATGGATTTCCATTACCGCGATGCCTTTAGCGAAACAGCCCTACCTGAGGCTTATGAGCGGCTGCTTCTGGATGCACTCAAAGGTGATGCCTCTTTATTCGCGCGCAGCGACGGAATCGAACTTGCCTGGAAATTGATCGACCCTGTCATACAGGGTGATTCTTCGCTAGAAGCAAACGAAATGGCTGTTTACGAGCCAGGAAGTTGGGGTCCCGCAGGCGCTGACGACCTTTTATCTCTCGATGGGCGCGTATGGCGCCTGGGATGTGTACATAAATAACCACAAGATGAACGACATCAAAATCTATCCGGATCGAGAAAGCCTCGCTCGGGCAGCGGCTGAACACATTATCGAATCAGGAACAACTGCGATACAAAATCAAGACCGGTTCAGCCTCGCCTTAGCCGGCGGGTCGACGCCGAAAGCGGCTTATGAATTACTGGCGAGCGACGAGTATGCCCAGCGCCTGGACTGGAAGCGGGTTCACATCTTTTGGGGAGACGAGCGCTGTGTGCCGTTGGAACATCCCGACAGCAACTACCGTATGGCGCGCCAATCTCTCCTGGATCACGTCCCCATCCCAGCAAAAAACATCTACCGTATGCGTGCGGAAGAGGAGCCCATTAAAGCAGCCCTAGAATATGAGGGTTCCTTACGAACTTTCTTCTCCATGCAGCCTGATCACCCAAATGATCCTGATGTTGGGTCTGCTGGACGGAAATCCTTTGACCTGGTACTGCTAGGTATGGGCGATGATGGACACACAGCTTCGCTTTTTCCATCTTCGGATGCGCTTAATGAGTCCGTATGCTGGGTAACGGCGGTCGAACATACCAACCCGCCCCCACCTATAGTTACGCGCCTCACCCTCACACTGCCCGCCATTAACGCCGCTGCACAGGTGACTTTTTTAGTCGCCGGCGCGAGCAAGAGCCAGAGCTTTAAGCACGTATTATCCCCTCCAGACCAATCGTCACCCGCACTGCCTGCCCAGCTCATCCAGCCGTTAAATGGGCGGCTGCTCTGGTTGGTTGATGAGGCTGCATGCTCAGGGAAATCAAAGCGGTACAATACGATATAAACTGAATGCGTACGAATGTTATCATCCCAGCCTTGAACGAGGCCGAAAGCCTGAGGCACGTTCTTTCCAAAATCCCCAATGAAGCAGTGTCTGAAGTAATCCTGGTGGATGGGGGCTCAACGGATGACACTGTGCAGATAGCAAAAGCTGGTGGGGCGCGGGTTGTTATTGAAAAGCAGCGCGGTTATGGACTAGCCTGCACAACCGGAGTGAACCACTCGGACGGGGATATTCTGGTTTTTATGGACGGTGACGGTGCAGATAACCCCAGCCAGATTCCCGCATTAATCAATCCCGTCCTGACCGGTCAAGCTGATATGGTACTCGGATCACGTTTGGCTGGCATTATCACCCCGGGAGCTATGCCCTGGCACCAGCGGGTGGGGAACCAGCTCTCCGCCAGGTTAATTCACCTGCTGTACGACCTTCCCATAACAGACCTGAGCCCTTTCCGGGCTGTTAACCGAAAAAAACTGATCACGCTTGATCTCCAAGACATGACCTACGGCTGGCCTACCGAAATGATCGTTAAAGCCGCTCGTCAGAAATGGTGCATCCTTGAAATCCCAGTCAACTACCGATCTCGTATTGGCGGCAAATCAAAAATAAGCGGTACGATCCGGGGGACGGTTCTTGCCACACTTCACATCCTTAGTACAATCATATACTATTCGAGATAACACCAAACTCTCACTCAAATTTATTTGTTCTTGACTTCAGATCTAACATCATGAACGACACATCCCTGATCATAATGGCCAAAAAGCCCATCGTTGGCTCTACTAAAACCCGACTCTGCCCGCCGCTTTTACCCCACCAAGCCAGCGCTCTTTACGAGGCACTTTTATTGGACACCATTGCTTTAGGGACAGATTTGAAAGGAGTCGACCTAGCAATCGCCGTAACACCGTCTGACTCCAGCGATTATTTTCACACGATCGCCCCGCCGGATGCATTACTGCTCCCCGTCGATTGCCCGGATATCGGCTCATGCTTGAGCCAGGTGCTGGAAAAACTTATCGGTAATGGCTACAAGAAAGCCGTCGCTATAAACTCGGATGGTCCTTCTCTGCCTCCAGACTACATTCACCAGGCTGTCCGTTCCCTGGACGATCACGATCTCGTCCTGGGTCCCAGTGAAGACGGCGGTTACTACCTGGTAGGTGTCAAACGACACCAGCCAGATGTGTTCATAGGAATCACCTGGAGCACCTCAAAGGTGTTGTCACAAACATTATCCAAAGCTTCAAATCTGGGACTGCGGGTTGCACTGCTGCCAGAATGGTACGACATCGATACCTGGGAAGACTTTGTGCGCCTGGAAGCTGAACTGGAGCACCTGCCGCCGGATAGATTGAAATATACCCGCAGGTTCGTTGAGAGATTCTCTTTAAAAACTCGGCAAACATGAACCGCTATCAATCGGGTTTTCTCTCAAGATTGGGCGGTCCATCATTTCTTGCGGCTGTGGTTATGGCTGTCTGCTTTGCAGCCTACATCCCGCTGCCCAGCCTGAGGGGCTCCTATGTAGTTTCTTTTTTAGCTTACTTCCTGATTGCGGCTGCTGCATACGTATTGGCGGTGGCACGCCTAAGCCACGACCGCCTTCCATTGACGGCAATCTGGGTATTTGCGATCTTGTTTCGCCTAATCCTGCTGGGAACCGAACCCACTCTCTCAGACGATGTTTACCGTTATATTTGGGACGGTCATTTGCTGAATCAGGGGATTAACCCTTTTTCCCTGCCAGTTAATTCCCCACTTCTCGATCAATATGACACTCTCCTCAGGGGCTTGGTCAATCACGACTGGATGGCATCGCCGTATCTGCCTGTCAGCCAATTCTTTTTTGCCCTCGTGAACCGGGTCGCACCGCAGAGCATACTGGCTTTCCAGGTTGGCGCTGTTATTTTTGATTTATCAACCGGTTGGCTGGTGTTCGATATCCTGAGGATGCTCGGATTATCTCGCAACAAGGTTCTAATTTATTTGTGGAATCCATTGGTAATCATCGAATTTGCTCAAGGCGCCCATATTGATGCGCTGATGATCTTCCTGATGATGGCGGCATTCTGGTTCCTGGTGCGCTCCAAACCGGGGCAGCCTGGAGGAGACAGGGGGTACTACTTATCTGCATTTGCTCTAGCTGGCTCAACATTGACCAAGGCGATCCCTGCCTTGCTGGTGCCGCTTTTTGTGCGCAGATGGGGGTGGCGTCGTCTGGTCGTCTACTTTGCCCTGCTGTTGAGCCTGAGCGCCCTCTTCGCCGCCGGTGCTGGATGGGGACTCAACGGACCCCTCGACGGCAGAGGGCTTTTTGGCGCCTTACGGATCTATTCCAGCTACTGGAACTACAACAGCGGGATTTACCACTGGCTTGAAGTATTGATAATGAGCAGCCAGGCAGCCAGCGCTACATCTGGGAAAATTATGGGAGCCACACCTATACTTTTCGCAAAACTGTTCACCATAGTATTGACAGCGCTGATATCGTTAGCCAGCGGGGTTTGGGCCTGGAAACTCGATGACCCAGGTAAAGCCGACTTTGAAATGCGCAGTATTTACCTTCTGCGCCTGACCGTTATCCCGATAGGGGCTTATATATTGTTAACTACCACTATCCACCCCTGGTATGTGACCCTCATCGTACCTTTTCTACCTTTCCTGTACCCTGTTCGTGATGAAACTAACCTCACAGGGCGATTCGTGTGGTCCTGGATATATTTATCCATTGCCATTTCGCTTTCTTACCTGACTTATATCGACCCCCAGAATCTGCGTGAGTATCCCCTTGTCAGGCTCCTTGAATACCTTCCCATGTACATGCTGCTCATTTGGGCAGCCATGCCGTTATTCCATCACGGATCAGGTCGGATCCTTGACACAGGAATCCTTTGGAAACGGATAAAACGCAGGTAATTGCCCAGCTGAGCCCCTAAAAACGTGAAAGTTGTTGCTACCAGCTCATATTTTCATTTGGTTTACTATTATGTCAATTTTGCTCTAAAATATCGGGGTATGCCACCTCAACACACGAACAACACAAATAACGAACTGCTAGTACCTGCGCTTCGCAGCACTATCCAACATTAATTGCAAAGAACAACAAAACTGTAATCTCATCGTGGAATTCTAGTTTAATCTACCAATAATTTTAGCAGAGTATTATGATCGTTATGGTCTTGTTATTTGAAGTACAAAATTTTTCGTGTTGCGAGACGAAAGAATATTAACTTGAAGGGCGTCAATATAAAGTGGATTTGGTGTTATAAAACTCAGTAATGAAGATCTGGTCCGCTGTTGCACGAACGAAAAGGTTTACAATACGTCTGCAGACCATCGAAACTAAGAACAGTGAAAACTAATAATCCATCACATAGAACAAGATGAACTGTCATTGCGCTTGTCCTGAGCCGCTGAAGGGCTCTCCCGTATGAGCTTCATCAGGATCATGATTATTATGTTCTGGGTAAACTCGTTAGCGACCATCGCAGCCAGGAATCAATAACAAAAAACAAATTCGGAGGAGAATATTTTTCATGAGCACATTTCAATCATTAAAGCACCCCCAGGTACCGCTATTTTGGATCGCTTTGCTGCGTATAATGCTGGGCGTGATGTTCTTGACCACCTGGTTGAGCAATCTCTCCAAGGGATTTTACACACCTGAGGGTCTGCTGTTCTTCTTCAGCGAAGTTTTTCCGCAATCACAAAATTCGCTCACCTGGTATGCCGCCTTTATTGAAAACGTAATCCTGCCGATGAGTGGCACCTTCGCACCATTCCAATTGGTAGCCGAATTTTTGTTAGGACTATTTTTACTGGTCGGTTTTCTTACCCCTTTTACCAGCGTTGCTGCTGCCTTCTTCATAACCAATACCTTCCTTACCACATTCGGTCATGATTGGCCCTGGAGCTACGTGATGATATTGGGGATTCTGGGAGTCTTATTCTTTACCAAAGCGGGACGCAGTCTGGGTATTGACACCAGATTGGCGAAAAACCGCTCCAAACCACCCATTCCATATCTCTGGTAATTATTCTGGTCATGGAAACACCCACTTGGACAATTGTCCTGCTCGAAATTATTTATGGCGTGATTGTTATTGCTCTGGCCATTTACGGTTTCAATACCCTTTTCCTGACATGGAGGAGGATGCGTCGAACAAAATCAACCAACAAACTGCACGCAAATCAAGGGGATGACCTGCCGCGAGTCACCATCCAGTTGCCTGTATACAACGAGCGCTACGTTGTTAAACGATTGATCGATTCGGCCGCAGCGCTGGATTACCCCAAAGAACTGCTCGAAATCCAGGTTTTGGATGATTCCGACGATATCACTTCAGATATCGTCTCTCAAGTAGTAACTTATCATCGAAATCTAGGGGTAGACATCAAACATATCCAACGCTCTAACAGGGTGGGCTATAAAGGAGGCGCTTTGGCTCACGGTATGCTAAACGCTCGGGGAGAATTCGTCGCCATATTTGACGCCGACTTCATTCCAAATCCCGATTTTCTCCAGGCAACCATTCTCTACTTTGTAGAAGACACAAATATCGGTTGCGTCCAAGCCCGCTGGGGACACACCAATTCCGATTCATCATGGCTAACACGCGCCCAGGCAACTGGGATAGACGGTCATTTCCTGATCGAACAGGAAACCCGTAGTTCAGGTGGCTTTCTTCTCAATTTTAACGGCACGGCCGGGATTTGGCGGCGTTCCTGCATTGAAGATGCCGGTGGGTGGCAGAGCGATACTCTTACGGAAGATCTCGATCTGAGCTACCGGGCTCAACTGCGGGGATGGCGCATCCTGTACCTACCACACATCAGTGTGCGTGGTGAGCTGCCCGTTCACATCAATGCTTTCAAACGCCAGCAGTTTCGCTGGGCAAAGGGCAGCATCCAGACCGCTCGCAAAATGCTGCCCGAGTTGTGGCGTTCTACTCAACCGCTGCGCAATAAGATCGAAGGTTCGATTCACCTTACTCACTACGTCGTTCACCCGCTGATACTGGTCAACTTATTCTTAACCTTGCCGGTGCTGCTTTTAAACAGCCGTTTCTTTTGGACTATCCATCTCTTTACAACCGCTGCTATCGGTCCACTTCTCATGTATTGGATCTCTATGCGCGAGGATGGTCAGAGCATCCAAGAACGCCTATCGCACTTGATCGGACTGCTTTTCCTGGGGACGGGCTTATCGGTGAACAACACCCGCGCCTTCACGGAGGCTTCTTTGGGGATCAAAACTTCATTTCTAAGGACGCCAAAATTCAACCTTCAAGAAGGTGAGGGAGCGCGTGAAAACCATGATTATATATTGCCGCGGGATGCCAACTTCTGGATTGAGGCTCTGCTGGCGGTCTACTCCGTGGGGTTATTAGCTTACGTGATATTGATCGGAGCCTGGGGGCTGGTGTTCTGGGTGTTATTATACGCTGGGGGCTTCAGCTATGTCGCTGGCTTGAGTTATATCCAGTCTCACCACTTAATGCAAAAAGCAAACCTGGTCGATTGACCTTGAGTCAAGAAAGCAAGGAATCCAAGCTCATCGGGGGTTAGGTTCGCTATACAGCAGTGGGCATAGGTGGATGGGAAGAGATTATATCAGGTAAACTTACTGGAGCATTGATCGCAAGCGTATCCAAATATGACGTTTCACGTGAAACATTAAGAAAAGTAGGGCAGCAGGAGCTCGATGTTTCACGTGAAACATTGAGCGTATGTTCTCTCCTTTTTATTCCACCCACACTCCGTTCCGGTGCGCCCACGCTTCTATTGTCTCTTCGATCAGGTCGAGGAAGGCGTCCAACCCCGCAATCCGCTCCATGAACTCGGGACTTAACAGCCCTAAATACTTGAAGTTTTGCTCCCAGGCTTCTCTTTCCGGAGCCTTGCCGGGCAGCGAATTAACTGCAATCGTCCAGGTGTGCATCAATGACCATAAAATGTTTTTGGGCTGCTCTCCCTCCAGCATTGATTCGAAGGCTTTTTGGTAGTAAGGCTGTCGCATGGGGTGGATGCGAACCGGTGTTTTGTCAGGAGGTACAGCTTGAAAAGCGGTTTGCCAAAGAGACACCAATCTGGGCAGATCATCGTCTTCAATGTTGGGCGCCCCGAGCAAACCCATAAGACCGGCGTACATTCCTGGCTTTCCCATCGCCTCAGCACGTTCAGGAAAATTGAGCAAGAAACGCCGCTCGGTAAGTGGGGGTCCGTTGAAACTGGCAATCGCGTTGACAGCCCGTCCTAATGCTTTTAAATAACCCAAAACCTCACCTGGTCCAGGGTCCGGTTTTTCCATCTGGTACGTTAGCCAGATTTTGCGAGCCTTCTCCAATAGGGACCGTGATCTCTCGAAAACGCGATCGGGGCGGTCAAATTGTCCCCGTACACTGGCTTGTGTAAAATCCATAAAGTGCTGCGGGTCGTGTAATATTCTACAATCCTTAATTGTCGGACCTAGCCAGGGATGCATGCGCAGACTCCTCGGTGTGCGGTACATGTTTTGCGAGTGATGGGCGATGTCCAGGTGAACTTCGTCCGTAACCGGTACTACTTCACGCTCCTCAGCTACGTCATCTATATGAATAAATACCAGATCAACATCGGCTGCGCCCCCCAAAAGATAGTCTTCGTCCAACAAGGTACCACACAAGTACACCGAGACCAGGTTGCGATCATTGCGTGAGCGCTCTTCAATCGTCTCACTAACAATCCTCATCAAAGTTTCACGATTAATGCGCACAGTGCCTTCCCTCCTTATTACATTACTCACGACTATCAAACAAAACAATCCTTAAAACCTACAACACCCTATGCACCAGGCTTTTACCGCATTTCCTCAATAAACGCACATCTGAATATTGCTGCTGACTTAACGCTCATACAATATGGTTGAATATTTACCACAGAGCACACGGAGTCCACAGAGCAAATAATTGGGCTCAAATTAACTTATGGTGCGTTCAACGGCAGCTCTTGCTGGAACGGCGGCATTTTCAAAGCCCGACGAATCCCGTTTTCCACCAACTTTAAGTCTTCACCATTCTGAACATAATCTAATCCATTAGTATCGATCGTCAGCAATAATGAGCGGCTCTTATTACGGTCGCCGAAGAATGCCTCATAAGCCTGATTGACCTCTTCGATATAAGCACGCTCCATGCTGCGCTCATAAGAGCGATCGCGCAGAGCAATGCGTCCCATAAGTGTGTCAGTATCCGCCCGCAGGTAAACAATCAGGTCTGGTATAGTAATTTTCTCAGCCAATGCCTCGTGTACTCTGTTGTACATTTCGAGTTCATCGCCTTCAATATTGATCTGGGCGAAAAGAGCGTCTTTTTCGAAGGTATAGTCAGAGATAAGGCGCTCGTCCAGGGAGAGGATATCAGTCACCGTACGCCGCTGCTGGTGGTAACGACTGAGCAGGAAAAAGATCTGGGTTTGAAATGCGTACCGCTTCCGGTCACAGTAAAAATCGGATAAAAAGGGGTTCTCCTCGAACACCTCCAATAACAGCCCTGCATCGAATGAGGGTTGTAATAATCTGGCAAGAGTAGTCTTCCCAACGCCTATCGCACCTTCGATTGCTATGTACATTTCAGAACCTTTATTTGATGTTATCTCTATTTATATTATATTTTTATCATATTTATAATGGTTATCTGGCGCACTTGAGTTACTGCTGCTCCGCTAACCATTGTGTGTTACCGATCCATTTATTGAGCTCAGGATAAAGGATACCAGCGAACAGCTCAGAACGCAACAATCGACAGCGCTAAACCATCTAGCGGCGCAAAACTAATTAGCGGCGCTAAACCAACTAGCGGGGCTGGTTACAGCTCCAAAGTTAAGTCCTCCAATTGTTCTATCAGATCCAAGATCACTTCAAATCCTCCCTGCCAGAAGCCCGAATCGTATACATCGATTCCGGCCTCTGCAAGGATACGCACAGGTGCATCTGAACCGCCCGCGGCAAGAATTTTTATAAAGCGCGGCTTAAAAGCCTCGCCTTCCTCTTTATACTGCTTGTAAAGCGACAGCACTAACAACTGTCCAAATGCATAGGCATACACATAAAACGGGACATGATAAATATGCGGGATGGACACCCATTCCCAACCAAATTCAGCGCTTACTTCCACCACCCCCCCGAACTGCTTCTTCAGGTTTTCTTGATAAGCCATAGAAAGATCGTCCACAGAGGCGTCCTGTTTGACCATTTCGTGCGCCTGGCGCTCGAACAGAGCGAAAAATGCCTGGCGCAGGATGGTGGCATAAGCATCGTCCACCTGCCGGAAGAGTAAGTCCTGTCGTACACTCTGGTCTTCTTCTTGCGCCAGCAAGCGATCAATCAGCAGCATCTCGGCGAATGTGGAAGCCGTTTCTGCCAGAGGTAGGGAGGAATGCTGTGTGAAAATGGTGTGATGTTCGGCCAACATGGAGTGAATTGCGTGACCGAGCTCGTGCGCTATGGTCGCCACGTCTCTTGGTCGACCCTGGTAGTTAAGCAGCACCCAGGGAGTCAAATCTGGTGTCACTGTGGCGCAAAAAGCACCGTCCCGCTTCCCTTTACGCACTTCGCTGTCGAGGTGATCGTCATCAAAGACCCGTTGCGCCAACGTAGAAAAACGAGGGTCAAACTGACCGAATGAATCCAGAACCACATCAACGGCGGTTTGATATTTATACTTCTTATCGGATCCGGCTACCGGTGCGTAAATGTCGTAACGCCGCAGTCTCTCAACACCAAGCAAGCGCGCTTTGAGTTCAAAGAAGCGTTGAAAAATAGACGCGTTGCGCTCGCAGACATCTAACAACGTGTTCACTACTTCATCCGGAATATCGTTCACCAAATTGCGAACCGCTATCGGGTTATCAAAATGGCGCATATCCAACTGTTCGTTGCGCCAGTCCCGCACTAAGGTCTGGTAGATTTGCCCTAAAATTGGGCCATCTTCCCCGTAAACTCGGTAAAGTTCCTGGTATACACCGGCACGCATCTGCGGATCACTATCATGGACATAAACCATCAGTTGGCCGCGAGTCAGCTCTTTCTCCTCGCCATCAACTGTCAGTTTGAACACATACCGGTTGGTGATCGAATCGTATAATGTGTTGAGCGCACTTGAGCCGGTTACATCCTTTATGTTGATAACCTTCTCCTCGGCCTCGGACAATGTGTGCGGTTTAAAATGACGCATCTCCTCCAGCCAGTAGTAAAAATCGCCCGAACCGGTCATTAACCGCTCCGCCGGGATGTCATCCAATCCTTTCCACCACAAACTGAAGAACAAAGTCTGGTTTTGCATCTCAGCTATTAGCTGTTCCACCTTCGCCAGGAACACCTGCGCATCCTGATTCTGGGTGTCAGCAGCAAATTGCAGCGCGCCGAAATCGTAAATACGAGAAGCCAGGCTGGTGATCTCTTCCAACCGTCGGATAAGTTCTAAAAATTCAGTTTTATCTATGTCCTCGTTCAATTGCTGGCGTACAGTCTCAAAATCGGTGACAATGGCCTTTAAATTCGAAATAGCAGCCTTCATATCCGGGCTGTCGTGGGTCTCAAACAGATCATTAAGACTCCAGCGAGTTTTTTTGTACGTCATTTCCATCATGTTTTTCTCTCATCTCTTCTTTGGTTTTATAATATTTTGCCCGGAAAATTTCTCTCAAATGATTGATCGGGAGGCGTTCTCCGGTTTGTTCGTCCAAATAATACCACTGCTCCCATCCATTGCACGGCGCCTGGCGCAATTCCTTAGCGACCTGATGGATCGATCCGCGCTGCCCATCACACTCAATCGCCCCATCAGCCAGGATCCTAGCAGTGGTTTCTCCAGTCTGACCAAAATAAAGCATCTGTCCTGGTTGCACAAAACCATACTCCACCAGTGTACCAAACGGGACCCGCCGCCGTTTGCGTGGGTTGGGGGTCTCGAAGAGCGCTGCATCAAAATCGTTTTGAGGAGCGTCTTTTATCCTTTGTCTTGCCAAATCCACAAAACGGGTCTCTCGTTCGATACCGACCCAATGTCTGAATAGGCGTTTGGCGACCACTCCGGTCGTGCCGGTGCCGAAGAATGGGTCCAGGACCACATCGCCGGGATTGGAACTGGCTTGCAGGATCCGATAGAGCAAGGACTCGGGTTTTTGGGTTGGATGTGCTCGTTGTTTACATTCCCGCAACCGCTCCCCCCCGGAGCAAATCGGTAAACACCAATCGCTGCGCATCTGCAGGTCATCGTTAAGCGCTTTCATGGCGTGGTGATTGAAGGTGTAAGAGGCGCCGCGCTCTCTCTGTGCCCAGATCAGGGTTTCGTGGGCATTGGTGAACCGTACACCCCGAAAATTGGGCATAGGATTGGTTTTGACCCAAATAACATCGTTGAGAATCCAATATTGCAGGTCCTGCAGTATTTTACCGATCCGGAAAACGTTGTGATAGGTACCAATCACCCATAAGGTGCCCGTCCGTTTTAACACTCGCCGGCAGGCTGACAGCCACTGGTTAGTAAAATGGTCATAAGCTTCGAAATTCTCGAATTTGTCCCAGGAATCATCCACGGCTTCTACCCGGGTATGGTTCGGACGCCATAATTCCTGGTGCAGTTGCAGGTTGTAAGGCGGATCGGCGAAAATCAAATCCACCGATTCGGCCGGCAGCGCGGCCAAAACCTCAACACAATCTCCCTGTATTATTTCGTCAATTGGCAGATGTGACAATTATATACTTCCGTAAAATACAATCAGCTTTTGCGAATTAGGTTCACTGTCTAAAAAACAACTCGTCTCCGACGCCAATTATAACCCTTCGCCTTGACCTGACAAATAACTTTCGATATACTTAAGAAACTAATCACTTATCTAATCCCTGCCGAAGTGGCGGAACAGGCAGACGCGCACGACTCAAACTCGTGTTCCTTCGGGAGTGTGGGTTCGATTCCCACCTTCGGCACTACATTGATCGCCTTACAGCTGTCCATGGCCAGCTGTTTTCGATTAAGCTGTGCTGGCATCGGCGACAACCTACAAGATTGAAGGCAATGAAATGGAGTTAAAAGACCCTTCCGGTGCTGTCATTGCTAAATTCTCTGCTTTGGAGCCAGTATCATTGGAAGGTTCTTCCTGGCAGGTAATAGGGTATAACAACGGCAAACAGGCTGTAGTAAGCGTCATCATTGGCGCCGAGATCACGGCTAGTTTTGGCAAGGAGAGCACTTTGAGCGGTTCTGCTGGCTGCAATAATTACAACGCAACTTATGAAGTCGATGGGGATAACATATCGATCGGTCCAGCGGCTGCGACGCTCATGTTTTGCCAGATGCCAGAGGGATCATGGAGCAGGAAGTCCAATATCTGGCGGCGCTGGAAACTGCGTCGACATATCTCATTGAAGTAGTCAAGATGGAAAGGCAAACCGCTGAGGGCGCGCTTGCGGCTACGTTTCGGGCTGCAGGTGATTAGTACAATTCAAGCTTGCGCAGTATAGGTTAAGAAAAGAGGAGGCAGTAAATAATGTTTCGTAATCTTATCACCAGCTTTGGCACAGGAGAATTGATCCTGGAATGGATCGAGTACGCCGCACTCGCTATTGAGATTTTGGCTGTAGCTATTATCGTGGTTTTCATTTTCGTTTCAATAGCTCGTTATTTCATCTCGGGTATCCGCCATCCCGGGGAACAACACCAGCAGTATGTGAAGCTCAAATACAACCTGGGAAGAACGTTATTGTTAGGTTTGGAGATCCTGGTCGCGGCAGACATTATCCGTACAGTAGCACTGGAATCAACCCTGGAAAGTGTGGCCATCCTGGGTTTACTGGTGTTGGTCCGCACCTTCCTGAGCTGGGCGCTGATTGTTGAGATTGAGGGACGCTGGCCGTGGCAAGCAGGTGTCTCGGTGGAGCGAACAGAAGAGGGATCTCTCTAGGTACGAATTTCCTGTACGCCCTCTTCATCAATGCCTCGTAATGCCAGGATCGAGAGCAAAAAAAGCACTCCATAAATTGTGAACAGCAGCACATAGCCGGCTTTATCCGCGATCGGTCCACCTATATAAGCACCAATAGCACCCGCTCCTGCGCCAGCAAGATTGGATAATCCCAGAAAGCGTCCAGCCTGTTCCGATGAAACAATCTCCGTGCCAAGTGCCCAATTGGTGGAATAAAACAACCCGACCCCTGCACCTATCAGGCAGGCACCAATATATACACCCGTGATCACCGGCACGATCAAGGCAATAAAAGTGCCCAAGGCTGCCAAAAAACCGCTCACGGCAACCAGAGGCTTCTTCCCAAAACGATCTGCCAGCCAACCGCCGGGTAATGCCACCAATAGGACAAAAACGCCCACAAACATTATTACTGTCGCTGCGGGTCCAGCGGCACTTTGACCTTGAAATTCGTCAAACCGTTCCTGAAGGTAGAATAGCATAAAAATCCCCAGGTTAGTAGCCGCAACCAAGAACGTCAACCGGTTCACCACCCACCAGGTGAATGACGAGTGTTCGCGAATTGCAGGACCAATGCTAATCCGGATGCTCGACCAGACACCGAACCCAATAGCGAACCCCATACCGGCTAATCCCACCAACCCGGTAAGGATAATGCTCGCGTATTGAGACAAATTAAGTCCCACACCCATGATCTGGTTTACCGCCGCGCCCATAACCAAAATGATCGTTGTAAAGACAACTGTCATCAGGAACAAACGCAGAAAAGGTTCCCAAACCACACCTCCCGGCGCTTCTTGCAGTGGTTGCTCGCGTACAAACATGACCACTAAAACGCAAATGACCAATACCGCCATTAAAACAAACAAAGCGCCCCACAGGTTTCCGGCACTTATGAGTTTGCCCATGACAAATGAAACGAATATCAACGGCAGTGGAAGCTCAAAAAGAGCCTTAACCCCTGAAAAGCGCCCCTTTTTATCGTCGGGTACCAGGTCCGGGATCAAGCCCTGTGTCCCTGATTGGGCTGTGTTGGAAAAAACCATTGAGAGGATATAAACTGCAAATAATGCCCAAAACCCAGTCAATCTTTCCATCCCAGCGACAAAACCAATTAATGCAAACACGACCAACTCGCCTGCTGTGCCGGCGAGGATAAATGGTCTGCGGCGACCCCACCTCAACGTACTGCGGTCGGACAACATTCCCATTAGAGCCTGTACAAGGACTGCAACCATCAATGACCACAGGCGGATGATGCCAATATAGGTTCCTTTATCCGCCTCGCCAACAAACCTCTGCACCAACAGGGGGGCAATTAAGGGCGCTAATACCTGAGAACGTGTGGTCAGAGCGAACCAGTAGATGTTTATAGTGATGTAGTCATACCAGTGAATTGTGCGTCTCATCAATCATTGACCAGTTCTTGCCGCCGTCTGTATCTTTGTATAAGACAGGCAGCAGTTTTAGGTTGAGGTTCTTCTTGACTTTTTTATTATACCTACGATGTTGTGATTTTAAACTTCCCCCTACGCCTAATTCATCATATAATTATGTCGAATCAATCTATTGGTCTAAACTGTCTCTATAAATCTTGTTCCTAGGACTTCAGGAGAATATCAAATGCCTTCATCCGACAACATCCTGGCTATCATATTAGGTGGAGGGGTAGGTAAACGCCTGTACCCTCTTACAAAAGAACGTTCCAAACCCGCAGTGCCTATGGCTGGAAAATACCGCTTGATTGACGTGCCAATCAGCAATTGTATTAATTCCGACATCAACCGAATCGCCATCTTGACACAATACAACTCGGTCTCCTTGCACCGGCACATCACTCACACATATATTTTCGATTCATTTCACCGCGGCTGGGTGCAGATCCTGGCTGCCGAACAAACCCCACTCAGCAGAGACTGGTACCAGGGAACGGCTGATGCTGTACGTAAACAGCTCTTTGAGATTAAATCAACGGGTGCGGAGTATGGGCTCATTCTGGCAGGAGACCATCTCTACCGCATGGATTATAAAGCTCTGGCTAAATTTCATTGGGAACACGAGGCCGACATAACGGTAGCGGTACAGCCCGTTGCCGCCGAGGATGCACACCGTCTTGGCTTGCTTAAGCGCAACGCAGATAGCCGGATTACCGCTTTTGTTGAGAAAACCAGGGATCAAGATATTCTATCTCAATTCGTCAGCCGGGACGAACCTGAACGACCATATTTGGGATCAATGGGCATCTATCTTTTCAATATGGATATCCTGGTTGATATCCTTGAAAACACAACCTTTGACGACTTTGGCTCGCAGATCATCCCAAATAAACTCTCCACCAACAACGTCTTCGGATACGATTTCGACGGTTATTGGGAAGATATCGGAACGATCCGCTCATTTTACGAGACAAACTTGCTTCTCGCTCGACCGGATTCGCCTTTTAACTTCAACGATCCCCATAGCCCGATTTACACGCGCCCGCGATTTCTGCCTGGGTCAGTGATCGACGGCGCAATGCTTCGCAATGTGCTGCTGGCTGATGGATGTAAGATCCTCCAGTCTGAAATCACTGATTCTGTTGTGGGTCTGCGCAGTCAAATCGCTGATGGGGTCAAGATGAATAGAACGATCATGATGGGGGCTGATTATTTTGATCCCATTGATGTCGCGCCTCCAAGCAATATTCCACTTGGTATTGGACACAATTGCCAGATCGAAGGGGCTATCCTGGATAAAAATGTCCGCATTGGAGAAGGTGTGACCATCAACCCATTCCCCCCAGGCACGGAACTAGATGCTGGTAACTGGGTCTCTAAGGATGGGATTGTAGTTATCCCCAAGAACTCAATCCTGTACCCAGGAACATTTATCGGACCGGATTAATACCGCACAATCGTAATCCGATTATTTGTGTGCAATCTCCCCAATAAAAGCCAGTTTTTCTTTTTCAAACAGCCATCTCTACCGCTCTAGTATAAATTTCAAATTGGGGCGGTTGCTCGAAATGTTTCTTAACCGCACACAGTTCTGCTGAACGTACGAGCGATGAATAGTACTTCTGCGGGAAGTTTGAGGGTACTTGAATTTCCATTTCAATCTTTCCTAGCATGCCGTTATTGGCAGCCTTGTGTACTCGCTGGATGATACGTATGCCTTCCGTCGGAATACCTCTTTGCTGACAAAAACCCAACACGTAAATACCTGCGCAGGTGCCAAGTGAAGCCAAAAAGGTCGCAAAAGGTGTTGGCGCTGATGACATAGGTGGTTGGTCTGTGTGTACTGTAAATTGCCCAAAATGAGCGTCGACTCTAGCTCCACCGGGAAAATCTATAACCATTTCCATTAATTAAATCCTCCAAATATACTTCCGATTAACTCTCATACTTAGATGCAGATTTCTCAAAAAGTTACACACCTTAAAATGTTGTTGGGGCTGCAAAGTTGTTGCAAACCCAGCCGATGACCCTACCTGAACCTAAAGAGTAAAATATTCCGATCGCCCGTTATTAATTCTCCAGGAATGTAAAATATATAATCCACCATACTCGCCAGGATGAATCCTTGCATCTAGATGATTGCCATCACTTTCGATGCGGGGATTTTGTGGTGTTTCCCATTTCCACATATTTATTTGATTGTATTGTGGATAACCTGTGAATTTCTGTGGATAATTGTGGTAATCTGGGGATTTTTTGGGGTTGTTAGATAGAATAAAATTTTTACCAAATACCCCTATATGGGATATAAATATCAGCACAACCCAGATACGTGTTTTCCTCGGAGTATGCTCCGTAACCAAATCCAATTTCCACACACTGCCCCATTAACCATCTGATAAAAACCTACTCATAAGTCCCCATATACAGCACCAACCTTTGATAGTACCCCCACATTTACAGGCATCTTTACTAAAAAAATATTTTATCCACTTTTCCCCAATGACTACTATTACTACTAAGCATATATATTTATTTATATAGTTGATAGATTTAGATAACTACTAATCACTCAAGCGATTTTGAGAAATACTTATCAGTGATGGGTGTTATGTCTTCTGTTGTATGTTTTTGAAGGAGAGTAAAAAAAGCACTGGTAGAGGAAATCTTGTGTGTGAAGCTTTGGGCATAATCTAGGAGGAAATTAAAAAAGGCTTCATCGCCGATTAAAAGCCGCAGGTCTTCCAGGAATAATGCTCCATTTAAATAGACCGCATCCCGGTAAGAGCGATATGCTTTGGCTGCACCGTGGGGATTATAGATGCTGTCATCCACCCAGCCTTGTGGTTGATAATAAAAAATTCGATAATTCCACCACCAGTCGAGTGCTTCAGGAAATTTATTTTCATAAAAAAGGCGTTCGCTGTAGGTGCAAAGAGCTTCATCTAACCAGGGTTCAAGTGCCTGATCGTTGCCCACCATTGAATACCACCATTGGTGAGCGGTCTCATGAGTTGCAATGGCTATTAAATACTCTCCAGGTGTATTTGTATACAGGTTGTAAAAACCGTTGCTCAAGAAATACATTCCATCGTATTCCATGCCGTCCAGGAAATCTGCCTCAACAACACTCAATAGCTCCCTGGGGTACGGACCGAAGAGCTCAGAATAAAGCGCCAAAGACTCAACAGTGGTTTGCAGGACCGCTTCACCTGCGTTTGTGTGGATAGGAAATGAATAACTCAGAACAGTCACCGAATCCATCGTGTCGGTCATCACCTGATAATCGTGACTGACTGACCAGACAAAGTTTCTAGCATAGTTGAATTGGTATCTATACCAGTCATCATCAATTTTTGCTGGTGCACTGGCTGCGATGGTCAGATCATCGCGCTCATTCAGCAGTTTGATGGCAACTTCAAAATCTGAGGTTTCGTAAACCAGATGTTCGCCGTAGAAGCCGGCTTTATGAGATAACCAGCCAGTACCTGGAATATATGGAGGGATGAATGGATACCAATCCACTAAATTCGTCTGGCGTTCTGTGTACCCAAAGGGAACCGGTCGTTTATTTGTAGATCGATCAGGAGAAGGTAAGTCGAGTTCGTATGATAAATTAAGGCTGATCCTCTCTCCGGGTTCTAATGGCTCCGGCAGGGGCAGTCTTAGTTGGGCGTCTTCCCATTGGTAATCACCAACAGGATCTCCATTCTCCCACTTTAATTCACTCAATGTGAATACATCCGAATAATACACCGGTTCTACCATCAACAGCAAATCTGAAAGCGGTTCGAGAGCGTTGTTGTGATAAATAATCTGCTCGTCTACAGCCAGATGGTGATTGTCGTAGTTGAGTTCAGCGCTGAGGATGTATTGGGTGTTCTTATGATCTATCGTTTGGGGAGTAGAGGTTCGGGGAAGGGTTGTCGGATCATCGGGATGGGTTGACGGAGTAGCTGATTGGTCTTGCTCCACAACATCTTCCTGTGGCGCTCCTGGGGTATCTACTACAGGAGATTTTTTTGATTCAGGGCTTCTGACCACGCCAGTTGGGCTGCCTCCAGCGCGAGCAGATAAAACCAGCGTGAGTATAAAAATAAAAAAAAAAGACCGTTTTGTATATACTCTATGCAACATATGTCAATATCTTTAACGCAATGCTCGCCTGGCAGCACCAAGAGAGTATAAAAGAAGTTCGAAAAATGGGAATTATCAGGATGCCATCTCTTCTTTCACTTTTTGGTAAAGGGTTTCAGCCTTGAGTTCGCTTAAAGTGTAGCAGGGTGCCTGGAGGTGATCAGCCAGATTTTGTGCAAGACCTTGATCAAAAGCGGCGTGTTCCATATTTATGACCACGCTTCGGATTTCGTCGGTGGAAATCTGGTCCGCCAGACGGTTTGCCTCCTCCTGTGGAGGGAGACTGCTCATCGAGACGTTGCCAGCCCCATCGGTCAAGAAGATAATTAAGGGGTTTACATCAGGGTGCAGGATGCGCTCTTTTTGGATAACCTGGTGAGCGCTGTACAGACCAGCAGAAAGGGGTGTCTTTCCACCAACCGGGATGTCAGCAAGAGCTCGTTTGGCAAGCTGAACAGAATTTGTTGGGGGAAGGATAAGCGTGGAGCGGTTTTTCTGGAATACAATCAGCCCAACCCGGTCGCGACGTTTGTAGGCATCGGTCAAGAGGGAAAGTATGGTACCCTTAGTAGCCGACATGCGTTCTGCAACAGCCATAGACCAGGATGCATCAACAACGAATAAAAACAAGTTTGCAGTCTTCTTAATTCGGATCTTGCGCTGAAAGTCGCTGGATTTAATGGCAAAAGCCAACCGTTTACGCTGTTCGATGCGCTTCTTTTGGTGAGGCGCAGCGGCGCGAATGGTAGCATCGAAAGCTATATCATCGGTTTTTCCGTGAGCTGGACGAGCTTGGATATAGCGCCCGCGTTTGCGATCGGTATGTGAACACGAGCGCCTACCAGCATGCCGGCGTGTTATTCTATCGAGTGGATTGTCAATCTTACGAGGGATAAAGGTTGAACCGATCTTTATTTTTTCTCCGCCCTCCCACCAATTGGCGCTGATTGTATCAAATACTTTCTGATGAGCGGGTTCGGCGGGGACTTGCTGTGTATCTTCGACCTGGACTTCCGTCGTCAGGGCTTTTTTTTTTCGTTGTGTGACTCCTCTTTGGGCACGGGTTCAGGCTCACCTTCACCGGACGAAGCGCCTTGCAGCTGTTCAATTCGTTCTTGCAGTTCTTCGGTCGTTATCTCGGATTGATGGAAGGGACCGCGCTTGATACGGTGAGGTAATGCCAATTCCGCCGCCATAGCAATATCGCGATCAGTTATCGCTGTCCTGCCTTCAAAAGCAGCATGAGCTCGGGCTGTTTTCAAAATCACTAAGTCGGGGCGATGCCCGTCCACGTCTAAGGAAGACGTCAAAGCCGCGATGGAAAGCAAATCACGATTGGAGTAAGTGACTTTGTCAATTAATGTGCGTGCTTCTTCGATCTGGCGAGATAATTCTTTCTCGGGAGGCAGCCATTGCTGGCGAAATTCTTCCTGATTTGTCTCAAATGCCAAGTTGCGCTGCATAATAAGGACCCGGTCTCTGGCGTCGCGTATCCCATGGATTTCAACCGATAAAGCGAATCGATCCAGCAGTTGGGGGCGTAAATCTCCTTCTTCAGGGTTCATCGTCCCGACGAGGATAAAGCGCGCCGGATGGGAGAAGGATATCCCCTCTCTTTCGACAATGTTGACCCCCATAGCGGCGGAGTCGAGCAGGAGGTCTACGACATGATCGTCAAGCAGGTTGACCTCGTCGATGTAGAGCAGACCACGATTGGCGGATGCAAGAACGCCTGGCTCGAAGTGCCGTTCACCTTTCTGAATAGCCTTCTCGATATCAAGGGTTCCTACCACGCGATCCTCGGTGGCGGAAACCGGCAAATCAACGAACCGAATCTGGCGTTTTTCTGTTACCAGTTCTTTGTCTGCTGGCATTTGCTCTTTCACCCAATCAGACCAGGTATTGGGAGCATTTGGGTCGTCATTGAAAGGTGAATCAGCAAAGACTACGATTTGTGGTAAGAGTGCGGCCATCGCGCGGGCGGCAGTGGACTTAGCGGTCCCACGCTCACCACGTATCAGGACTCCACCTATGCGGGGGTCAACAGCGTTGAGAACCAGGGCACGTTTCATGCGATCCTGGCCGACGATTGCGGTAAACGGATAAATCGGAAGCATTAATTAACTCTTAGTTAGCGAGAGGTGCAATAGACTTGGAAAGGACAATATGCTGTTGATCAGATGCGCTCACCGAATATTAAACGGATATTCTAATCTTATCACAAAGGTTGTCAAGTTGCTTGTTCACCTTTATAATACACCCCACAAATTTACAGCAAGTCGGAGTCAGTAACAAATGGAACAGAATGAAGCCCCTTTGGAGCAGCAGGAGGAGATTGAAAACAATCAAACGATCGAAGAAGTTGCAAGCGCCGTTGGGAAAGAAGAAGATAGTTCGCCGATGGAAACCCTTCTAAATGAAGGAGAATTCAAACTAGATTTCCCCAAACAAGGAGAAGTTCGCCTGGGGAATATTGCCGAAATCCGCGCCAGCGAAATCTTAGTTAGTATTGGGACAAAGTCTGAAGGAGTAATTTCGGGGAGGGAGTTCGAACAAATACCTGACGAAGAAAAAGCCGTTTTCGAAATTGGTCAAGAAATACCAGTTTACGTAGTTGCCCCAGAGGATCCCAGCGGGAGCGTAGTGCTTTCATATACACGTGCCCGCGAAGAGCAAGATTGGGAGAGCGTAGAGCAGCTCTTAGAAACGGGAGGCACTTTCGAAAGCGAGGTGATTGGGTACAACAAGGGCGGGTTAATCGTACCGATAGGAAGGTTGCGCGGGTTTGTACCGGCTTCGCAGGTCAGTTTGCTGCGGCGGTTATCCTTTACTGGAGAAACCCCGGAAGAGCGATGGGGAACCCTGGTTGGTGAACAAATGGAGGTCAGTGTTATAGAGATGGATCGAACGCGCCGCCGTTTAATCCTCTCGGAACGTGTGGCCTTGCAGGAAACCCGTGACACTTTAAAAGACCGGTTGCTGGAAGAGTTGGAAGAAGGATCGGTTCATACGGGACGTGTTACCAGCCTGGCAGATTTCGGTGCATTTGTCAACATTGAAGGTGCAGATGGTTTGGTTCATCTATCGGAAATATCCTGGGAGCGCATCAAGCATCCAAATGAAGTATTGGAAGTTGGGCAAGAAGTTGATGTTAAGGTCATCAGCGTGGACCGCGACCGCAAACGCATCGGACTATCCATACGCCAGTTACAAGAGGATCCCTGGGTACAAAAAGTTGCTCACCTGCGAGATGGCTTGCTGGTTGAGGGTACAATCACACACTTAACGAAGTTTGGGGCTTTTGCCCGGATTGATGATGAATTGGAGGGTTTGGTACACGTCTCCGAGTTGAGCGACCATCGTATTGAACATCCTAAGGAAGTTGTATCCGAAGGAGACGTGGTGACCTTACGGATAATTAGGATCGATACAGATCGCAGGAGGATCGGGTTGAGCCTGCGGAAGGTTGACTCTCCAGCGTATGCCGACCTGGATTGGAAGATGGCGCTGGCTGATGAAGTGGACAGGGCTCAAGAAGAAGTTCCTGAAGCCGAGATAGAATTAGAAGAAGTAACTGAAGAGGCCGAGGCGGAAGAAGTCGAAGAGATAGCAGAAGCGGCTGAAGAAGAGCTGGAAGTCGAAGCGGAGATAGAAGAGGAAGCCGAAGAAATTCTAGCAGAAGTCGAGGCGGAAGAAGTCGAAAAGATAGCAGAAGCGGCTGAAGAAGAGCTGGAAGTCGAAGCGGAGATAGAAGAGGAAGCCGAAGAAATTGAAGCAGAAGTCGAGGCGGAAGAAGTCGAAGAGATAGCAGAAGCGGCTGAAGAAGAGCTGGAAGTCGAAGCGGAGATAGAAGAGGAAGCCGAAGAAATTGAAGCAGAAGTCGAGGCGGAAGAAGT
>SDBT01002262.1_pt1 | contig 34295 bp, 23 predicted proteins | sample 2277101 | NCBI WGS metagenome assembly SDBT01 (sample SAMN10404973, study PRJNA504765) | marine sediment metagenome | isolation source: marine sediment core GS10_PC15, 103 cmbsf | place: Arctic Ocean: Southern Knipovich Ridge | collected 2010
GGTCCTCTCAGGAAATCGCCGGTGGTAGTCGGACCCCAATCATAAGTGTTCCGGCACTCTCAGCCGGGTCGAGCCCAGGAACGGTCTCCCGAGTCAGAGTCCCATGCCCGCGGTCCGGTTAGCATGGGTCCCAACCTGAGGAGATGACGATGAGCGCTGACGGCGAGGGCCAACCAAACAGGGAGATCGACCTCCTAATCGATCGCGGCGTAGTCCTACCGATGACCGGAGCGGACGAGCTGATCTGGGAGGGCGCGGTCGCGGTCGACGGGAACCGGATTGTGGACGTCGGGGCGTCGGCGACTAAGGGGGTCCTGCTGGATGCCGAGGGGGACGTACGCGCCCGTGCGGTGTGCAAGTCCGGAGCCGACTTCGCGGCGGCGGCGAAAGCGTGCCTGGAAGAGGTCGCGTCCACTGCCGCAATTGATGGCGGGGACATCAAGAGCGTCGTCGCCACCGGCTACGGCCGTCGCAGTGTCGACTTCGCGACCACCACCGTGACCGAGATCACCTGCCACGCGCGCGGGTGTCATCAGAGCTTCCCGCAGGCGATCACAATCGTCGACATCGGCGGACAGGACAACAAGGTGATCGTGCTGGAGGACAACGGCGACCGGCGCAACTTCAAGATGAACCGCAAGTGCGCCGCCGGGACGGGCGCCTTTCTGGAGGAGATCGCCACGCAGCTAGGCACGCCGCTGTCGGCGCTGAACGACCTGGCCGGCCGGGCGGTCGGCGACGTCGAGCTCGGCTCGTTCTGCACGGTCTTCGCCAAGACCGAGCTGCTCAAACTGATCACGCAGGGCACACCCTTGCCGGAGATCGTCAAAGCCGCCTTCCGTTCGGTCGCCAAGCGCATCCTGGAAATGGACCCGTTGCAGGGCCGAGTGGTGATGACCGGCGGCGTGGTGGCCCACAACCCGATGATCGTCGAGCTGGTGTCGGAAACGCTCGGCCGCCAAGTGCTCGTTCCGGAGCACCCGCAATTTACGGGCGCGCTCGGCGCGGCCTTGATCGCCCGCGAGCCGTGAAACATCTACCGGCGCACTGACTGCGGCAACGCAAGCCAAGAGTACGCCGCGGTCGCCGGCTTTAACCGCTTCGTCTGCTACGGACACGCCTGCCCGTAGCGTGCCAGCAGCGCGGCCAGGTCTGACAGATCCGTGTCGCCGTCGCCGTCGACGTCGCCGCCGGCATTGACGCCGTAGGACGCGAGCAAGAGTGCCAGGTCGTTCAGGTCTACGTCGCCGTCGCCGTCCAGATCGCCCGGCAGGTTCCGCAGCCAGGTTGCCCAGATTCCGAAGTTGTCGCCGATCAACTCTTCGGCCTCGAAGACCAGCAGCGGCTCACCCTGGTCGACCTTTACTTCCTGGAAGAACGCTGGGTAGGTTCCGGGGATATTCAACAGCCCGGGCTGCCAGCTCGTTCCGTCGTATAGCAGCGAGGTGATCTGGGGCGTGCCGCCTTGTGAGGCGTACAGCGTGGCGACTGCGTGTGACCCGCGGTACGGCGCGATCCGCGAGCGCGTGGTGATGTTGAAGCCGAATGTGTACGGATTGTAGGGCGGGTCCCAGCCGAGGCCGGCGCGATGCCGAAAAACGTAGAGGTGGATGGATCCGGCCTCGTAGCGCGTCAGCACCCCGAAGGTATCTCCGTTCTCGCTCGACTCGGCGTGGGCGAAGTTCTCCATGTCAGCGTCATAGGGCCCCGGGGCGAGCAACTCGTCCGCCATCTGCCACACGCCGGCCTCGGTGCGACTGCCGTAGACGCCATAGGGGCTCGACGACTGCCAGAACACGGTGGCATCGCCGAACGGCCCGACCGTCGCCGGATAGCGCGAGGCGGACCCCGCGCCGCTGAACGAGACGGTTGCGGTTCCCGGCAACAACTCGGGCGGCCCCCACGATGTGGTGGTCGAGTCGAAGCGGTGGGCATAGAGCCCCGGCGGGCCGCCGCTGGTTACACGATAGATCAGGTACAGCCCGGTTCCGGCACGATTGGCGACCACTGTGGGTAGCATGGTGTCGTAACCCACTGGGGAGACCTGATGGGCCGATCCCCAGGTAGCGCTGGAAGCGTCGTAGACCGCGGTCCAGACCGCGTCGGCTGGATCAAAGATCGCCGCGACGTTTCCCTGGTGGTCGGCACCGGCCTCGATCGCCTGGAAGAAAGTCGCGGTGGAGTAGACCAGATTCGGGCCGCTCCAGCCGCTGCCGGGTTCGTAGCGCATGGCGTAGAGCTTGTATCCCCCGCTGATGTCCCGGAACACGATGGTGATGTTGTCGTTCGAGTCGATCGCCCCCTCGGGGCCTGACACGTAGTTGGTCGAGTTTGAAATGGTCTCGAGCGGGCCCCAGGTACCATCGTGGCCGTTGCTCCGCCGCACTTGCAGCTCGTAGTCTCCGGAATCGAGATGCGTATTGATTACCCACGCGTTGCCCGCGCTGTCGAACAGCGGGGTCTTGTGGGAGTTGCTCTGGCCGGTCTCAGATGGTCGCGCGACCTGGGCCAACTCGCTCCAGTAGGGACAAGCACCTCGACCGCCCCCGTCCCGACCAACCTCCGCCTTCGGCAGATCGAATCGTCGCGCCAGCATTTGGCCCAACTCGTCGATCAGCGCCCAGTTCTCCAAGGCGATGACCCCGCTGGCACCGCGCTCGCCCGCGGGCGCGAGGTGATCGGCCCATTGGACCTTCCAGATAAGGACCCCGTCCGGAGCGGTCGCGACGGTGTGGTCGCGCGCAGCACTGATCGACAAGCCCGGCGAGGCCTGTACGCGGACGACTGCCGGCCAGCAGGCCAGAGATACTGCTGCGACTGTTCGGAGCAATAGCTTGATCATGACGCCTCTCCCTCGTGAACGTGTGGACGGGGTGGAAATGCGGCGCGCGCACCCCACTCCCCCAACTTACCGCACCGACCCCCGCGGCGGCAACCCTAAACCGGCAACCCAGCGATGCCGCGGAGGCTGGGCTGCTACTGTTCGACGGTGATTCGCGGGGCCGGTCCGAGATCGAGTGGCGGGCGCTCACTGTGGTGCGTCTCCGGCGCCGGCGCCGCCGAGTCCCCCCTGGCCACCAGGGCAGCGAGCACGGCCGGCATCAGCCAGATCCAGTTCGTCGCCGCTCCGGTCAGGCTGACCAGCAGCGTGGCGGCGGAGATCGCCAAGAGGCCGCCAGTTAACTGGTGCAACTGTCCGGGTCGTCCGCGAATCAGCGCGAACGCCACCCCCAGCGCCAGCAGACCGACCAGGATTTTGGTAACGCGGCGAATCAGGGTCCAGTTATGGTGGGGCTGGTTCAACCCCCATAGCTCCCAGACGCCGACCGTGGGCGTGCCGAGCGTCACCTCGGGCTTCCAGGTTGCTTCGAGGAGGGTCCGCAGTGCGACCCACGTTTGCGTGAGTTCTGGTTCTCGTGCCAGGGCCGCGCGGTATTCGGTCTGGAGCACTTCGCGCGCCGGGCCGGTTGCGGTTACGTCGCGGTAGCGGATGGTACCGGCATCGACGCCGTTCGGCAGTGCCAGTTGGGTGGCCGCCGAATCCAGCCGCAACTCGTCTCGTGCGAGCAACGGTTGCCAGAGGCGTGTTTTGAAGGTCTGCCGGATCGCGCCGTCGGGCTGATGATGGTCGATCACGGGAGTGCCGTCGTCGGACAGCCGGGCGGCGTAGCTGGGCGTGATTCCCGCCTCGCGCAGGGCGCCGTCGGCCCGCGGCAATGCGGGCGCGACCAGGGTGGTCGTGCCGACCACGATCGCCGCCAGTCCGCCCAGCAGGCCGACGGTTGCGCCGAAGGCCTGCCACTGGTGTCGGAAGAAGTATGCCAGCAGCGCGGGTAGCATGAGCCAGGCCCAAGGCCAGGCCAGGCCGGCGAGGACGATTGTCAGCACCGAGAGCAACCCTCCGACGCGGGGCAGAAACGCGAAGGCGAAGCTCCACGCCAGCAGCACGGTGGGCAGCATGATTTCGGGGCGCGGCAGGCACTCCAGCGCTCCGGGGAAAATGCAGAGAATCGCCACCAGCGTCTGCCCGGCGGCGACCGAGTGCGTGCGATGTCCGATCCCGGCCAGGGCGCCCAGCAGGAGCAGGAGCAGTACGGCGTTCACCAGCCGCACGGCCTTTGGATTTGCCGTCTCGAGCGTCGCCTGGTCGAGCCAGGCCGCGCGGTCTGCCCAGCGCAGCTCGATCCCGGCCGCGTCGGTGGGTTTCACCAGTTGCACGGCACCGGCGTGCAGCAGATAAAGCAGGGGACTGCGGGCGTCGTGCCCGATTGCGTCGCCGTAGGGCAGCTTCCCGGTCTCGGCGGTATAGATTCCGCCGATCAGACCGTCGCGGGAACCGTGCGAGAGCGGCGCGGTGGCGATGCGGCCGCCGGCCACCAAGAGCCCCGCCACGATTAGCACGGTCATCGCTCTTACCGAGATATTCGGGCGCAGCGTGGGCGGGGTCTTTGCGAACAGCAGCCGCACGCCTCGTTCGAGCCAGTAAAGCCCGACCAGACAGAGCAGCATGTAGGTCCACCACTGGATGGTTTGCCCCAGTGGATCACGCGCGACGATGGTCAGGTTGTTGCGCAGGGGTAACAACAGGACCGTGAGCACCAGGACCAGCCCATCCAGGTTATGCCACGACAACAACGGCTTGGTCTGCAGGATCAGCACCAGAATCACGACGACCGCGATCCAGGTCAGCGTCGGCCCTCTCAAGTCCGGCAGCAGGGCCGACCAGTTCGTGGTCGGCGATGCGACCCCGGCCGGCGTGCCCGCGTCGACCGGCCGCGAGGCCTGCGACTCGCCCAGGAAGGTTGTCCATTGTGGCACGTCCGACGGCTGGCTCGACGCTTCGGGAGCGTCGGCTGGCTGCGGGAGTGCAGGCGGGGCTTCGTCGTCCACCGTCGTCGGCGGCGTAGCCTGATCGGCCGGTCTGGCTTCTTGAGCCGGGGCGCCGGCCGGTAACAGCAGCGCTCCGCAAACCAGCCACACGGTCCAGACGCCGAAGGATTTCACGATGTTCATGATCACACCCCGACCAACCTGGGGGGTCCAGAAGATTGCCGTGAGACCGCGCCATCTGCTAACTGCGCAACCGACGCGATCGTAACACGTGACGGGCAAGACGCCTAGCACCCGCGGGCGGCCATTGTCCTTTCTATACCATCGGCTTGACGCCCGGTTGCAACCGATGACATCTCAAAACGCCGATCAAGATCGGGTGGCTCGGGGGTCTCGCCCGGGTCGACCCCGGCGGGAGGCCGGGGCCACCGTGGTTGCGTTCGGGATGCTCGGCAGGCGTCCCGGGTTGAATTCGGTGGTCGGGCCCGGATGTTTCCGAAGGCTGCGCGCCCGGCGCGCGAATCGTTGGCAGGTCGCGAGACTCTCGAACGGTCAGGGCGCGGTCGTGTCGGTGGGTCGGTCCGGCCGGGCGAGATTCAGCGCTCGACGGGCGGGCGCGAAATCGGGCTGCAGCCGCAGGGCTTCCTGGTAGGCGTCGACCGCTTCGGATGTCTCCCCCTTGCGAAACAAGGCATTTCCGAGGTTGTAGTGGATGGTTGCGTCGCCCGGCGCGATGCGGAGCGCCTGGCGATACTGCTCGGCGGCTTCGTCCAGCCGGTCGGCGGCGGCAAGGCATGTCCCCAGATTGACCCGCGCGTCGACGTAGCTCGGCCGGGCCCGAATCGCGTTGCGGAAGCACTCCAGCGCTTCTGCGCTGCGTCCCTGCTTGCCCAGCGCCACGCCCAAATCGTAATGAGCCTCCGGGAAATCCGGTTGCAGCCGGACCGCCCGGGCGAATGCCGCGCTGGCGTCGGCTCGGCTTCCGGCTCGATTGAGGAGTTTCCCCAGACCATACTGAACCCGAGCATCGTCCGGATGTGCCTCCGCCAGATCGCGATACAACGCCACGGCCTCGTCCAGGCGACCTTGCAGGAACAGCGAACGAGCGTGCTGCAGGCCCAACTCCGCCGAGTCCGGAAAAACAGCTCGGAGCCGACGATAGATGACCTCGGCCTCGGCATAGCGCCCGCCCTGGAGCAAGTCCAGCGCCTGGCCGACCGCGGCAAAATCGGCCGCGTGGTCCTTGGGATCGGCGCCCACCGGCTCGAAGTCGGTGCCATTCGCCGCTGACGAAGCTGCGACGGGATCACCGCCCAGGTAGCCCAAGCTCTGCAGCCGCTCGAGCACGGCCAGGTCGGGCTGCACGAGCGCGTCATCCGGCGACACGGGCGGTGGAGAGTCGGCGATTAATTTGCGAAGCTGGGCGCGCATCGCCGCCGCCCGCGCCGGCTCGGCAGCCGCGCGGTTCTTGGTCTCACCCGGGTCGGTGCGCAGGTCGTACAGTTCGGGCCGGGGGGCGTGGATGTACTTCCAGTAGCCCGTACGGAGGCAACGTAGCGCGGCTGTGCCCAGCATGATCTGCCCGCCGAGCGTCTCGCCATACGCAGGCAGGTCAACCTCGGCCGCCCGGTTCGCGATGCGCGAAGTCAGGCTGATGCCTTGCGAGTCCGGCAGGGCGGACGCCGGGTCGATGTTCAGGAAGTCGAGAATGGTGGGTGCGATGTCGACCCCGCGAACCGGTCCGGACATGACTCGTCCCGCCGGTATCCGCTGCGGACAGTGGAGGATCAGCGGGACGGCCATCGTTGTGTCGTACACATAGTAGATGTGCGTCTCTTCGCCGTGCTGGCCGAGGCCCTCGCCGTGGTCGGCGGTCAGCACGACCAGCGTCCGGCCGTCCAGGTCCAATCGCCGCAGCTCCGCCAGCACGCGTCCGACCTGCTCATCCACAAAAGCGACCTCACCCAGGTACGGGTTCGTGAATCGCGTTCGAAAGCGGGGTGGCGGCTCGTACGGGAAGTGCGGGTCGAAGAGGTGCAGCCACAGGAAGAACTTTTGATCGACCGGTTGCCGTAGCCACTCGATTGCCCGGTCGCATACCTCGTTAGCGGGGCGCTCGTGTCGACGCCCGACGTCATCATAGGTTTGAAAGCCTTGGTCGAGCCCGGTGTCGCGGTTGACGACGAACGCCGAAACGTACGCGGCCGTCCGGTAGCCGGCGTGGCTGAGCACTTCGGCCAGGGTCGTATTGGCTTCGGCGAGGCGATAGCCGACGTTGTGGCGAACCCCGTGCACGAACGGGTAGAGCGCGGTGAGGATCGTGGCGTGCGCGGGTAGCGTGCTGGGGGCGGCGGTGGTGCAGTCGGCGAACCGCGTGCCGCCGGCGGCCAATCGATCGATATTTGGCGTGGGATTGTCCGGTTGGCCGTAGCAGCCGAGGTAGTCGGCGCGGGTGGTGTCGAGCGTAATCAGAACCACGTTGAAGCCCGGCCCGGTTCCCATCCGCCGCGCGGCTCGCAGCCGCCAGGTCGACCACCCAGCGCCGACCAGCGCGACGACGGCCACAATTGCGATGGTGATGCGGCGGCGTGGCCGGCCGGGCTTGGGCGTTTCCGGTCGGCCGCGCCCGTTTGGGTTGGGGGCCCGCGTACGTTGATTCTGGGGGGGTCTGGTGCTCGGTCGTTTTCGACTCACGGGGCCGCCTCCCGAGCGGGTACTTCAGCTTGGCGGAACGGTCGCCCACGGAGCGCCTGGGCGAGCTCAGCCGGTCCGCGGCTCGCCTGATCACGCTCCGGGGTCGGCCCGATTATAGGTAGGCGCGTTGCGCTGCGACAGCACTCGGCGGGGTGTCCGTGATCGGCGCAAGAACAAGCGAGGCCGCCCACCTGGGCGGCCTCGCGGTTAATGCAAATACAAGCGTCAGCTACAAACGCGCTCGATTAGCGTCGCCGCAACAGCGCCAAGCCACCGAGTGCCAATAGCACCAGCGAGGCCGGCTCGGGAATCAACGTGAACCCGCCGTCCGAACTGGTGGTGGCGGTCCAACTTCCGCCCGGCGACCAGATCCGCAACGTCTCGGTACTGCTGCTCATGACGTAGACGTTGCCGGCTGCGTCGAAGGCCACGTCCTGTGTGTAACTGGACTGCGGAATGATATCGAGGATGACCGGGTTGTCCGGATCACTGATATCAAGCACAAACACACCGCCGCCGCTACGACACCCCATGATCAGCAGGTCAAGCTGGTCGTGGATGTCGACGTTTCCGTACGCCAGGTCCAGCACGAGGTCTTCCGGAGTCTGCTCTTCGCCCGAATTGAACGCGGGCGACGAGGCACCGTCGAGGAACCGCATGAGTGACGGGACGGCGGCGGACTCGGTATACCGATACTGGGCGATCCACCAACTGCCGTCCTCGTCGCGTACCACGTCCGAGCGCATGTTGAGGATGACGTCCGTTCCGTCCTGCGTCTGCTCGACGGGCATGCCGTTGTAATCGGTTGCGGTCCCGACATCGTAGCGCAGAACGCTCCCGGGGGTGCCGCCGAGGTCGAGGTCCTCATCGAGCGTGTACACCGTGGTGCCCGCTCCGGTGCCTTCGACCCAAACGGACGGGATGCTGCCGTGGTTGTCGCACAGACCGCTGCCATCACGGTTGTAGTTGCCCAAGACATTCGGATAGGTACCGCTCAGGTCGCCCGGGGCCCGCCACAGGCCCGAGTGTCCATCCGACCAGTCGGCGATGTAGACGCTGCCGTCGGGGCCGGTCGTGAGCTTGAACGGGCTGGAGCTGCCGCCCGAAGTCCAGTCGATGCCGCCGGTGTACTCGGTATCGCCCTGGCTGGTAACATCGGCCTGATCAGCGGACATGACGTACAGGCCGTCGCCCACTGTTCGGCCGGAGCCGGTCGCGCCGGCGGTGGCGTTGCCGGCGTACATCCAGCCGAAGTAGGGGCTGGCCGGGTTGCGGTTTACGGCGACACCGCGTGGCAGGTAGTACTTGCTGGTGTTGTCGTTGTCGTCGCTGATTTGCGTCCAGCCCACAGCCGCAGAACCGGCCACAGCGATGTCGAAACCGGTGCCCGTACCGAGGCTGAAGGTGTGGGTGCCTTTGGCCAGCGCGCCGAGGTTCAGCGGGGCGTCACCCCACCGGTCGATTGTGACGTTGTCGGCACCTTGATTCAAGACGAACGAGTACATCCCGCCGCCAAGGTCTGCCAGGCCAGAGGCGTAGGGCGTGGCCATAGTCACCGATGATGCCAGGCCGAGCACCACCAGTATTGCTGCTGTTTTTCGCATGTCATTCTCCTCCTCAGTAACTCAAGTCCCGAACAAGGGGTACTTCCCGCAAATTGCCAAAGACGTGCAGCGCGTGCACGTATGCCAGACGACTTAGGACACTGCTTTATATGCGTAACCGAGCGAAGTGAGCCGCCGAGAATCGGTAGCACCTCTTATCCACTCGTTTCTTTCCCGGACTTGAAGTCCATCTTATCTCGGCCGTACGTCGGAAACAACCTAAAACCGCTCCCGGGCGCTATATTTTGCGTGTTGGCATCGACGCGTTGTGGCTCGCCGCGGCACGTACGCGATGACTTTATCGGACATTTATTGGTGTGTTTGCGTGCGACGCGGTGCCGTTCGGCCCCGTCTCGGCGTGACCGGCCGCTCCAGAAGTTTCAGGAGCAATAGTGTGCGCGGAATCTGAACCGGATACCATATGCTGAGCGTCTAGCCCTCCAATGGAGAAATACATGAACGTGGTTCGATCGACCCTGGCAATACTGCTGGTTATCGGCATCTGCTCGCCTCTGCCGGCCGGTGAGCTGGGCGACAAAGCTCCCGCCTTGGTCGTCACGGAGTGGGTCAAGGGCAAGCCGGTGGACGTGACCGGCGCCGACGGCAAGAACATCTACGTCGTCGAGTTCTGGGCGACTTGGTGCGGTCCGTGCCGCGCCAGCATCCCACACCTGACCGAGCTGCAGAAGAAGTACAAGGGCAAGAACGTCACCTTCGTCGGTATCAGCACCGACAAAGTGCGGACCATCGCTGACGTCAAGCCCTTCGTCAGCAAGATGGGCGACAAGATGAATTACACCGTCGCGATCGACAAGGACGAAGCGACGGCAAAGGCATATCTGAGGGCGTTCGAGATCGGTGGTATCCCGCACGCGTTCGTCGTCGACCAGAAAGGCGCGATAGCCTGGCACCAGAACCCGCATCCGAGCCAGCCCCCGCTCGATGAAGTCCTCGACCAGGTGCTGGCCGGCAAGTTCGATCTCGCCGCGGCGAAGAAGCTGACCGCTGAGCGGGAGAAGCTGATGGCCGAGCGGCAGAAAGAGGCTCTTGCCGAGCGCCAGCGGGTCCAGCGGATTGTTGGGCAGATCGAGGAGTACTTCCGACTCGTGCAATCGGCGGGCAAGGAGCCGCAGGCCAGCAAGTTGGGCAAGAAGATTATCGAGGACGGGCACGACAACGACTCGCTCATGAACCACCTGGCCTGGGAGATCCTGACCAAGGAGGGCATCGTCTCGCGCGACCTGAAGCTCGCCTTGATCGCGGCCGAAGCGGCGAACAAGGTCACCAAGGGTGAGAATCCGTCGGTGCTCGACACGTACGCCCTGGCCCTGTTCGAGAACGGTGAGAAGAAAAAAGCGGTCAAGGTCCAGACCAAGGCCGTCGAGCTGGCCAAGCAGGGCGCGATGCCCGAAGGGACGGTTGCGGAGTTATCCGAACGGCTGGAGCGCTTCAAGCAGGAAGCAGACTAGATTTCCCTGACACAAATAGGGTGGCACCGGCGTCCCGCCGGTGCAGCCCCGGTGGCACAGCCACCCTCGGCTGTGTACTGCGGACGCCGACCGTCACGCCTCCGCCGCAGGTGGCCGGGCCACGTGAATAATCCGTGCCGGTGCAATCTCGCATCACTGGAATCCGGGCAACATCACCCCCATAATCAGCACATGAGCGAGAATCGACGAGGGAAGTTGGTGGTGGTGAGCGGGCCTTCCGGGGCGGGCAAGACGTCGATCTGCGACGAGTTGCTGAGGCGGGTGCCCGACTCGCGTTGGTCGGTTTCGGTCACCACGCGGCCGAAACGCGGGCACGAGGTCGATGGCGAGGCTTATCACTTCGTCACCCGCGAGGAATTCGATAGCATGGTGGTGCACGACGAGCTGCTCGAACATGCCACATACCTGGGCGAGTCCTATGGCACGCCGCGGAAGCCGGTTGAGGAGGCGGTGTCGGCGGGCGAGATCATAATCATGGAGATCGAAGTGCAGGGTGGGGCCCAGGTGGCCCAGCGCGTGCCCGATTCGATCCGGATCTTCGTTCTGCCGCCGACGATGGAGACCCTCAAGGCCCGCCTGGAGGGTCGTCAGACCGAGACCGAGGCGCTCCAGCAGAAGCGGCTGGCCGAGGCGGACGGAGAAATCGGCTTTGCGCGGGGCTCAGGGTACTATCAATATTTCATCACAAATGATATCCTAGAGGGTTCGGTAAACCGGGTGATCGAGATAATCGAGCAGGAGACCAGGACGGCATGATCGAAACCCTCATGAGCGACGATCTTATTCATCGGGTCGGCGGGCGCTTTCGGCTCACGGCGCTGATTCAGAAACGTTGGCTGGAAATCCTGCAAGGGGCGCGACCCATGGTCGATCCCCATGGCCTGACCGAGATGGAGATCGTGATCGAGGAGATTGCCCAGGGCAAGGTCAGTATCGATCATGAGGCCTCCGGGCTCGCGCCTCCGCCGAAGGTTTAGACCCCGGGCTACCACACGCGTACCGTGCAAGCCAAGGACCCCACCAACCCGACGTTAACCGGCTACGAAGTGCTGGTGTGCGTTACCGGCGGCATCGCCGCCTACAAGACCGCCGCTCTGGTCTCGGCCCTGGTTCAGCAGGGGGGTGGCGTGACGGTGGCGATGACGCGCAGCGCCCGACGGTTCGTGGGCCCGGTCACGTTCGAGGCGCTGACCGGCCGCCCGGTCGCGACCAGCATGTGGCGACGCCACTCCTCCGCCAGCATCCCGCACCTCGCGCTCAGCGAGACCGCCGACCTGATCGTGGTAGCCCCGGCGACCGCCAACATCATTGGCAAACTGGCCGGCGGGATCGCGGACGATCTGGTCAGCACGCTGCTGCTCGGCGCCGATTGCCCGGTCATGCTCGCGCCGGCGATGAACACGCGCATGTGGCAACACCCCGCCACGCTCCGCAACGTGGCCTGGCTGCGTGAGCACGGCTACGCGCTGGTCGGCCCGGAAGAAGGCTGGCAAGCCTGCCGCGCCGTCGGCCCCGGCCGCATGAGCGAGCCGGAGACGCTGCTGGCCGAAATCCGTGGGCAACTCCTGTCAGCCCCGGCGAAAGTTAAGAACTAGTTGAACCGCTGATTTCGGCCGCGTCGATTGCGAAGGCCGCTCCGGAAAACTAGCATCGGTACGAGCCCACACCAGCTAAGCAATGGAGGCGCGAAGCGATGTCGGAAACCGGCCCCGAGACGCCGTCATTCGTCCACCTGCACGTGCACAGCGAATACTCGCTGCTGGACGGGGCCTGTCGCATGACCGACTTGGCGCGGGTTGCCAAAGAGATGGCGATGCCCGCGATCGCCGTCACCGACCACGGTAATCTGTTCGGGGCGATCGACTTCTACACGGCAGCCACGAAGGCGGGCGTCAAGCCGATCATCGGGTGCGAAGTGTACATCGCGCCGGGTGACCGGCGCTCGAAGGAGGCCAAGGGGCTGCGCGAGGCGAGCTACCATCTGCTACTGCTGGCGATGAATGAGGCCGGCTACCGCAACCTGATCAAGCTGGCCAGCATCGGTTACCTCGAGGGGTTCTACTACAAGCCGCGGGTCGACAAGGAAGTGCTGCGCGAGCACTCGCAGGGGTTGATCTGTGCGAGCGCCTGCCTGGGGGGTGAGATCCCGCAGAAGCTGATCGCCGGCGATTACGACGCCGCCCGGCAGGCCGGCGAGCAGTACGCGAAGATCTTCGGCCCCGACCGCTTCTTCATCGAGCTGCAGGACCACGGGATCGAGGAGCAGAAGCGGGTAAACCCGGAGCTGGTCGATCTGGCGGCGAAGCTCGGGGTCGGCACGATCGCCACCAACGACGTGCATTACCTGACGCGCGACGACGTCGAGGCGCACGACGTGCTGTGCTGCATCGCGACGCGCTCGCGAGTGAGCGAGGAAAACCGCTTCAAGTTTACCGGAGACCAGTTCTACCTGAAGTCGCCCAGTGAGATGGCGGCCGCGCTGCCGGAGTATCCCGAGGCGCTGGCGAACACGCTGCGGGTGGCGGAGATGTGCAACGTCGAGTTCGACTTCGGTAAGCGATTCGCCCCGAAGTACGAGCCGCCGAAGGGCAAGACGCCCGACGAGTATCTGCGCGAACTGGTCTACGAGGGGGCGCAGTGGCGTTACGGCGAAGTCAACGACGAGCTGCGCGAGCGGATCGATTACGAGCTGGACGTAATCAGCGGAAAGGGCTTCAGCGGCTACTTCTTGATCGTGTGGGACTTCGTCCGCTACGGCCGCGAGCACGACATGCCGTCCGTGGCGCGGGGCAGCGGGTGCAGCACTGTGGTGGGGTACTGCCTGGGCATCAGCGCGGTCGATCCGCTGCATTACGGGCTGTATTTCGAGCGTTTCATGGACCCCGAGCGCGACGAGATGCCCGACATCGACATCGACATCTGCCAGGATCGACGCCAGGACATCATCAACTACGTCCGCGAGAAGTACGGGCACGTGGCCCAGATCATCACCTTCGGCCGGCTCAAGGCGCGGGCCGCGATTCGCGACATCTGCCGCACGCTGGACGTCCCGCTGTCCCAGGCCGACCGCGTCGCCAAGCTGGTCCCCGAAGAACTGAAGATGACCATCGACAAGGCGCTGCAGCGCGAGCCCGAGCTGAAAAAGCTCTACGACGATGACCCGACGATCCACAAGGTGCTCGACATCGGGCGTCGGCTGGAGGGGCTCGCCCGGCACGCTTCGGTCCACGCCGCCGGTGTGGTCATCGCCGACCAGCCGCTGGACGAGTTGATTCCGCTGTACAAGCCGGCCGACTCCAACGACGTGATCACGCAGTTCGAGGGGCCGACGGTCGAGAAGGTCGGGCTGCTGAAGATGGACTTCCTCGGGTTGCGAACGCTTTCGCAGATCCACCGGGCACGTAAGTTGGTCGCGAAGCACCACGGCGTGGAGATCGACCTCGATAAGCTCGACCTGACCGATCAAAAGGTCTACGAGTTGCTGCAGCGCGGCGAGACCCGTGGGATCTTCCAGTTCGAATCCGGCGGCATGCGCGACGTGCTGATGAAGATGAAGCCCAACCGCATCGAGGACCTGATCGCGGCCAACGCCCTCTTCCGCCCGGGACCGATGGAGTACATCGACGAATACGTCGCCCGCAAGCACGGCCGCAAGAAGTGGTCAACGCCGCACGAGACCATGACCGAGGTTCTCGCCGAGACGTATGGCATCATGGTCTACCAGGAACAGGTCTCGCGGCTGGTGAACCGGTTGGGGGGCGTGCCGTTGCGGCGGGCATTTCGGTTGGCCAAGGCGATCTCGAAGAAAAAAGAGTCGATGATCAACGCCGAGCGCGGGCCGTTCCTGGAGGGTGCGGTCGCCAGCGGCGTGAAGCGGGAGGTTGCCGAGCAGATCTTCGCCGACATCCTCAAGTTCGGCGGTTACGCGTTCAACAAAGCGCATTCGACGGGTTACGCCGTCATCGCGTTTCAAACGGCGTATCTGAAGACGTACTACCCGGCCGAGTTCATGGCCGCCGTGCTGACCTACGAGAGCGGCAACACGACGAAGGTGGCCGAGTACATCGACGAGTGTCGGCACGTTCGCCAGCGCGACGGATCGATCGGGATTCCGGTCAAGCCGCCGGATGTGAATGAGAGTGATGAGGCGTTTACGGTGGTCTATCCGAAGCGACGTAGCGACGAAGCGACGGAGCGACGAAGCGATGAGACGACGGAGCCAGGAAGGGGGGAGGCTGAAGAGCCGCGGGCTTTAGCCCGCCCGGACGATCCGAAGGGAAGAGGTGAAATACTGTTTGGGTTGGCCGCGATCAGCGGTATCGGGCACAAAGCGGTCCAGGCCATCCTGGACGCGCGCACCGAGGACGGGCGGTTCGAAGACATCTACGACTTCTGCGAGCGGGTCGATCTGACCGCGGTAAACCGGGCGGCGATCGAGGCGCTCATCAAGGGCGGCGCGTTCGACAGCACCGGAGCGATGCGGCGGGCGCTGATGGCCGTGGCCGAGCAGGCGATCCACATGGGGCAGAACGCGCAACGCGACAAGAAAGCCGGGCAGATGGATATGTTCGGCAACTTCAGCGCCGCCGCCCCCGCGCCCAAGCCGCGCATCGGCGAGGAGGAGTGGACCGACGCCGAGATGCTGACGTACGAGAAGGCGACGCTCGGCTTCTACATCACGAAACATCCGTTGACGCAGTACGCCGAGCTGGTCGAGAAGTTCAGCACGACCGACACCGCCGCCCTGCGCGCTTCCAGCGAAAACGGGGCCCCGGACCGGCGCGGCGGCAACCTGACCGTGACGCTCGGCGGACTGATCACCAAAGTGCGCACAGTCGCCATCCGCAACGGCCGCAGCGCGGGTAAGAAGCTGCTGATCGCGGTGATCGAGGACTTCGTCGGCTCGATCGAGGCCGTGGTTTTCCCGGATCAACTGGCCGAGGCCCAGGCCTTGCTCAAGCCCGACCGGGTCGTCTTTGTCGAGGGCAGCGTCGATCGGCGGCGCGAAGAGCCCAGCCTGCGCGTGAACCGCATTATCCCGATCGGCGAAGCGCGACGTGAGCTTTCACAACACGTGCTCGTGCAACTCCGAACCACCGGCGGCCCCTCGGAAGTGCTGCCCGAGCTGCGCGAGCTATGCAGCAGCCACCGCGGCAAATGCCCGCTGTTGCTGCAGGTCAGCTCCCCGGAGGGTTGGGTGACCACAATCAAGCCGAAGGCCCGCGGGCTGACGGCGGTCGACCCGTGCAACGAGCTGCTCGAGCGCCTGGAAGCGATCGTCGGCCCCGGCAGCGTTCTCTGCGCCGGCGCGCGCGGCGCGGTGACCACTGACGTAGGGTCCGCCGTGCGGACCACACCGCCTTCTACGGCCTAATAGGTCCGCACGGCTGACCCCACGGTCCTACAACGCCGGTTCGGTGTACCGGTAGAGGCCGCGGGTGCCCCACCCTTTCAAGGGTGGGGGACGGATTAGACCACGAGCGGCTGGGTGTTGGGTGCCCCATTGCGTTTCGACGGCCCACGGGGCGGGGACGGGTTGGAAGCTCGGGGACGCGATCGCATTCGAGTCAGTCCCCCATCCCGTCGTCCTGCCCGCTGCGCAGGCACTCGGAACGGGGGTGGGGCACCCAAGCTTTCCACGGCCTAATCGGTCCGCACGGCGGACCCTACGGTTGGGGCGTTGCCGGTTTGGCGGCTTGGTCTTCGTTGCCGGCGTTCGGCTGCGTGGCGGGCGGTTGAACTGAGGGCGGCTCGAGCCACGCGGGGAATGCGTACTCCAACTCGTAATCGGGGTGTGGCGAGCGCAACAAATCGACCCATTCCACCAACGTCTGGTAGCGCGCGTCGCGCGTGCTGCGCAGCACGGGCGCTACGCGGCCGCGCTCGACCGGCGGGTGCAGCTCTTCGCCCTTTTCCGCCGGCAGCATGTAGCGGATCAGCGCGCTCTCCTCCGGCAGGGCGCGGTCGATCATCGGACCGGCAGGGGTCTCCATCCGGTCCAGCAGCGCGAATGAGGTGTAGACGAACTCATCGCCGGTCTGCGACCCGGTCGGGAAGCGAAAGTCCGGTGCGCCCTGCCCCCCGTGCCGGAAGCGACGCTGATCCTGGCCGATGCAAACTACGACACCCAGCATCTGTACAAAGCGTTGGGCGCTCGGGGTCAACAACTGCTGACGCCGCTGAAACGCATCGCGGTCAATCCGGGACCGTTGCGTCGCATGGGGCCGCAGCGTCGCTTCGCGATTAACTTCCACACCTGGTCAGCCGAAACCTACCGTGCCGTTCTGGATCGGCGAGATGCGATCGAACGCATCTTCTCGGCATTGACGTGCTTCGGCGGCGGACTCACGCCCTGCCACCCTGGGTTCGCCGTCTGAACCGCGTCGCGCGTGGGGTCAGCGCCCAAATCGCCATCTACCATGCCCGATTTCGCTGCCGAAAACTGGGGTCATGACCACGATTCGTGCAAAATCCTCTTGAAAGCAGCGGCACGCACCAAGTCCTGGACCCCGGACCCCGAACCCACCGTCCGGCACGGAGACCGGGCGCTACGTCCTGGAACCATCGGTCGGTACGGGGCCCGGCCGCTACAGGGTGAATCCTGAATCTTTTGGGCGGGCCGCGTTTTCCGTCAATCCAACAGAAATCGCCCGGTTGACGTAGCCAGCGACGGGGGGCGCTGGTAGCATGCGTCGTCTGTAACGTGGCTCCGTCTATTCGCGGGCCGTGACGGGGTATGGGGTTGCAGTGAGAAAGGAAGATACGCATAGCATGACAATAAGCGATACGATCACACCAGGGTTGAAGAAGGGGACAGGCGTCTCGCGGGGCGACGCCGATTCCGGCGCGACGACGGGACGAGATTCCACCGGGGTGGGCGCGCACGAGGATTCCAGTACCAGCGTCCATCCCACGCATCCGCTGGGATCGCGGGCCCGGGTGCTGCTGACCAGCGTGTTTGGGCCGTACGCCCAAGACGATGAATACGGCAGCCGCAAGATCAATCCCATGGAGCTGTATCAAAACCAGGTGACGCGGGTGCAGGGGGTTTTCTCCCTGCGGATGTTCCATCGTTCCTGGGGTCTGATGCTGATCCAGGCCAACATCAACGCTCCATGCACGCTGCTGGATTTCCCTGACCTGGACCGATTTATCAAGCAGATCACGACGAATGAGTACGACATCGTCGGGATCACCTCGATCATTCCGAACGTTGGAAAAGTGCGGAAGATGTGCGAACTCGTCCGCGAGCACCTGCCCGCGGCCAAGATCGTTGTCGGCGGGCACCTGGCGAACCTGCCGGACCTGGCGCAGCGGATCGACGCCGACCACATCGTCAAGGGCGAGGGTGTGCGTTGGATGCGCCGCTTCGTCGGCGATGACGAACGCCGGCCGATCAATCATCCACGGATCGTCTCGGGCTTCGGCTCACGCATTCTGGGCGTGGGCCAGTCGGAGAAACAGGGCGAAGTCGCCGCGACGCTGATCCCCTCGGTTGGTTGTCCGCTGGGCTGCAACTTTTGCTCGACGTCGGCGATGTTTGGCGGCAAGGGCCGGTGCGTCCATTTTTACGATACCGGCGACGAGCTGTTCGAGGTCATGTGCGGCTTGGAGCGGGATCTGCACGTCAAGTCGTTCTTCGTCATGGACGAGAACTTCCTGATGCACCGCAAGCGGGCGCTGCGGCTGCTGGAATTGATGAGCGAACACGACAAGTCGTGGGCGTTGTACGTCTTCAGCTCGGCGAACGTGCTGCGTTCATACACAATGGAGCAGTTGGTGGGCCTGGGCGTTTTCTGGGTCTGGATGGGCATCGAGGGCAAGAATTCCCAATACGCCAAGCTGAATAACATCGATACGCGCGAGTTGGTGGGCACGCTCCAGTCGCACGGGATACGCGTGCTGGGCTCGAGCATCGTCGGGCTGGAAGAGCACACGCCGGAGAACATCGACGCGGCGATCGATTACGCGGTGAGCCACAATACGGATTTCCACCAGTTCGCGTTGTATACCGCGATTCCGGGCACCCCGCTGCACGCCGAGAAGCTGGCCGCCGGGGCGCTCCTGAGCGACGACGAATGCCCTCTGGCCGACAGCCACGGGGAATACAAGTTCAATCACCGGCACCCGAACATCAAGGACGGCCAGGAAGCCGAGTATCTGCTGCGTGGGTTTCAGCGTGACTTCGAGGTCAACGGCCCCAGTATCATTCGGCTGACCCGGACGATGCTCCGGGGCTGGCAGCGTTATAAGAACCATCCGGAAGAGCGGATTCGCCGGCGGTACGCCTGGGACAACCGCGGCCTGGCGACCATGTACGCCGGGGCCATGTGGGCGGTCCGTTCCTGGTACCGCGACGACCCGAAGTTGTCGGCGAAGATCTCGGAGATCCTAAAGGACATTTACCGCGAGTTCGGGCTGAAATCTCGGCTGGCGGGGCCGCTCATCGGCCGCTACCTGAAGTTCACGATGGCCCGCGAAGAACGTCGCCTCCGCGAGGGCTGGACCTACGAGCCGCAGACGTTCTGCGAAGTGAATCAGATGGTCGCGGCGGCGAGTGCGGGTCAACAGTCCGTCGCAAAGAAGTAGCGTCGGTCCGACGCGAGAAATGTAGCTTCGGATCTCCGTGTCCGACTAAGGTCTCGCAAGAGCCCGAAAACGCCGGATCCAGAGGCCCGGCGCCACAGGAATGGACCCAGCGAAGACTCTCGCGGCGGACCGCTAAAGTCCCCAATCCAACCAGGGTGGCACCGGCGTCCGGCCGGAGGCAACCCGGGCGAGACGCCCGTGCCACCCGGCAGTTGATGCGGGACAGAATACTAGATTCCTCGCTGCGCTCGGAATGACAACGTTCGACGTTTTCCGTTTCGGGTAATAAGTCATCGAGACCGGCGCAGGTCAAGGCGGCGTTTGCCGCGGATGGATAAGAAGAGATGGCGATGTCGAGTATCAGCGAGTGCTCCAACCTCAATCACCGTCGCACGGGCGCGCCGGTGCGTTTCTGCCCGGCGTGCGGGGAGGTCGTGAACGAGGACATCCCCACCACAAAGTGCAGCGTGGAGACGCACGCCGTAAGGCGGCGCGAAAGAAACCAGCACTGTGTAGATTGTGGCGAGCAGCTCATCCGCCGAGGAAGGGCTTGACCGCAAATCGCTTCGAGACCACGGTGTTCCGTGGCAGCGCGGACCCCGCGGCCTGCGGGACGGTCGACTTGGTGATCCGCCGTCTGAGGTGGGTTCAGATGCCTGCGTGCGAAGACTTTCGGAGTACGCCTATCCCGTTAGCGGCGTGGCACCTCCCCGTATCCATGCCTTGCTCTTGCGCGATGTGTTAGGCGACCGGACCGTTCGCCTCCACGTTTTCATCGCGCTGTTCTTCGTCGGATGTGGCTTCGGGAGTCGATTCGTCACGGGCGAACTTACGCTCACGCTTCAGGGCAGACTTCGCCGCCCGCTTCGCCTGCCTCTCGCGTTTTTCGGCTTCGCGTTGCCGTTTGAGCGGCGACGTTCTATTCCTCTTTGCCATGTAGACTCCCTTGGGCGCCCGGCGTGATTCTACGCTTCTTGGCCTGAAGCATCTTCGGTGGGCTTGATGCGTTCGACGGTCACATCGCGGTAGAATCCCTGCTTGACGAGTTTCTCGGCGTCTGCTTGGGCCGCCTTCTCGGTATCGTGGCGGCCAAGTGTAACAGCCAATCCGTCGGTGGATTTGCCCCACACGCGCCAGAGTTTTGGTTCACCTTGCCATTTTGTCGCCATAAAAATCCCTGCCTGCCAAAGAGAGAGCAATGACAGCGCGCAGGTGGCCTGCCGACCTCTTCCGCGGGGACGGCAGACCACCGGGAGAAGGGAAGGTCACCATTGGCGACCTCTCCTTCAGGTGGTTGTAATCAGAGGAACTCCTAGCGGCCTCTGCCGTAGCCACCACCGCCGCCGTATCCGCCGCGGCCGCCGCCGCCGCCGCCGCCGCCGCCGCCGCGCGGTTCGCGTGGTTTGGCTTCGTTGACCGTGAGGGCGCGGCCGCCATGATCTTGCCCGTTCAGGGCGCTGATGGCTGCTTCTGCCTCTGAGGCGGAGCCCATCTCGACGAATCCGAATCCTTTGCTCCGGCCGGTCGCACGGTCCTCGATGACCTGTGCGCTCTCGACCGCGCCGTGCGGTGAAAACATCTGTTCCAGGTCGGAGCTGCTTACGTCGTATCCGAGGTTGCCAACATAGAGTTTCTTGCCCATCGCTTTTCTCCAATCGATGGCGAGCGTGACCCGTTGCTTTACTTTCAGGGTCGCAGCTGAAAGTGGCCGCAGTTCCGGCCAAGAAGGTAGGAGGGCGATCTAGGCAAAGCGATGCGGGACTTGCAGGACAAATGCCACGTCTGGGCCTGGTTCGTCAATCCGACCGGCAGCATTATACTCAGGTTCCCAGGGAAGTAAACCAGCCGTTCCGGGAAGCGGGCATGATCGGCCAAGTTCTTTAATCTGGAAGCCGAGCCGCGGGTGTCCGAGGTGCCGGGATTGGCTGCTTCTTCGGCGATCCGGTTCGCAACCGCCCGGTTTCAAGGGTAGGAGGCCCCAATTTCCGTGCTATTTTAGTGCAGGTGGGCCGGTGGAAGACGCTCGATTGACAACTCGGCCACCGTATCCGCTGGAGGTCGTGCGCCGGAGTCCTGACCGGCACACTCGCTGCTCCGCGGCCTTGCGGGGGGTCGGTAGCGACACAGCCGCCCCGCACGGCTACGATGTGGCCATGATAACTGAGCGAGAATCCGGATAACCGCGGCACTACACCACGCCGATCCGCGCGTGGTTACGCTCCGCCCTGGTTTCTCTGGTCGGGCGCCCAAAAGGGCGCCTCGATACACGGGATCCTGGAGGCAAATTCCGCACAAAGACACACCCGCCGGATTCGCATCGGCACGCGGGTGTCCATGGCGGTCCCGTTGCGCTGGATCGACAATCTCGTCAACACGCTGGCTAATTACCAGCCGCCTGGGCAGCGCGAGATCGCGATCATCGCGCAGCTTTCACGTTTTGAACGAACGAGGCCTCCTGGCCGATCAGATGGCCGATCGCTGCGCGAGTACTTCGTCGATCAATTTGCCCAGCACATCGCGCTCGACCGGCTTGTCGAGATACGCCTGCGGCCGCGGCACGTGCTCGAACTCCAGGAAGCTGCGGATGATGCCGTCCCACTCCGGCTCCTCACGCCTCAGGCCGGTCACTACGATGACCGGGATGTTCCGTAGAGCCTCCTGAGATTTCAGTTGGCGGTAGAACAGCGCGCCTGACCTTCTCGGCATCATAATGTCCAGCGTGATCACGTCCGGGGCGGAATTCTGAACCTGTGACAATGCCTCGACGCCGTCGCAGGCGACGCTGACATCGTAGCCCAGCCCGCGCAGCATGGATTCCATCAAGGCCGCAAAGTCCGCCTCGTCCTCGACCACGAGCACGCGTTTGGGCGTTTCTTGTTGATCGGTCATCTCTCTGTACTCCTCTTAAGGGGTAACGCAAGGCAGAAGCGGGCACCACGTCCCGAGTTGCCCTCGTACCAGATGCGGCCACCGTGAGCCTTCACCGCCGATCGAGCAAACGCCAACCCCAGCCCCGTAGATTCGGCCGGAGCATGGTCACCGGTTTGGAAGGGCTCAAAGAGCGCTGGAAGGCGTTCGGGCGGTATTCCCTCTCCGTTGTCATCGCACGTGAACACAACCTCCCGTCCAGCGGGCGAGAGCCCGGCGCTGAGGCAAACGCGAGTCCCGGGGCGGTTGTGTTTTAGCGCGTTGGAAACCAGGTTCAGCAGTATACGGTGCATCAAAGCAGGTTCCGCTTCCACCGCTGGACAGCCGTGCGAAGTCCGATCGACAACAATCTGATAGTCCGCGCCGGCGTAGGCCACGTCGTCCGCCACGGCTGCCAGGAGCTCGGATGGACTGACCGGCTCGGTTCGTAGCGTCGGGGCGCCTTCCAGGCGGGCGATGTCAAGCAGGTTGTTGACCGACGCCAGCATGTTCCGCGCTTGCCGCCTGATCCGGTGCAGCCGGTCACGGTGCTCCGCGTCCCCGACGGCCTCTTCGTCCTTCAATGCCAGCTCGGCAAAACCTTCGATGCAGTTCAACTGCGTCTTGAAGTCGTGGACCAGGAAGTGGGTAGTGCGGCGTTTTAGACGCTGGAGTTCAATCAGGCGGTCGCTCTGCTCCCGCAACTGGTCGGCCCTGCACTTAAGCTCTTGCACAAGGGCCTCATTGCGGGCCAGTTGGCGGCGCAAGCCGTCGCGGTGCAGCTTGATGGTCCGGTGCTGGTACCCGTAGACGAGCCCGACCAGGGCGCCGACCAATCCGAACGCCAGCCCCATCGGCAGCATGCTCAGTTGAAATGAATGTACGACCGGCCGCCAGACAGACTGAGAGAACCCGTGTCCACCGTGCGGGCCCTCCAGCATCCGAAAGATCACCATGGCCGCCGGGTGCAGGACGAGGTAGCCGTTCAGGAACCCGACGCACGCAGGGCGGAACAGGGATCTCCGTTCGGCCTTCGAGTTTTCGGGCACCCGGTCCCCTCTCCCTGCGGTCTTCATCCGCCACTCACCTCACTATCTCGATCCAGGAGCAGGCGGGCCGACCAGCGCTTCGTGCCACGGCTCCCAAGGTTAGATGTTTGCGGGTCGAGCGTTCTTCCACCAATACCTCGTGTTTCGCAGGGTTTTCAGAAGCCCCTCGCCGTGGGAGCACGTCATCCTGCAGACGATCCGTCGCTGATCAGCGCATCGCGAATGGAGCCCGGATTCGGCTTGGCCTCCTTGGCGAAAGCCGCAGTTCTGCGGCACACCGTCGGCTGGATACGCGTCTGCGTCGATTTCTTCCAAGTCCTTTCCGAGTTCTCAGCGTGCCTGACCACGATCCGAGCGGAAGAAGCCGAGCTCGGCGCGCATCCAATAGAGGATTTTCGGCAAGGAGCGACTTGGCGACGCAGAAACCGGAAACGGGCGAGCGGCGAATCGCGGCGGATGTGGGGCCGGAGTTCAGACCCCGCGCCCGTCGTCTCTTGCGCACCCGAAACCAGCCCCGGCGAGCGGTTTGGCAGACGGCCGCCGCGGTCGCGCACGGGGCTGGGCACCGACAGGGCGTGGCATGACTCGGCGCAAGAAGGCGGATCACGAACTGGTCGAGCGATTCCGCCGAGGCGAACGCGACGCCCAGCGTGAACTGTACGAACGCACCTGGAAACGCATTTACCGAGTGCTGCTGAGGCTGACGCGCAACGTGGCGGATGCGTTCGACCTGACCCAAGAGACGTATATCCGGGCATTCACGCACATCGGGCAGTTCGACGGCAGATCCTCGGTCGCGACGTGGTTGTACCGCATAGCGATCAATGAGGGGCTGCAGTTCGTGCGTTGTCGTGAAGCTGGGGAGGCGGGACTCCAGCGTGCCGCGTCACGCTCAGTCGAGCAAAACGTGGAGGAGATACTGGACCTCCGCATCGACGTGGACGAGGCCTTGGCCGCCCTGTCCCCAGATGACCAGGCCATTTTGCTGCTACGCTACCAGGACGGGCTCGACTACAACGCCATCGCCGAGATCACGAGTTACCCCAAGGGCACCGTGGCTTCCAAGCTGCATCGAGCCCGCGCGCGTCTGCGTGAATTGCTCAGCGCGGCCTACGGAGCGGTGGAGGAGGCCCGGCCGGCCGATCACCAGAACGGCACCGGGCCGAGCGAAGCAGTCGAGCCAAGCGACAAGCCCCCTCCGGACGCGGCTCGGGCCTCGCCCGGAAGCGCGGGTGTCATGCCGGCGAGCCCTGATGAGGGGGCCGCCACGGAATAGGTCACCTATAACTGCATTGATTACAGCGAGTTACTGGTGGCTTGCGCTCACCCGCGGGCCGCCTCCCACCCCTCGTGACCAGGCGGTCTTGCGGGAGGGGAGTTATTATCCGGAGCGGGAAGCGTTGATCGCTGTCATCCCGAGCGCAGCGAGGAATCCAGGGCTTTGTCGTGGCTGCCACGATGGGGCATGCTTAATTGGGTTGCCCATCTCTCTAGAGGGGGGGAACGAGTGGCCGACCGATTCGGGTCCCCCACGGCTGAAGCCATGGGCCACCCAACCATCGTTTGAGCCGCTGCAAGGCTCGAAGCGTGCGCTTCCGGCCGGCGATTTCGCACCGCCGCGGCTTCCGACCTGACGCCCGGCGCGTATGATGCGTGAGATGGACGAGGCGGAACTGATCGATGGCTGTAGAGGCGGCGACCGCGAGGCGCAGCACCAGTTGTACGAGTGTTACGGGGAACTGATCCACCGGCTGACGTTGCGTCTTACGGGTAACGCGCAGGATGCGTTCGATCTGACGCAGGAGACATTCGTTCGAGCTTTTCAGCGGATCGGGGCATTCGACGGGCGTTCGGGCGTGGGCACTTGGCTGTATCGCATCGCGACGAACGAGGCGCTGCAGCTCTTTCGCAAGCGGGGTACCGAGCAGCGGCACCTCCGGGCGTTTGCCGAGCAGCGGGCCGCGGCGGCTAATCCCAACTCGGCATGCGATCGTCAGGATGTCGAGGATTCATTGGCACAGCTATCGGAACCACACCGGGCGATTTTGATCCTAAAGTACCAAGAAGGCTTGAGTTACGACGAAATTGCCAAGGTGCTGGATATCCAACCGGGGACCGTGGGTTCACGAATGAACCGGGCTCGGGCGGAATTGCGGGTGATCATGGCCGGGGAATCGTCGCTTCCAGAGGAAGAAACCACCGATCAGCGGCATCCAACAGGTAGAACGGCCGGACCCGGAGATGGGGGGCCGGCCACGGCCGGATGAGATGGGACCATGAGTTGCGACGAGGTTAAATCTCGATTGGGCGAGTTGCTCGACGGCGAGTTGGCGGATGACGTACGCCCCGCGGTGAAGCAGCATCTCGACGAGTGTTCCGCGTGCCGCGGCGAATACGAAGCGCTGCAAGCGATGGCCGCCGCGCTCGCCGAGCCCCCGGCGGCGAAGCTGCCGAGCGGCCTGTGGGATGCGATCGAGGAGCGGCTGGACGAGGCACCACCGGTGTCCACGCCGTCGGCCGAGCCCACGACGCACCGCCTGTGGGTCTATCAGCTTGCCCGGCGACCCCTGGCTGCGGCGGCAGTTGTGGCCCTGGCGGTCGGCGTCGGCTGGCTGGCGTTCAGCGCGCCTTGGGCGTCGCGGGCGCTGGCCTCGCAAATCGACTTCCGTCCGCTTTTGGAGCAAGCTGATGGGGATATCACCGCCGGGATTCGCGCCCTGGTGCGGACCTGCGGCGGCGAGACGATCTCCCTGGGGGATGCCGCCCAGCGAATGCGAATCCGCGTCCATGCCCCCGACCAGCTACCCGGCGGGATGCGACTCGAGTCGCGCTACCTGCTCAACATGGGCGAGCATCATCAGGCCCTGGGCTTCCACTACACGAATCAGCACGGCGGCCACCTGTTGTTGCTTCAGTGCCCGCCGCACATCGAGAAAGACTACGGCAATTACGAGTGCCTGCCGTGCGCGGTCGGCTCGCACCAAGGCCGCGGTGTCCGCGTGGGCAAGCTGTACCTGATGCACATGATGAGCGAGAACGTGTGCGTTTGTGTGGTCAGCACGCTGGATGAGCACGACGAGTTGCCCGCGGCACTGGATGCGGTGCGGATCGATTTCTGAGCGTGGTGCCCCAGCGGGCCGGCTGAGCCGCGCTCAAGACCACGCGAACGCGCACCGGGCGCATTTCTCAGGCTTCTGCATGGCCTGCGACCCGAGTTCAACATGTATACTATCTGAGAGAAAAGCCGGGATGCCGTCGTCTACGCGGCGAGTATCCCGTGCCGGTGGAAATCCGCCCAACCAGGGTACAGGGAGACCGTGATGCGAAAAGACCACATCCTTCCATTCGCCGCACTGGCGGTACTCGGCCTGACCGCGCTCGGCGCCATGAAGCTGGCACAAACCCAGACCGAGCGCCCGGGCTGTCCGGGGCAAATCGTGTGTCCGCAGACCGGCGAGTTGATCTGCCGCGACCAGTGTGCCACCGCTGACCCCGACCGGGCGGACTGCCCGGGTCGAATCATCTGTCCCGACACCGGCGAACTGGTCTGTATCGATCGCTGCCCAGTCCGCGCCGGCGCTGCCAGTGCCGACCAAGCCGACCCCCCGCCGTCATGTTGCCCCGGCGGCGACAAGACGACCCGCAAGCCGTAGCGCGCGGGCCCCGCTGCAGATCCGGGTTCTTTTCTTCACGGGCTGACCGAATCACCTGCCCACCGCCAAGTCGGTCCGACAGGTTGCGGCCGAGTTGGGTGTTGGCGTTGCGGTCGAAGGGGGTCCAACTCGGGAACTCCGACGATGCCGCGCGACGCCCGTATATGTTCACACACCCAGCGCGGAGCGGATCAGGTCGAAGATCAAACCGACCAGTTGGGCGAAGAAGATGTACAGCAGGTTCGTTGTGAGCATGAGGCTTCTCCAGGCGGAGTCGCTGTTGTTGGTTACACGATTTACCTCGGCCGGTGCGGGGCCCGGACGCTACGCTCGTCCGCCACGGGGGGCGGACGCTACGGTTTGTCCGCTGCTGCGGCGCTGGTCTGGCCGAGACGCGCCTTGAGCTGGACCTCTTTGATCGCGCAGTATAGCACCGGGACCACGAGCATGGTGATGACCTCGATGGTCATGCCGCCGAACGAGGGGATGGCCATCGGGACCATGATATCGGAGCCGCGCCCCTTCGACGTCAGGACGGGGAGCAGGGCCAGGATCGTGGTGGCGGTGGTCATCAAGCACGGGCGAATCCTCCGCTTTCCGGCCGCCAGCGTGGCGGCCCGGATTGCCGGTATGTTGGTCGGACGCACGCGGGCGAAGGAGTCTTTCAGATAGGTGGCCACCACCACGCCATCATCGGTGGCGATGCCGAACAGGGCCAGGAATCCGACCCAGATCGCTACACTCAAGTTGATTGAATGGACCTGGAAGAGCTCGCGCAGGTTCGTCCCGAAGACACTCCAGTCCAGGAACCAGGGTTGGGCGTAGAGCCAGATCATGATGAATCCGCCCGACCAGGCCACGATAATGCCGGTGAAGACCAGTCCGGTAGTCATAACCGATCTGAACTGGAGATAGAGGATCATGAAAATGATGAACAGCGCGAGGGGCAGAACCACCATCAGCTTCTTCTCGGAGCGGATCTGGTTTTCATAGGTGCCGGCGAACGTGTAGCTGAGACCGGCGGGCAGATCGAACTCGCCCGATGCGATTTTTTCCTTCAGATAGGCGTCGCATTGTTCAACCACGTCCACCTCGGCATAGCCGGGACGCATGTCGAATAGAACGTAGCCGACCAGGAAGGTATCCTCGCTCTTGATGACCTGCGGGCCGCGCACATACTTGACCTCGGCTAACTGGGTGATCGGGATCTGTGCTCCACCCGGGGCGGGGACCAGGATTCGCTCGAGCGACTCGATGCTGTCGCGAAGCTCCCGCAGGTAGCGCACACGTACGGGATAGCGCTCGCGGCCCTCGACGGTGGTGGTGACCCGCTTACCGCCGATGGCGACCTCGATCACGTCCTGTACCTGCTGCAGCTTGATGCCGTAGCGCGCGATGGCCTGGCGGTCGATGTCGATCTCGAGATAGGGCTTTCCGACAATGCGGTCGGCGACGACCGCAGCAGGTTCGACGGAGGGCACCTCCTTCAGGAACCGCTCGATTTGCAGGCCGACTCTCTCGATGGTCTCGAGGTCGGGACCCTTGATCTTCACGCCCATCGGCGCCCGCATTCCGCTCTGGAGCATGACGATCCGGGCGGCGATGGGCTGTAGTTTGGGAGCGGAAGTAGTTCCGGGGATTTGGCCCGCTTTGACGATCTCCTTCCAGATGTCGTCGGGGCTGTTGATTCCCGGCCAGGCCTCCCGGCCCGGGTTAAGCGCCGGATCGAGGGCTGGACGCCATAATCGGAATGGATGGCCTTTGGGGTCGGGGATCAGTTGGCCCGCGTCATCACGTACGCACTTGCCCCACACCACGTAGGGCTCACCGTCCAGGGCTGGAACCGGCGTGCCATCCTTGCTGCGGAAGAAATCCGTGGCGTCTTCGTCAAAACGGAACGTCAACCGGCGCCCGCCGCGGTCTGTCAGGTATTGCGGGTGGTAGTTGATCACGGTCTCGATCATGTTGAGCGGCGCGGGATCGAGAGGACTTTCGGCCCGGCCGAGCTTGCCCACGGCGGATTCGATCTCGGGGATCTGCTCGAAGGCGATGTCCTGCTTCCGCAGCACGTCGGTGCCCTCGCTGATCGACGCGTGAGGCATGGTCACGGGCATGTACAGGAACGAGCCCTCGTCGAGCGGAGGCATGAACTCCTTGCCCAGGCCGGGGAACTTCATGGCCAGGTAGACGCCGGGCTCCGAGTTGCGAACCCCCGCGGGCAGCCAGCCGAATATCCCGTCGAAGCCGCGCCACGCCATCCCGCCGACCAGGACGATGACCAGGGGTAACATGAGAAACGTGGCCTTGTGATCGAGCGCCCAGCGCAGGACGGATGGATAGGCGGCCTGGAATACCTGGAATAGCAGCAGCAACCCACCGAGGGCGGCGGTCACCAGAATCAGGTTGCGTACCAGCCCTTTCTCGGGGCCGATCGGGAGCCACACCTGAGCCAGAACGATGGCTACCGCACAGACCACGATGCCGTTGGCGAACCAGGGAATCAGCTTCTTGACGACGCGGGGCAGGAACGGATCCGCCACTAGATAAGCACCGATGAGAATCAGCAGTCCGCCGGGCCACCACCAATGCAAGCCGGCGATCAGCACCAGACCGGCGACGAAGAGGCCGGCGTGGAACGCGTGGCGAAGGATTTTGCGCTGCGCCGGGCTGCGCGTGAAGAGCATGTGGGCGGCCGGTGGGATGATCGTGAGGGCGATGATCACGGAGGCAATCAGCGCGAACGACTTCGTGTAGGCCAGCGGCTTGAACAGCTTGCCTTCGGCGGCCTCCATGGTGAAGACCGGCAGGAAGCTGACGATGGTGGTCGAGACCGCGGTCACTACGGCACCGCCCACCTCGCTGGCCCCGCGGTAAATCACTTCGATTCGATTCTCGCCGGGGTGGGCTTCATCCAGGTGCTTGAGGATGTTCTCGCAGATGATCACGCCCATATCGACGATCGTGCCGATCGCGATGGCGATGCCGGAGAGGGCGACGATATTGGCATCGACGCCGAACGTGCGCATGGCGATGAAACACATCAGCACCGCCAGTGGCAGCAGCCCCGAAATGAGGATCGAACTGCGCAGGTGCCGGACCATCACCACGACCACGATGATGGTGACGAGGATCTGCTGGATCAGGGCGTCGCTGAGGGTCCCCAGGGTTTCGTAGATCAGTCCGCTTCGATCATAGAAAGGGACGATGGTCACCTGGCTGACGGTTCCGTCCTCCAGGGTCTTTCGCGGCAGCCCGGGAGCGATCTCCTCGATCTTCTGCTTGACGCTCTTGATCGCGGCCAGCGGGTTTTCCCCGTAGCGGACGACCACCACGCCGCCCGTCACTTCCGCTCCGCCCTTGTCCAGGACGCCGCGGCGAAGGGCGGGGCCCAGCGTGACCTTGGCCACGTTCTTGACGTAGATGGGTACGTTATCGTTGACCTTGATCACGGCGTCTTCGAGGTCGGCCAACGATTCGATAAACCCGAGGCCGCGAACGATGTATTCGACCTTGTTGACTTCGATGGTCCGCGCGCCGACGTCGATGTTGGCCAGCTTGACGGCCTTGAAGACCTCCTCGATCGAGACCCGGTAGGCCCGCATGGCGTCCGGATCGACGTCGATCTGGTACTCCTGGACGAAACCGCCAACCGATGCAACTTCCGAGATGCCTTCCGCCGACAGAAGTGCATAACGCACGTACCAGTCCTGGACGGTGCGTAATTCGTGCGGATCCCAGCCCCCGGTCGGGTGGCCGTCTTCATCGCGGCCTTCGAGGGTGTACCAGAAGACCTGACCCAGGGCGGTGGAATCGGGTCCCAGCGCCGGTTGCACCCCCTCCGGCAGTGTTCCGCGCGGCAGACTGTTCAGCTTCTCCAATATCCGGGTTCGTGACCAGTAGAACTCGATGTCATCCTGAAAGATGATCAGTACCATCGAGAAGCCGAACGCGGACAAGCTCCGGATGGTCTTGACCCCGGGCACGCCCAGCAGCGAGACGGTCAAGGGATAGCTGATCTGATCTTCCACATCCTGTGGCGAGCGGCCCATCCACTCGGTGAAGACGATCTGCTGGTTCTCGCCGATGTCGGGAATGGCGTCGACCGGGACCGGGTCGCGCGGCAGCCCGCCCAGGTTCCAGTCGAACGGGGCGGACATCAGGCCCCAGCCGATGGTGAACACCACCACCAGACAGACCACGAGCTTGTTGTGCAGGCAGAACCGGATGATCCGATCGATCCACGAAGGGGGTGATCCTGGCGATAGAGAATCCGGGTTACTTGCCACCGTCGTCTCCCGCGGACTCTTCGACTGGAGCGCTTCCGATGGTCTCCTTCAGGACACCACAGCGGAACATGGCCGATCCGAAGTACGGGTTCGCCGTCTGCCGCTGATCCTGCAGCCAGTCGGCGCCGCGATTGTCGAACGCCATGGGACATTGGAGCCGGTAGACGGGTTTCGGGCCCGGCCCGAACCGTCTGGCCACCGCAATCATCGACTCCGAGAGCAGGGCAAAGGAAAACCGGGCCTGCTTGATGTCGCCGGCGGCCGTGATGCCGGCGACGCTTCGGCTGATGCCGGTCAGCTCTTTCATCCAGGCGTTGTGCGCCGGCCCTTCCAGTAACGACATGTCGACGTCCGCGAGGGCGGTGGCGGCCTGCTTCGAGGCCGCACGCGCGTCATCCAGGGCATCGCCGCTCAGGCCGGCGTGAATGCGGAAGTAAGCGTCGAATACCTTGCTGAGTTGAGCTCGAAAGGCCTCCGGCACCGCGAGGCGGTCGTCTTCCGGCTTCGCCGCATCGTCGGAGATGGGAACTCCCGCGCGATGCTCGGCGTGTGACGGCGCCTGGTCCGCGCCGCTCTCGGGGCTCATCATGCTGGGCTGAGCCTGGATCTGAATCGCGCTGTCGATTTTGAAATTGCCGTTGACGACCACGCGTTCGCCGTCGGCCAGCCCTTCGCGCACCAGGTAGTATTCGCCGGCCCGGGCACCGAGGGTGATTACGCGGCCCTGATAGGTGCCCGGCTGGTTTGGCAGTTCGACATAGACCACGGCGCGCTTGCCGGTGATGAGCGGAGCGGAGGCGGGGATCACCAGTGGAGGCCGGGCGTCAACGTCATCGGCGGAGACGAAACCGAGCGTCTCGGCGCGCACCAGGGGCATGCCGCACACGTCGCAGGGTCCGGGCTGGTCCTTGATTACCTCGGGGTGCATGGGGCTGATCCACTTGCCGGCCAGCTCGGCATTGACGATCAGGCCGCCCTCCGCCAGCTTCGCCCGAACCACCGCCCGCACGAACATCTGCGGTTTCAATCGGCCGTCCGGGTTCTCCACGTTGACCCGGACCTTGACGGTTCGCGTCCTTGAATCCAGTACGGGATCGATGAACGCCACGGTTCCATGAAACTTCTCACCGGGATACGCCTCGGTCTCGAACTCGACCGTCTGTCCGTACCGCAGCCAGGCCAGATCGGACTCGTAGGCGTCGAGTTTGACCCACACGCGAGACAGATCGGCGATGGTATAGATTCGCGTGCCCGTATCGACGTACATCCCTTCGGTGGCATTCTTGTGGATCACGATCCCGCCGATGGGTGCGTAGATCGTCATGTGGTCAGAGGGCTTGCCGCGATCTTCAATCTCCTTGATCTGCTCCTCGGTCAATCCCCAGAGGCGAAGTTTCGTGCGGCCATCCTCGATCAACCCTTGGGCCGACTCCCGAACCCAGTCATCGACACCGGCGTTGAATCCGCCGGCGGTCTTGATGGCTTCCAGGAGCTCGACCTGGGCGATGCGCAGTTCCGGGCTGTACATGTAGACCAGGTGGTCACCGATGCTGACGGGGACGCCGGTGTAGTCGACGTAGAGCCGGTCGAGGCGGCCCGGCACCCAGGCGGTGATGTACTTGAGCCGGGTCTCGTCGTAGTCGATCTTGCCGACCATGCGAATCTCGGCCTCGACGAATTTCCGCTCGACCGGGGCCACCTGGACCTCGGCGAGTTTTTGAGCGGCGGGGGAAAGGGTGAGCGTGCGGTGACCGGCGTCACCACCTGGTCCGCCTTCCGCCACTTCCACCTCGACCATGTCCATGCCACAGACGGGGCACTTGCCGGGATTGGACATCGGTGGAACGCAGAACATCGCACAGGCGTACTTCTTCTGCTGGGCGGCCTTCGGTTTCTTCGGTTCGCTTTCGACAAGAGCCAGGGGCATCCCGCATTTCGGGCAATCGCGGGAATAAGAAAAACGGACCTCGGGATGCATGGAGCAAGTCCAGATCTCCTCCGCGGGTTCGGCCGCTTCGGTCGGTTGGCCCGTCGAGGCCGGCCCGGGCGTCGACACCACCCCTTTGGCCAGGTACCCCAGCACGAAGGCCGCCATGACAACGGCCACTACGGGCACTTTGGACATGAGCGAACCGATTCTTCCAAAAACGGCTTTCATGGTGAGCCAGCCCTTTCGATCGTCCGAGTGTCAGCGCCCATTGGGCTCTGCTCCCCGGCCTGCCGGCGGAGACCCTGGCGCCGCGGTCAGACTCAGACCGATGGCCTGTTCCAGATCCGCCACACTGCGCTCCAGCTCACCGAGCGCCCGGTGGTACTGGATCGTGAAGACCAGCCATTTCTGCCAGTTGTCGATCACGTACTGAAAGTCCGACCGGCCTACCACATAGCCGGCTCGGGTGACTTCATAGGCTTGCCGAGCCTGGGGGATGATCGTGCTGTCGAAGAGCTCGGCCAGCTCGTGCTGCGCGCGAACCCGGGCGAAGGCGTCTTCGACCTGGAACTGGACGCGGTTCTGGGTCGATGCGAGCTGGTGCTGCGCTGCGAGCAGACGGCTGCGCGCCTCGCGGATGCCCCCCTTGGTTTTCTGGAGCCAGATCGGGATGTTGAACCCGAAGGTAATTGCCCAGTTGTCGCTGCCGTTCTCGCTCATGCGATTCGCCGGCGCGGGCATGCCGGTGGTCGGGTTAGGCAGCGGCTGAAACGCGGTGCGGGGCGACATCTGCATCCACTCGAAACCCACGGTGAAGTCCGGCCAGTACGCCAGCCGGGCCAGCTCGACGGCCTGGCGCTCGCGCTCGAGCTGTTCTTTCATGCGCTGCAGGTCGGGATTGTGCTCCGCCGCCGAGCTGAACAATTCTTCCAGTTTTGCGTCCACGCTACGGAGATCAAAACGCGCCGGCTTGGGCAGCGGCGTGTTGGGCGGACGACTCAGTACGCGGTTGAACAGCGCGACCACTGTTTCGCGCTGCTGGCGCAGCTCGATCAGCTTGCTTTCCAGCGTCGAGAGCTCAACTTGGGCTCGCAACACATCGCCCTGCGAACGGCGCCCGGCCGCCACCTGAGCCCGCACGGCGTCGATCAGCCCACGCAGCAGGTCCTGGTTGGTCACGTCAATCTCGATGGTCATGTCGATGACGTACACGCGGAAGTACGCCCGTTTCACGTCGGCGATCACCCGCAAACGCTTCTGTTG
>SDBT01002263.1_pt1 | contig 34284 bp, 45 predicted proteins | sample 2277101 | NCBI WGS metagenome assembly SDBT01 (sample SAMN10404973, study PRJNA504765) | marine sediment metagenome | isolation source: marine sediment core GS10_PC15, 103 cmbsf | place: Arctic Ocean: Southern Knipovich Ridge | collected 2010
GGTGTTTCTGGGTAGAGGTTGAGCCATTTCTTTTTCATCACGGCTTCCAGATCCGGCCAGCGTTCAAGTGCAACTCTGATTGCATCCATATTTCCGGGCGTGTGAACATAGGTCGAATAGCCGGGTTCCTTGAGATTGATCCAGTTATCTCGGAAAGCGTCTTTATTGTTCTGTTCATCGTCTATGGTCGGCTCCCGGTCCTGCCTCGGATTCAAGGCCGCCTTTTCTTCCGGGGTCAGGTCGTCGCCGTTAAGGGCGGCTTCCAGGTCTTTGGCTTTCTCGTCTGTCATAAACACTTCGCGGACAGTAATGCGACCTTCGGTGATGCCCGTCATGACGCCCTTCAGGTTAATGATATCCTCAGCGTCCCATTGACTTTCTTCCTTGCCGTCAAGATAGGTTATGAGCATATCCGGCGTTACGCTGTACCGGTCGAAGAATTCAATTACCGCAGCTCTGGTAGCGGCCATGTTCGTTGGTTTGATTTTTTCAATTTCGGCTCTTTTGGCTGTATAGATAGCCTGTTCGATCAACCACGCTGGCATAGCTCGAATAATCGCATTTCGAATGGCCTTGGACTGTCCGATTTGAAAAACCATATCTTCGGCCCGGTCGTCTCCGTAACCACTTCCGATATCCTGGCCCTTGCGTTGGCGAAAAAGACGCGGGCAGGTGAAGCCGGTTTCCAGATCAATGAAAATGCCTTTAAGCATGTAGTGAGTTTTCGTTTCGGACGCCTCAACATCAAGCACACAGTTTCCATAATTCCGGGCCAAGCACATGGCCAGGTCTATGGATGGCCCTTCAATTCGTCCACCTTTCTTTAAGGTCCATCCATAATAGAAAGATTTTCCGGCCAGCTTGGCTTCGGCTATCACGTTGGCCGCGATCCGTTCTATCCGCCTTGGCTGCTGGACGGCTACGGCCGTGGTGAAAGCTGTCTGGACTTTTTGCAGGGCATGATCCGGTAAGACTTCTATAGGTTTGGGGTTTGCGAACGGCTCAATTTCATCCAATGCTTCCACATCAAAAGAGTTTTTCTTGGCAACTGTCATCTTCCTTCCTCCTTTAAGGCCCAATCGGGCAGAGATATTTCTTTGATTCCGGGTTGGTTCGGCTTCGGCCAGTTGTCCCGCATGAGACATTCCTGGTACAAATCCTTCATTTCCTTTAAATGTTCTCTGGCAAGAAACAGCATGGTATCGTCAGCCATATAGGTGCCGACCCGATACGGCGGTTCTGCGGTAACCACGATCCAGATAAATTTGTCGTACTCGATCTCATCTAAAAGGCTGGCCCCTTCCAGGTATAAGGCCGCTTGCCAGTGATATTTGAAATTAGCGATAGCTTTCGGGAAAATATCATCGAGATTGATGAGTCGCATTTCTCGGGCTATGGATATCTTTTTCAGATCCACCAAGGTTTTGAGCGTGGGGATGCGCTTGTCCGGCCTGATGCGTAGGTCAATCAGCCACTTCGGGTCTTTCCAGAATCCGGACTGCTCGACCGGGCCGGGGCTTTCTATTAGTTTCCAGGCGAATGGATCGTTGAAAAGGGCTTGTGTCCATGCGTTTAAGAGCTCACCGTCCTCATGTTTCAGAAGCGTAAGTCCGTTTTTCTCAGCTTCTTCTTTGCGGCCCTTAGACCGAATAACTTCTTTTTCCATGACTTGATATCTATCCGTAAATTTGTCATGCTCCAGGGCCATTTTGTGAAACGCCGACCCCATTATCATGGCGTCAGTTTCCTTGAAAGCCTCACGGCAGGCATAGTGCGCCGGGGATTTGGCTATGAGCGTGAAGCCGCTTGAGGAGATACCTTCCTGGGCGTGGTACTCGGCAAGGGATATGTCATGCCAGCCCTCAGTCATTATATCCTCCTATAAATTTTCGATGTCTGCATCCAGCTCGACAAGGATGTCTCGGAGCTTGTGAGCAAAGATGCCGAGAACGCGCTTGGCCTCTTTATCGGTAACCTCGGGCGGGTCGATATGCGTAAACTTGCCGCCGAAATCTCTCAATTTCTCCTTATCCGGTTTCAGGGCTTCTTGCCTGATCTTTTCGGCGGCTTCGGCTGCCCGGACCTCCAGGAGTTCCTTTTCTTCTCGATAGGCCTTGGCCTTGGCATTCTGTTCTGCCTGGATTCTGGCCTCTTCCCGGATTTCGGCCTTTCGTTTTTCTTGAGCTATCCGGTCCTCTTCGGCTTTGGCCGCGGCCTCTTTTTTAGCAAGTTCAGCCTCACGCTCTGCGAGTTCCTCGTCTCTGGCGTCCTGGACCCTTTTCTTCTCAGCCAACCAACCCTCTTCTTCCTTGGCCTTGACCGCAGCCGCTTCAAACGCTAGGCGTTCATCGTAGGCTTTTTGGATAACCATCAGGACATTAGCCTTGACGCGCTCGGCCTGATCCATAAACTCTTCAAAGTCACCGCTGGTTATCTCAAGGTCGATCAGGGAATCACGCACCTTGCGGATTTCCTCGGAGCCCATATTTATAATGTCGGGTGAATTCAGGTCGGAAATAGAGGTAATCCGGGCCATGATACGAGCCTTCCGTTCTTCCTCTTTGGCCTCTTTCTCGGCTTCAATGGCTGTCGCCTTATCGTCCTCTACCTTCTTCATGGCCTTGAGGGGTTCCTCGATTTTAAAAAGTAGAGCCGTGGTCTCTTTGACTTTTGCGTTTCTTTTATTAATCCGAATCTGATCGTCCGTGTTTGCCGCTACGCGCCACCTCTCAATGGCTGTCCGGTGTTTGCGGGTTGTCCCGATAGCCTGACGCACAAGCTCGTAAGACTCTTTGTCTGTTATAATCAGGGCCGAAAACTCTTTCTTCATTAGGGCTATGGTCGCTACGGGAAGATCATATTCAACTATCCTGGTTTCGGTCATGCGTGGCCTCCTCCTGCCTCTCGGCCTCAACCTTCTGTTTGTATAGACTCAGGCCATCCGGGGCGTGGTCAGGTTCAATTTCCGGGGACGGGAAAGATTGAACGGCTTCATCCAGAATATTGACCGCTTCGGCAAATTCGATAGTGCCGACATGTCCACCTAGCAGTTCTTTTTTTAGGTCGGTGGTGAACTGGCCAATCCAATCAATATTGTCATCGTTATAATCTCTTAAGATTTCGTGAATTAATTCGGTTACCGTTAGGTCGCACATTTTCAAGCCTCCTTCTTCCTCTCCGGAATATCCGGGATAATGTTGGGGTATTTGTGGCCTTTATCATCACGCCAGAATTTCCGCGTGGCCAGGGGCCGCCGTTGCAGCCGGTGAAGGGCTTCCAGGGCCTCTTCGGGGGTGATGTTCACTAAGGTGAGGTTCATGATTCATCCTTAAAACAGCCCGGACCGGCTACCGGGCCGTGGGGATTGTGGGGCAGGGGCAGAACGCCGGACCCCGGTGAGTATTTGGGGGTTGGGCTTGGAGGGCATTGTAATGGGCCGGGGACTGCTTGCTCCCTGCATCTGGCGGGGCAAACAAGCAACCCTTGATTGAGCTTGGAAATTAAAGCGCTCATGGTCCGGCCCGGTTTTGGCAAGCTTACATATCCCGCTCTGCAGCACAGGAACCTCGCCACACCTACAACCTCGGCTTGCCAAATTCATTTCGGTTAAATTTAACGACTCGCGGCTTCCGGACTCGGAAAGTATACTGCTGGATGCTGGCTTCTTTACGAGTGGATTCCGTCCACCGCGAGACATTAACTCTTTGGTTTTATGGTTAATATGGGGTTTAGGGGTTGTCATTCCAGCATCCTTGAATAAACAGTACACACATTAGAACATCTTGTCAAGGAAAAAATTCGTATGTGCGAACATTTTTTTAAAAATAACTTGACAAGTACGAACAAGGTGCTATTATGCGGACATGGTTCGCAAAGGTGACACATACGCACAGGTAGATATTGACCTCAGGGCATGGGCCGGGTGGTACATGCAAAAGGAAAATATCAAGGCCATCGTGGTGGCTCGTAGGGCTGGATTTCATCGCGCGAGAATGACCGAAATTTTAAAAGGGGCTGGTAACAAATTAAGTAACCTGGAAAGAATCGTTAAAAACATTTACGGGGGGGATTATGAAGTAATGGGAAAATTTGCAACAACCGATGCTGGCTTAACCATGCTCCAAAGGCTAAATTTCGAGAAACAACTAACTCCTTACGAGCGATCCGTATATAACAAGGGTCTGCTCATGCTCAAAAATGGGATTGTAAAAGATCCCGCTGCGCTGGAATTGTTGTTAGACAACTTGAACAATCCAAGGTGAAATTTTTTTTCCTCAATATGTTCGATAGGTTGAACATGTCCGGGTTTTTTTCTTCAAAATGTGCGTATATCCGAACATTTAGGACTCGTGGCACGATTAGCGGCGGAAGAAGCGGGGAATGAATAAAAGGTTATCAAGGAGCGGGGAAGGGAGGGTTTCCTGGTGATGAATCCCAGATATCCGGTAGCGAAAGACAAAGGATTTTGGATTCCGGGCATGGGTTACGCTCCAGAACTTCCCCGCATCCAAATTTTAAAGGATTAAGGAAAAAAGTCAAGAAATTATATAACGTGTGAATTTATTTGGGATCGGTAAATATGGTCAGGATAAAACCAGCCGCCAGTTTAACAGGAAAAAAGAATACGGGGACCAGAATTATGCCAAGAGCGACTTGTATGAATACCGGGGCCATAGAAGCCCAGGCATATAAATCAAGCAGCCAGGATGGTAATTGCTCTCTCACGAGCATATCCCCTTTTTCTAGTGATGTCTGACATCCTATGAAAATAGAGAAAAAAGTCAAGGGATAATTGAATGTGGACGGTCCACAGCTCGAGGATGGATACACCCGGATCGCCAACGAGATAGTAGGGGCCCTAGCCAGGATTAGAATCTCAGGGCAAGAATGGCAGGTATTGTGGGTAATTCTAAGAAAAACATACGGTTGGAACAAGAAGGTGGATCGAATCGCGCTTTCTCAATTTGAAGAAATGACGGGTATTCCGCGCAAGAAGTGTTTTCAACTTCTAAAACAGCTTTCTAGTCGAAAAATCATCACAAAAAGTGTCCCCCAAAAAGGCGACAGTTATATTATAACATACGGATTCAATAAGAATTACAACGCATGGGTAAGTGTCCCCCATAAAGGTTACAGTCCCCCAAAAAGGCGACAGGGTGTCACCCATAACGGTGATGGGGTGTCACCCAAAAAGGGGACTACAAAAGACACTAGTACAAAAGACACTATACAAAAGAAAGAACTCTTTGTCCGATTTTGGAATTTATATCCAAAGCGAATTGCAAAAAAGAAATGTGAACCGAAGTTTCTTAAACTTTCCCTGGAAACGATGGACCTGGTTTTCAAGGCCCTTAAGTGGCAGATACCGTATTGGAATTCAAGAGGGCAGACTGGTGAGTTCGTGCCTGAATCACCCAACCCTGAAACATATCTGAATCAAGGTCGTTGGGAAGACGGGGAAGTGAAGATAGCGGAGGAACTATCCGAAGCCGACCAGATCAGGAATATGTGATGTCCCTTTTCAAAAACGATCCCTCGATTGAACAATGGTTTCAAGACCTGTTCGCTGATTTGGTTGAGAGTTACCCCGGCGTAAAAGGGGCTAAGGCTCGGATGCCCAAATACTGGCACTCCCTTCACGGCATTAAACCTGAAGCCCTGGAAAAAGCGTTTTTAAGGGCCACGGAGATATGCGAGTTCTTCCCGTCCGTTCCTAAAATACTTGAGATTCAGGGTCAGGGATTTGGAAGTCAGCCGTATAAGAAAAAAAATGAAGTATACGATGATGGCCGGGGTCCATATCCGCCCCATAATTCCGAGGCCCACCAGATAAGCCGGAAACTCACCGTGTCCATACTCAGAGCCATGAGGGACGGTATCGAGAGGCCGAAAGAGCGTGACCAGATATGGGCTGACTGCCGGGCATACCAGGACGAAATGAGGCCGAAATATCAGGCGGCCATGGGAAATTTCAACCCGGATACCGGGGAAGAGTATCAAGACGAGGTGCCGTTTTGAGTCTCAGGGAAGCTGACATTACCAAACAGATCCGGGATGTGCTCGACCTCAAGGGTATCTGGCACTGGAAACAATGGCAGGGGCCGATGAGTGAACCCAAAGGGGTATCCGATATTCTGGGGTGCTTCAAGGGTAGGCTGCTGGCTATCGAGGTCAAGGCCCCCGGTTATCACCCGTCACAAGACCAAGTAATTTTTATCGATAACGTGAATGAGGCTGGCGGCATCGCCTTTATAGCCTATTCGGTTGAGGATGTGATTGAGAACCTGGGAATTGAGGGAGTGAAAATATAATGCTAGTTGACAGGCTCCGTAAATTAAATTTAATCGACCCTGAAAACGATTTATATTTTAATGATGCGGTTGTTTTTTTTATAGACGAATCGGTGCATATATTTATAGAAAAATTAAAAAAGGTTGGTTACATGGAACCCCTGATTGTTTCTCGGCTTCCGTTTTCAAATATTGTAATTCAGTTTAAGGATTGGCTTTTTTGGTGCAGAGAGGTTCGTCGCAATGAGTTGAGTTTTAATGTTTGTATAACTTATTATAGCAAAAAAATGTTAGACATGATGAAATTAAAATTTAAGGAACTTAAATATATACCACAGGTAGTTACAGAAATATATACCTTTGATATTAACCTTAATTTTATTAATGCTTCCGAACAAGCACTTAGAAGTGACGGCTTAATAGAGACAGAATTCGGTAAACTGTCCAAGGACGCCCAGGCATGTATTTTTTCTGATTGGATAATGTTGAATCGTTTTCTTGAATTATTAAGTTGTAAAAATATTATTACAGTGAAAAAACCGGGGGGAAATAAAAAGAAAAGCAAAACCGTAAAGCCGTTAGTTTCTTATTATACTCTTCAAATCAAATCTTTATCAAGAAAATTATCTCAAAATAGAGAGTCTCGGGATTTATGGTCTAATCGTATCCATTTTTGTCGTGGGCACATGAGAGAGTATACCAGGGATGCACCCCTATTCGGCAAATATGTTGGGCGTTTTTGGATACCTCCACATGTTCGGGGCAATAAAAAACAGGGGATAATTTATAAGGATTACGAAGTATTGGAGAAAAAAATGTCCAAACTTGAGAAAGCTATAAAAAGATGGCGGTATTTTAAGGATGAAATTGAGCGGCTAAAAGGCTTGGGTGAAAAAATTCCGGGACACCTTGAGCGTAACGAGGCTCGCTATAAAAAGCTGGTTGAAGAGGCAAAGAGGAAATGAAAACCATCGCCTTAATCCCGGCCCGGTCTGGCTCGAAGCGAATCAAGGATAAGAATATCGCGGAGTTGGACGGCAAGCCCCTGCTGGCTCATTCCATTATCGCGGCTCAGGCCTGTGACCTGATTGATGAGGTGTGGGTGAGTACGGATTCGGAAGAGTATGCCGGGATCGCTGGAAAATTAGGGGCCGGGGTACGTATGAGGCCGGAGGTATATGCTCGGGATTCATCGGGCGATTACGAAGTAGTCAGGGATTTTGTTGATGTGTATGAATCATACATTTACGGTCCGGGTGAGTCTGGCCTCATAGCCTACCTCCGGCCAACCACACCCTACCGTGCCCTGTATCACCTGGAAGAGGCTATCAAACTGATGGTCAAGTCTTATGACCAAGTGGACTCGCTCAGGTCGGTTGAGGAAATGCCGGAGAGTGCGGAGAAGATGTTTCGGCTTAACCTGGGCGGATTTCTAGCCCCTATCGTGGGGGATAGTATGGAAAACACCGGAAAGCCTAACCAGGAATGTTTCAGGAGTTTTAAGGGAAACGGATACATAGACCTGATCAAGCCGTCTTACGTCCGGGAGACGGGTAAACTTTGGGGCCGGTGCATCGGGTATATCACCCCGCGAACCATCGAGATAGATACGCCGGAAGATTTACAATACGCCGAGTGGTTTGCTTGGAAACGAAACGGCGGACTCGGAGAATTATGGAGGAGTTTTTAGAATGATTTTTTGCGTATTTTGCGGTCGAATTAGAAACAAAACTAAGGGGAAGCGAACTTACTTTACTTGGAAACGTCAGGAATTAAAAGATTCCTATGATGCAAATTATGAACCATATTCATATTGGGCCACGGTTAAGAGTCGTCTTGTTTACCATACAGGGTGCCTAGTAGCCGTAGGGTCAGCTTCCAGTGAATATGACCCCGAAAGCGTTAAGTTTATAAGTATTATTAAATCTGCCTATTGGGATAAAAATCTTCAAGTTAAATCACGACAAGCCAAAAAAACTAAAAAACGAAAATGGAAAGAAAGTAGGGAGAAACTAAATGCTTAATTTTGACACAGGAAACAGCCACGCCTTTTTAACTGATGATGAATATTATTTTGATCTCACCTCGGGCGGTATTTTTGCTTCTATTCTCGGTAATAACCCGAAAGCTATATGGGATGCTATGAATGAGCCAGCGATGATCGGTTGCTACAACGCCCATTACGACAACCCCTGGGCAGCCAGATACCGGGACATGCTCAAGGAATTCACCGGCTTCGAAAGCGTGGCCCTGTTCACCACTGGGGCAGAGGCAACTGAGGCTTGGTGGCGGCTGGTGCGGACTTATACCGGACTTCCCGGAGTGTGGGGCGGTCTGGTGGACCCGGACGAAGTGGGGGACGACGCACCGAAATGTGACGCTTTTCATGGCCATACCCTAGGGGCCTTGATTATGGCCGGCCGTCTGTCATGGGGCGGGCTGGGCATATTCCCTGAACTGGGAGAGGGCCGGTTTGCTCAGGCCCCGGAGCGGACAGGGGGCATGATTATAGAGCCGTACCACGCGCCATCGGCTCAGTTTCACAGGCGAAAGCCTACCGTTGAGCGAATAATAGACCTTCAAAAAGAATTCCGGGACATCCCTTTATGTGTGGACGAGATACAGGGCGGGTTCGGGCGGACCGGGAAATTGTTCGCTCACCAGTGGTATGACGGCCTGATGCCTGATTTCGTGATCATCGGCAAGGCCTGTGGAGCGGGTCTGCCCCTGTCTGCCCTGCTCGGCCCGAAATACATCATGGAAGATAAGGTCACGGTTGAGGCGGCTAACCTTCATTCTACTCATTCCGGACACCCGATCATGGCAGCCGTGGGCTGTAAAGTAATCGAGGAGATCCAGGAGCATGACCTGATTCAGGCCTCACTTGAAAAGGGTGAATTTCTGGCGTCCCTGCTTTTTAAATTGCCCGTCCGGGTTCACGCCGGCAAAGGACTCCTGGCCGGACTCGAGTTCAAGGACGCCGAAACGGCTCACGCCGTGGTCGAGAAATGCCAGGACCTGGGGCTGCTGGTGGTGGATACCGGCCGGAAATGGGTAAAGCTCGGACCGGCCTTTGTGATAACCCATGAACAGCTTGAGGCCGGGGTGAAGATTCTGGCCCAGGCGGTGGAGGAGTGCGTTGACACTTCCTGACCCATACTACGACCACGCCTCTTGTTATGACTGTGGCCTGGAATACAAAAGCCCTGGCTGGATTGAAGTGATGATTCCCGACTTTGTATGGAGGGAAATTAGTCCAACCGGAGACGAAGAGGGTTTGCTCTGTATTTCATGTATCTCTAAAAAATTAATTAAGCATGGATTCGAGAAAGTTCCAATTTGGCTGTGTGAGCCGGGACCGATAACTTTTTTACCCATTGAAGCGACAAGAAGCAACCATGCTCTAATGAGGATTTGGTATAAAAAATCAAAAAAATTAGAAAAGGAGAAACAAAATGAAACGTAAATATCAAAAACCGGTTTTAAAGCGCAAGAAAGGTTTAGATTTCGTATTTCGGCCCGTACATGAGGGCTGGAAGACTGTTTGCCGTCAATGTTCGGGATGTCATGGCTGTAGATAGCGGCTGAACGGCTGGCCCAGGAGGTATTTGAATTTGCCCACCCTTAGACACGTTGGGATTCTGGTCAAGGATCTAGAGGAATCCATGAAGCAGTACAAGGCGCTCGGTTTCAGCCAATGCGCTTCAATCGAAACCCTGCGGGTGGTCAAGATGAAGGACTGCGAGGGGAACATGATCGAGCTGGTCTGTGGTAACTGGAATCCGCACATAGCCGTGAACTGGGTGGCGGACCGGGATGGAAACTTGATTGAGGTGGTGGAGAAAATAAATGATTGATTTGATTTTTTATATCAGCCTATTCGTAGTTTTAGTGGGTGTTGGGTGCTGTTTATTAAGGCTGTTTGATAGTATCGGTTCTACTCGTAGGGTTTATAAACGGTTGGATAAACCGGGCTGGAAGGTGTCTGGTGGTTATATGGATACTCTTTATTATGACACTGAAAAAGAAGCCTTAAGCTCTGCTATTTTTTGGAACAAACAGCTCAAGGAATGGGATACACAAAAGAATGCGTGTAATTATAAGAGGATAGCTTGATTAACCAATAACCAAGAGGGAGAAAGAGATGTTTAAACGTGTCAATCAAAATTATCGCGGAGATCGGAATCAACCATTCAGGGAGTATTAAAGTAGCCGAGGCCTTGATAGATATGGCCAAGGACTGCGGAGCGGATTACGTGAAGTTTCAGAAGCGGACCATATCCGAGGTATACACAGAGGAATTTCTGGATCAGCCAAGGGAATCACCTTGGGGCCGGACTCAACGCGACCAGAAGCACGGCCTTGAATTCGGGACCCGAGAATACCGGGAGATAGACCGGCACTGTAAAAAGGTGGGTATTCCCTGGTTCGCTTCATGCTGGGACCTGGCCAGCCTGCAGTTCATTGATAACTTTGATGTACCCATGCACAAGATAGCCAGCCCCATGCTGACTAACCTGGATTTTGTGGAAGCGGTGGCCGCAACGGGCAGGCATACCCTGATAAGTACGGGCATGAGTGACCTGTGCGACATATCGCGGGCGGTGTCTAAATTTGAAGATTTTGCATTTAGCAATCCTGAATATGGCCCACGTCCTAAATATTCTCTCCTCCACTGTGTCGGTGAGTATCCCTGCCCGCCGGATAGAACTAACCTGGCTATGATACGGACCCTGAAGGAACGGTATCCGGGTATCGAGGTTGGCTTTTCAAGTCACGCCGTGAGTCCGGTTATCCCCGCCTTTGCCGTGTTGATGGGCGCCGAGATCATAGAGGCTCACATTACCCTTGACCGAGCCATGTACGGGAGTGACCAGGCAGCCAGCCTGGAGCGGCCCGGCTTACAGAAGCTGGTCGATTACTGCCGTATGGCTGAGGAATCCAAGGGGCTTGGTATTAAAACAATAACCGAGGCTGAGGCCGTGAATGCGAAGAAGATGAGGTATTGGGAGTAATGTTATATTTTTATATAATTTATATTTGTGTAAGCGTGTGGCTTCTTGTGGCTTTTTGGAGGCTTATTAACTGGATTGATGATGGCTATACACCCGTAGATGATTATAACCCAGGATATAATTGTTAATGCCTAAAATCCTCCTCATATCATACGACAACGGCTCGCACATCCCTTTCTTCCCGCAGAATGTGTTTGCCCTGTACTCGTACCTCATGACCCGGGGCCACACGGTGGCGTTCTGGAATCAGGATATATCTCATGCCCCGGATTCGGCCTTGACTCAAATTTTGGACGAAAACCCGTTTGATTTCGTGGGCCTGGGCTTCGTGGCCGGATACTACCAATACCGGAAAGCCAAGGGCCTGAGTCGGGCCATAAATCGGAGCAAGAGGCGCCGGGAGATAACTTATATCCTAGGCGGTCATGGCCCGGCTGCCGAGCCCGAGTGGTTCATGGGCAAACTCGAAGCCGATGCGGTGGTGGTGGGTGACGGTGAGTACGGTATCAAGCGGGTGATCGAGAATAATAAGCGGGGCGTGGTATACGGTGAGCCTTACGAAGAGGACCGGATTCATATTAAGAGCTACGAGGAGTGGAGTCACCTGATAAACATCTACCGGATGATCAGGTGGCCGACGTCTAACCTGACCGACTTCTGCTTTCCTGTCCTGTCAAGTCGGGGCTGTAAGTGGCAATGTTCATTCTGCTACCGGATGCGGAAGGGATTTCACGAGCGGTCGGTTGAGGCCATCATGGAAGAGATCAAGTGGCTGTATAAAAACGCTAACATTACCCATTTTCAGTTCTCGGACGAACTGCTGATGGGCTCGGAAAGGAGGGTGACTGAGATATGTACCGCGATCCTAAATTTACAATTCCAGATCAAATGGGATTGCAACGGCAGGTTAAATTTCGCGAAGCCCAGCGCATTGAAACTAATGCGGAAATCGGGATGCGAATACATAAATTATGGGATCGAATCTTTGAATCAGACGATTCTAAACCAGATGGGAAAAGGCCTGACGGTGGAGCAGATTCATCAAGGGGTACAAGAGACCGTTGGGGCCGGATTAACTCCGGGGATTAACGTCATCTGGGGCTTTCCCGGCGACACGCACCAGAATCTTCTTGAGGGCATGGCCTTTATCCGGAAATATAACAAGGGGCCGGAGCTCCGCACTATCCGCCCGGTCACACCGTATCCAGGCACACCACTCTACAAGAAAGCTTTGGCAGACGGTTTGCTTGATGGCCCGGAAGATTTCTACGAAAACAAGCACGTCAACTCGGACCTCATGACCGTGAATTTCACGGATATACCCACGCCGGACGCTCACCGGATGCTGTACGAGTGTAACAGTCTGCTGATAGATGATTATTACGGGCGGCTGGCTAACAATACCGGGGCCAATGCCCGGAAACTTTACATCGAGGGGAAGACGGATTTCAGGGGGTTTAGGGATGTCTAAGGAAAATTTAAAACCAGAATTACCACGCACTGTGGAACCAACCGAAAAAGATAAATTTTATTTTCGTGTAACATATTCTACGTTTTTTTTCGGGCCATTTGATACTGAAAACGATGTCGCCATAGCCTTGAAGGCGCTAGACGCATGGGATGAAATGTGGGATTATGACTCTTTCTGCATTATACACGGGGTAAGCCCGTTGCCAGAAGATTTTGTTTTTGGATTTCCGTTTATTGAGGATGATGTGAGAAAAAGGATTAATGAAAAAAGGCATGAAAAATGAACTTCCTTCACCTCGAATTAACCTCCCGCTGTAACAAATCCTGCTTCATGTGTGGCCGGCGCAAGATGGAGCGCGATCATCCGGACCTCTGCGATTGGGGGGATATGCCTTTCGAGATGGTGGAGCGCATAGCGGCCCAGGTTCCCCATGACACGGTGGTACAGTTTCATAATAACGGGGACCCTCTGCTTTACCCGCGCCTGGGTGATGCCTTGCGGCTGTTCCCGGACCAGATCAAGCAGTTTAACACCAACGGCAAATTACTTATGGAGAAAGCTGATGAGATTATCGGGATTTTGGACGTGCTTACAATATCAGTTATTCAAGACGATTTAGAAGGAGATGAACAATATGGAATCGTTAGAAGATTTTTGGAACTCAAGGGACGAAAACGCCCGCATTGTGTATACCGGCTTCTTGGAGCTGTGGATAAAAGCAAAAGGTGGGGAGCGCTTCCTGGAAGCGTGGCGAAGAGACTCCTTCATGTGGCAAGTGGCTCCCGAGATTACGAAAAGCCCGTCACGGTTCCGGAGGTTGGTATCTGCCTGGATCTCCTGAATCACCTGGCCATAGACCGCAAGGGGTACGTGTCCCTGTGTGTCCGGTTTGACCCGAGACAGGAGCTGGTGATAGGGAATATCAAGAATGAATCCCTTGAGTATTTCTGGAACAGCCCGAAGCGGCTGGCCTGGATTGACCTACACCTTAAACAACGCCGGGATTTACTGCCCGGTTGCCGAGACTGTGAATATTGGGGAGTGCCGAATTCATGATTTTGGAATTAAGTCAACTGTTTGAAGGAGACGAAGAATTTTATAATTTAAGGGCGAGTTTTTTTAAAGATTGTCCATCATGTGGAAATAGTGAGTTTAGTTTTTCTAGTTATATGAATCTTCCCAAGAACGCAGATGCGGTGGTTTTAATCCAACAATTAGAAAAATTTATAATCGTTCTAAAGAGGGAGATAAAACGGCATGGATAACAAAGACCTGAAAGCCAAATACAACGAAATGCACTCTGAGGGCCAGTCGGCCTGGTTTGACTCCGGGGATATCGAGCGGCAGGCCATACTTGAGATTGGGGAGCCGTGGGATGAATCGGGTATATTAAAAATACTTGAAATTGGGTGTGGGGATGGAGGCCTGGTTGGGCAAATTGCTACCCAATGTGGGGGAGCTGAGGTTCATGGTGTTGACTATTCAGAAGAAGCCATTGAAAAAGCTCGGAATCGGATGTTGAGTCGCCATCGTGGGGCAAATATAGCCCTTGCTACCATTGATTATCGGGAAGTTAAGCATCGTTATGGCCGCATTGTCATGCAGGGCGTGCTCGAACACCTGGACAAACCATTCGAAGAGCTTCAATGGATGATCGAGCATTTCAAGCCCAAGACCGTGATTACCTCAAGCCCGGCCTTCCTGAATCCTCGCGGCATAATCTGGATGACCCTGGATATGCTCGGGGCGGTGATGAGTAAGACGGATCTGCATTATCTGGACTATTGGAGTTTTGAGCAATTTTGCAAAGAGCATCATTACAAATTAGAGATAAAGAGTGTTGATTTTGAGTGGGCCAGTCGATGGAAAATGGTTGAGGACTTGAAGCAGCGAATCCCCTTGGCCTTGAAAGATGGTAATATTCCCTATGATGAGAGAAAATTAATGAGATTTATTGTTTGGCTTGCCTGCGGCACTCCCTTTGATATGGCTCAAGGCCTGGGTGGCGCAACCAACGTCTACCGGATTGACATAGGAGGGTGAGATGAGTGAGTTCATGAAAGTTGTTGTTGCCAAGCAAACCGGGAGAGAGATAGCCTTGCCCGATAAGTTCAAGCCTTTAGAGGTTAGCGATAATATAAGAGAGGTTGGATGGAATCGTTCCTTTGAATACACTTTCGGATTTACCTGGCAACGCATAGGATTTGCACATGATATAAAAGTTGTAGAGCCTATGAGGCAAAAAGTCATCAAAGAGCTGACATACGCTCTTTATGAGGATTTTCTTGTACTCCTGCGCGAGCTGGACTATGCGGTGCATGAGCAGGAATGGACGAAGGCCACGGCTCTTATTGGTAAAATTAACAAGCAAGCATTTGATATAGTGCCTTGAATGACCTGCCCTCACTGTAAATCCACCAACCACAAGGTGAAGGATACCCGGTCATACGAGACGGCCATCATCCGCCAGAGGTTCTGTGAGGACTGCCAGCAGTATTTCAAGACGGTGGAAGAGGTCCAGCACGGGGCCTTTATCATCCGAAATCCACTGATTAGTACCATAATCCCCAAATAATTCTATTTAGCAGGCATCTTATTGACAAGTAGTGGTTTATATCGCCATTATTTGGTCAATGCAAGATTCCGATAAAGAAACCACGGAAAACCAAAAAGGAAGGCATGTCCTTCCTCCCGGCCCTGGCCGCCCTAAAGGTGTGCCCAACAAGCGGAATGCTATTCTTCGCGACCTCATTATGGATATTCATAAGGACCTTGAAAACAAGGGCAAGGGTCTGACTGAATGCGCCAAACAAAATCCTAAGTGGTTCTACGAAAATTTCATAAAACCCATGCTCCCCAAAGAAATCAGCCTCGACCCCGAGACCGCTGAAACCATTGTAAACATTATGCAATTCGGCAAAGGCAAGGATGGAGATAACCCTTCCTCATAACGGCTGGCATCCCCGGCCTGACCAGCTCCCTTTGTGGACTTATATGGAGAACGGGGGCCTGCGGGCGGTTGAAGTGGCTCATAGACGGTGGGGCAAGGATGATGTGGCCCTTCACTTCACGGCTACGGCGGCCATGCAGCGGCCTGGTAATTACTGGCATCTACTTCCTCAATACAATCAAGGCCGGCGTGTTATCTGGAACGCCGTCAATCCCCGGACTGGCATGAGGCGGATAGACGAAGCCTTTCCCCCTGAGATACGATCCGGTCCACCTCGAAGTCAGGATATGTTGATACCGCTTAAGGGCAATTCAACCTGGCAGTTGGTAGGGAGCGACAATTATGACACGCTTGTCGGGTCACCTCCACTCGGCATCGTGTTTAGTGAGTGGGCCCTGGCTAACCCTCTGGCCTGGGCCTACCTCGCTCCCGTCCTGGAAGAGAATGGCGGCTGGGCCATGTTTATCTATACCTCGCGGGGCAACAACCACGGCAAGACCACCTTTGAACTGGCTCAGAAGCGGCATGATTGGTTCGCTCAGAAGATATCGGCCAAAGATACCGACATATTCACACCCGAGCAGCTGGTCAATATCAGGGAAGAATATCGCGCCCTGTTTGGTGATGAATTCGGGGACGCGCTTTATCTTCAGGAATACGAGTGTAGTTGGGAGGGGGCCATACTCGGCGCTTATTTTGCCGGACAGATGAGGGTAGCCAGAGAGCAGGGCCGGATTACTAGGGTGCCTCATGATCCAGGTATGGAAGTAGATACGGCCTGGGACCTGGGCGTGGATGATTCGATGTCCATCTGGTTCATTCAGCCGGTGGGCAAGTCCTTCAACGTGATTGATTATTATGAAGCCGCCGGCTACGGCCTGGAGCATTACGCCAAGATACTGAAGGGCGAGGCCGACAAGAGTGAACACCGGGCGGCCTATACCTACGGTAATCACTATATGCCCCACGATGCGGCTGTACGTGAAATGACTAACGCCGAGAAAGCTAAGACCCGGAAAGAAGTGGCCGAGGACCTGGGTATCAAGCCGATTCAGATAGTCCAGAGAGCCCGGAACTGGAACACCATACTTCAGGTCCATATTCCGGCAGCCCGAAACGTGCTGGCTCAATGCTGGTTTGATGAGGAGAAATGTTCCAAGGGCATCAATTCCCTGGATAACTACCGGGCTGAGTACGATGAGGAAAAGAAGATTCTAGGTACTAAGCCGGTCCGGGACTGGTCCATTCACGGCGCCGATGCTTTCCGGACGTTTGCAGTGGGCTATGAGGGCAAGCCGGACAATACGGCGATATTGGATTCCTTGAAGGGGCGATCGGGCGGTCAACCGCAGCCTCAAGGGTGGATGGCGTAGATGGCTGAATATGAGTGCATGAAATGCGGGCATGAATGGAAAGGTAAGCCGGGGCCAACCCAGTGCCCAAGGTGTGGATATTTTGAAAATATTAAGTGGCGTAATTACAAGAATTTTATGAGACCGGTGCCGAATGGCTAAAGACGACAAAATTCTATCCGAGATAAAAGACCGGTTCAAACTGGCTTATGACGCGGTTCATGAGGCCTACGAAGAGATGGTTGGTGACCTTAATTTCTTAAACGGTGACCAGTGGGAAGACTCTGTTTTAAAGGATCGTGACGGTCGGCCAAGCGTGACGGTTAACAAATTACCGGGAATGGTTGACCGGGTGAACGGTGATATCAGGCAGAACAGCCCGTCTATCAAAATCAAGCCGGTGGACAGTGAATCTGACCCGCCTACCGCCGAAATGCTTACCGGGCTCATCCGTAACATTGAAATGCAGTCTGCGGCTGAGATTGCCTACGACACGGCCGCCGAATCGGCTGTTGGGTGCGGCAAGGGTACGTTCCGGATACTGACTCAATACGTGGGAAATGACTCTTTTGACCAGGAGATAGTGATTAAGCGGGTGCGCAATCCCTTCTCCGTGTTCTGGGACCCGAATGCTCAGGAATGGGACCGGTCTGACGCCCTGTACTGCTTTGTCATGGAGGAATTGGGGAAAGACGAGTTCGAAGAGAAGTATCCGGATGCTTCCCTGCAAGAGTTTGAGAATTTACCCAGGAATTCTGACTTTCGCGGAGCAAAAAAAACCATCCGGGTGGCCGAGTACTACGTCAAAGAACAGGAAAAGGGCAAGCTGTATCTGGTTCGGGACAATGAAACCAGCGAAGAATTTGTGGTTGACGGTGAAACCCCGAAAGAGGGCCTTGAGGTGCTTCAAGACCGTGAAATTACGACCGATAAGCTGGTCTGGTACAAGACCAATGGGGCGGAAATCCTGGAGGGACCTACTCCGCAACCGGGTAAGTATATTGGAATCATTGAGGTCTACGGTAAAGAGCTGAATATCGAGAATAAGTCCATATATCGGGGCGTTACTCGCCACTCGAAAGACAGCATGCGGCTTTACAACTACGCTCGAAGCCAGAACGCCGAGGTAACAAGCTTAGCTCCCCGAATGCCGTGGGTCATTACCAAGGATATGGTCGCGGGCTTTGAGTCCATCTGGGCCAGCGCCCATAAGAAGGTTTTAGGCTATCTGCCCTGGAATTCTGACTCGAATGTACCTGGAGCGAAGCCTTTTCGTCCCGATCCTATCAGCGCAAACACCGGGATACTGGCCGAAATGGAGATATCTAATCAGGATTTGCACGATACGGTGGGACTACAGGCTCCAAGCGTGGGCAAAGAGTCTAGTTCCGGTTCATCCGGCCGCAAGGAAATAGCCCTGCAACGCATGGGTGACGTGGGTTCGTTTGCCTATTACGACAACCTGGGCCGGGCCTTGAAATACGCCGGCAAGGTCATGGTGGACATGATTCCGACAATCTATGACACCGAGCGGGTGGTCAGGATACTCGGAGAGGACGGCTCGGATGAATTTATCCAGTTAAACAAGTCTTTTACAGATGAGGAAACCGGGGAAGAACGGATTTACGACCTGTCCACGGGTAAGTATGACGTGGTGGTCACTGTCGGCCCGAGTTACAACACTCAACGCGAAGAGGCCGCCGATGGCATGCTGGGCCTCATGGACTCCCTGCCGGATCAGGCCCGGATGCTGATCGCGGACCTGGTTACCAAGAACATGGACTGGCCGGGGGCCGATGAGATAGCGGAACGACTTCAATTCCTGCTACCGCCTGAATTACAGAAGGACAAAGAGGGCAAGTCTATCCCGCAGCCGCAACCGTCGCCAGAAGACCCGAACATAGAGGCTGAGGCCCAGGAAAAATTAGCCAAGACCGATAAGCTGGTGGCCGAAGCTGCCTTGATACGTCAAGAGGGGGCCGAAAGGGATTTAGGATTTAACGATGCAAATCCGACTGCATAACAGCCCCGAAATCACTCGAAACCACGATGTTTTACTCATCCTGGGTGACGGTCGGTCCATGCCCGATGATCTGGCTACGTTCCTGGGTTGGCATATTCCCCATGACGTCGGCTGTATCGGCCGGTGCATTAAGGCGTATCCCGGCAAAGTCCAGCACTGGTTCAACGCTGACGGTGAGACCGCAATCCATTGGGCCAAGAATCTGCCGAATGGTGATGGAACTATAAAGCACACTCTCGGAGAAATGGATGGCTTTGACGCTGATTGGGAAATGACCCAGGACGATTACCACCATTCCGAAATGACCGGGGAAAAGCTGGTTCAACGGATGCACGGCTCAAGCTCCCTGTTCGCTACCCTGGCCGGTCTGGCCATGGGCTACAAAAAGGTGATTCTGGGCGGCTGCCCTATGGATACCGAGGGGCATTGGTATTTCGAGCAGGACTTCAAGGTACCAGAGACTTTCGGCCCGATGTGGCCCGGTTATGACTTCATGGCCTGGCTGGACTTCAGAGAACTGACGGAAGCAAAACAAGTGCGGAGTTTGAGCGGGTACACGGCCAAGATTCTAGGGTTGGCTACCTGGCAGTGGACGAATAAAGAGGAGCCTGAATGCCCGTAAGATCGTGTAAGGACTGTAAATATTGGGATAAAGAGGCGGTGGAGTGCATGAGATATCCGCCTCAACAAGAAACAGGTTATCCGCCCGCCGATCGTGGCTGTGGCGAGTGGAAGCCTGAAAAACAAGGAGCAAAACATGGCCAGAAGAAAAGTAACGCCTATTAGACCAAGCGAAGAGGAACCTGTCGAGATTCAGGAAGGGGAAGAAGCCGTAGCGGTAATCCCCGACTTCGTCAAGGTTCCCGTAAACCTGATTGAGAATCTGTTGAATCAGGAAGAGGGCGGTAACCGGGTCGGACTCAAGACCACTGTCCAGGAAATCCGGGTACTTTACCAGGATCAGATACTTAAACCGGACTCGCTGCAGGTGAATTACCCAGATCAACCAGACAACGTGAAGCCATTATCCGGCTCGTAGGGTGAAATGGAATTAAGACTCGCTGGCCTTGACGGCCCAAATAAACTTCGAGCTATACCGCCCGTCGGCTCCACGGCCGTAATGTGGTACACACCACAGGTTTATATCGATGCCGCCCGTGAGGTGATGGGAGATATCGACCTGGACCCGGCAAGTGATGACCGGGTGCAGAAACGGATTAAGGCTGGCGCATATCATACCGTGCACACCAACGGTTTGGATAAATCCTGGCATGGCCGGGTATGGCTCAATTCTCCCTATGGATCTCGCTTAGGACTTTTCGCGACAAAGGCAGTTTTTGAGTATGACCAGGGAAATGTAACTGAATTGATTTTCCTTACTCATACCGAAAAAACTCATGAACATTGGTTTCAAGAATTGGGACATTATAGTTCTGCCGTATGCTTTCATCGCACCCCGATTGAGTGGGAAGGCGATCATACGGGGGTATTCAACGTGATTGACGGTAAAAAGCTGGATAAGCCCCGCGAGGCTCACTGCAAGGACGTGGGTGTTGACCTGGACGTGGCCTATACCCTTCACGGCAGCATATTTTTCTATTTTGGTAATAATCCTGACAAATTCAAGCAAGTATTTTCAAGGTTTGGGTGGACGATGTGCACAAACGAATGAACCGATTCTTAGGTTTAATTTGGGATGAGGTTGGCATGCCTCCTCTTGAGTTTTTCGCTATCTTAATTGCCTCTATATGTTTTTCGGGAGTGGTGTTCATTCCTATAATGGGTATTGCTTATTTATTTTCGTGGATTATGAAAACATCTGTCGGTGATGCAATAGGGGCAAGTGTTAGTTTTTTGTTTTTAATGGGACTAATGGTGTTTTTAGGTGATTGGCTTAGAGAAAAGTGGCGAGAGAGTAAAACATAAATGCACAAGATCATTTCCATGAACACGGTATTTCCGACCCGGATAGTCAAGGGCGATTATGACGCCATGCCTATAATCGAGAATTTCATGGAAGAATTGAAACCGCAGCCAGAAAAGGACGTTCTACTGATCGTGGGTGATGCTCGAGACGTGCTCAAGGATATCAGGGCCTGGTACGAGCTGGCCGAGGGTTGGGTTGAATACGATACTATGTGTCTGAACTACTCCCCCATGATTATGCCTCATCCCATTCAGCATTTCGCGGCCGGTGACGCTCACATGCCCGACATGCAGGGCGTGGCTAAGAATCTGCCTGATGACGTGGTGAAACACGCTTGGAATCCGGGTTCAAACGGTTTTGATGTCCGCTGGATCCGGAACGGCCGGGGTGGATGGAACGGTACTACTTTGAATCTGGCTTATAAGGTCGCTCTGGCCCTGGATTATACCAGAATCGTGTTCGCCGGGTGTCCCATGGACAATACCGGGAACTGGTACAGCAAAATACTTCCCGAGGGAGATATCAAAACTAGAAAAGACCACAGGCACCATTTATGGAAGTGGATGGAGATGAGTACAAGACCCATCGGCCGTTTTGTGCGGTCGATGAGCGGTAATACAGCGGATTTATTTGGAATACCTACCCGCGAGTGGCTGGACCATGAAGCGGAGACCCTTTTTGAAGGAGAAGAACCATGTCAGTCCCGGAAAATGAATTAAACAACCTCCCGGTAGATTCGGGGGAGATTACACCGACCGCCGAGCCGGTTGAGACCACCGCACCCGAGGGAGTAATCCAGCGGGTAGACGAAACCCCTGACCCGGAAGGTGAACGGGCGGAGATCGAGGCCTTAAAAGCCGAAAAGGTTCGATTGGCAGAGGAAAACGCAACGGCAAAGGAAAACCTCAAATCTCTCCAGAAACAGAGAAACAGAGAGGGATTTGCAGCTCGCACGGGGCAACCCGTAAGCGAAGAAACCCCGGCGGCTCCGGCTGCCGCTCCTGAGATTGGCGTGTTGCCAAAACAGGAAGATTTTGAGGACTATGAGAAGTTCAATGAAGCTCTCATAGACTTCAAGGTAAAGCAAGCCCGCACTGGATGGGATGCGGAAGCGGCCCAGAAAGCGGCCCAGGGTGACGCGAATGCACGGCAAGAGACCCTTTACGCCAAACTGGATGAAGGCACGGGAAGGTTTGATGATTTTACGGAGGTCGTCTTTGACCAGACGGCTGTTCAAATAACCCCGATGATTGTCGATCTCCTTGCCGACTGCGAAGACCCTGCGGGTGTGGCTTATTACCTGGCGAAAAATCGTGTGGAAGGGGTGAAAATATCAAGGATGATACCGACTCAGGCGGCTCGGGCCATGTTACAGATCGAGCAGAGCCTGGCGGCTAATCCTAATCCAGATCCCCTTAAACCTGAAACCAAAAAACATTCAACGGCCCCTGATCCTATTAAGCCGGTCGGCAGCACCAATAAGGTGACCAAAGACCAGGAAAATATGACTCAGGCTGAGTATAACGCTTCACGCGAAGCCGAGGGGGCCAGGCATCACTAATAGAGAGGTTTAAAAATGGCTGACCATACCCTCTTAACGTCCAATATCATTGTCAAGGAGGCGTTGAGATTACTGACAAACAACCTGGTAATGGGTGCGCTCGTATATCGTGATTACGAGACCGAGTTTCCAGGCATGCCGAAAAGAGGCGGGTCCGTCGATATCAGGAAACCCGTCAAGTTCAAAGCGGCTAAAACCCGGATTCGATCAACTAAAACCATAACCGAGCAGTACATTACCATGAACGTGGCCACTCAGGCTCATATCTCCTGGAACTTTTACAGCGTGGACTTGACCTTGACCATCGAACAGTATTCCGAGCGGTATATCCGTCCGGCTGCCGCGGCCCTGGCTAACCTGGTGGACGCCGACCTGCTAGCCCTGTATATCGACGTACCCCACCAGATCAACGAGACAACTGGGTTCGTCGATCCGCATACCTTTACCATTCTTGGTAGGGCCATGCAGAGGATGGACGAAGAGGCGGTTCCCCCGGATGACCGGGTAATAGTGTTTAACCCGGCGGCTCATTGGGCCATGGCAAACGCTCTCAGCAACTGGAACTGGAAAGAAGGCGGGGAAGGTGCCCTCCGAAAGGGTTATCTGGGCATAATCGCCGGCGCTGAGATATTCATGGATCAGAACGTCAAAAACCATACCTGGGGCGCGATTGGGACCGTGACAACCTGTTTTAACATCGCGGTTCATTCAACCGCGGACACCGCTTCCGGGGCCGGGCTTCCTTCTGGTATCGGCGCCGGTGTCACGCAGAATCAAAAGATCCTGCTGGCTGGTGTTGACTTTACGAGTGGAACCGTCAGCTTTAAAAAGGGCGATGTGTTCACTATCGGTAAGTGCTACGCCGTTAATCCGATGTCTGGTGAGTCTTTGGGCTACGAGAAACAATTCGTGGTATCCAAAGATGCAACCAATGTCACCGAGTGCAATACCGAGGGAGAGGCCACCGTCTATTTCTACCCGGACATGCTCAACACCGGGCCGTATAAGACGGTTTCAACCATTCCCACAATGTTGGCCACGGTTGTCGTGGCAAGTCTCACCGGCGGGGAGGCTCCCATGAACATGGCCTTTCATCGGAACGCCTTTGCCTTGTGCATGGTTCCCTTGATTGTGCCGGACGGCGTTTGGAGCGCCGTGGCTTCTTCGGACGGTTACTCTGTGCGAGTAGTTAAGGATTACGATATTGACGCGGATTCCGAGATAATCCGTATGGATATTCTTTACGGGGTCAAGTCGATTTATCCCGATATGGCGGTAAGAATCGCCGGTAAGGATGCTAACGCGTAAACTGTTAACCTGAAACCTAACCTGAAATGGGGGGCCTTTAGCCTATAGGGGCTCCCCTTAAAAAGGAGTTTATTATGGGTAGAAGCGGAACCTCTGGTGGAAAAGGACACGCTGGGCCTAAAGGTCCAACAGGAAGGTCGAGTCCTGGGAAAAGTAGTGGTGGAAAGAACTAAACCCAAAACACCTAAACGGGGCCGCCCTGGAACAAGCAGGGGCGGTCCATCGAGAGTCAGCTCATCTAATGCCTGAATTTGAAATGAGATTTCTGGGCGTGTATGAAGGCCAGGAAATGGTTGTCCGGGCTCCCCTGCCTGTATATCCCTGCTGGTTGTACCACGACAAACTTGAACCTCGGGTTGTATATAACGAGGAAGAAGAAAAGCAGGCCAAGCTCGAGGGGTTCGATCATGTGAATTCAACCATGATGTCCAATAAAACTCTGGTGAATTGGTTCTGGGATTTCGAGGATATGAGCCCGCGTCAGCTTCAGGTTTACGCTCAAGAAGAATACGGGGTTGAACTGCCCATTGAGGCTGGCCAGAAAAAGTTATTTCAGGCCGTCACGGAATTGACGCGGTATGCACCGCAGAATCAGAACCGCTTGGTATTTATGGCTCATGAATTACCAATGAAATATGACGCAATCCTGGATGAAATCCGGCGGATGGTGGATGATCCGGGAGAAATGAATGTCGAAAGAACTTACGAAGAATTTACCGCATAAGGAGAAATTATGCCGGAAAATAGCCAAAGAAAACCCGCCGGGTCGGGCCTGAAGAGAAGCCACAAGAGTCGGTCCACGGGTACTATACCCAGGCAGCAGTCATCTCAAAAACAGGTCGGCTCAAAGGTTGGAATTAGCCAGAATGAGAGTTCTCAGCATCAAAATTCTGGAAAATACAAGGGTAAGCCCAACGTCAGGAAAGTGGAAATTTCATGAACGGTGTGCCCTTAGAGCAAATCCAGGATGATTGCGGGATTAAAGAGGTCGGGTATGCAACGGACAGGGACCGGCCTATCGTGGTCGGTATAGCCGTTACATTCGAGAAAAAACAGCTCGAAGCGGCTGAAGGCGATACCTTTCACGGCACCTTGCCCCTGATGTTGACCAAAGAGACGGCCTTATGGTTGTCTCAAAAATTGGCCCTGACCGTCCAAATGTACGATAACGCGGTAGTGGAGATAAAAAATGTCGGAAACAGCCAAAGACTTGATCAAGGGGGCTTTAAGGTCCCTGGGCAGGCTCGACCCGGGGGCCGATCCTTCACCTGAAGATCAGGCGGACGCCTTCGAAGCCCTGAAAATGATGTTTCGGTCCTGGTCGGCCGACAATATCGCCCTGTTTTACTCTGTAACCGATACCTTGGCCGCTGGCGGGGGTGAATCCTATACCATCGGTGATGGCGGGGATGTGGACACGGTTAGGCCGGCCGCCATACGCCACGCCTGGACCTCGAGTAACCCGGATGTAAGGATAATCGATGAAGCACACTACAGGCGGCTTGCCGTGGGCGGCTCGGGTGGTCCGGTAGCTTATATCTGGTATAACCCAGACTATCCCCTTGGATTACTCTATCCCTGGCCCAGAACGTCCGACACGGTGTATTTAAGCAGTCTGAGAGAACTATTGGATCCGGACGCGGTCACGGACGAGGTAGAATTTCCACCCGAGTACGATGAGGCCATAAAATTTAACCTAGCGCTCAGAATGGGGATTGAATATGGCAGGCGGTTAGATCCGATGATCCCCGTTCTGGCCCATGAAGCCCTGGACCGCATACAAACCAGAAACTTCGCCGCTCAAATACAGGCCGTCCGGCTTTCAATGCCGGGTGTGCGCGCCGAGAGGTACAACATAGATCATGGATGATGAAAATGAATAAATGTAAAGGCAAAAAGAAAAAAAGAGGAAAATAACCATGGGCTCACTGTTGTTTTACCCGAAATTCCACGCTCTGGACTCAAACGGGAATATCCTGGCCTCGGGCAAGCTCTATACCTATATAGCCGGGACCTCCACGGCCAAGGCGACTTATTCGGACCGGGCCGCAACCACGCCTAACGCAAACCCGGTGGTGATGGACTCGCGGGGCGAAGCCACGGTCTACCTGACTGGGCTTTACAAGCTGGTACTCAAGACCTCGGCCGATGTCACCGTCTGGACCATGGATAATGTCCAAGGTGACACTCAGGGAAACTATATTTTCTATCCCGACTCAACCGAGAGCGATCAATGTACTTCTGGGGCCGGGAATTCTTTTTATGATATCTTAAACACCCTGGGAACGTCTAAAAAAGCCACTATTGTCTTTGGACATACCGGAGCGGCTAACACAACAACTTATACCTGTTCGACTTCTTACGATGCTTCAAGCTATGAAAACATAACGATTGAATTTGAAAATGGGGCATTATTAAGTATAGCTACAACCAAAACTTTAACATTGCCTTCTCCATCACACGTTAAATCGGGGTTAACACAGCAAATATATTCCCTTACGGGAACCGGCAAGGTTGCCTTTGATAAGGGCGGCACGGTAATCATTGAATCGTGGGGTGCTCTTGGAGACAATTCCAATGAGGACGCTCCGGCTCTCCAGGCAGCCCTTGATTCAATTCCAAGGGGGACGGTTGAATTATTAGGGGGCAAGACGTACAAAATCAATGACGATATTGTCTGGCCCCTTGTAAGCGGAACCACTCTAAGAACTATCGTATTAAAAGGTCAAAGTGAGTCCAGTTCAAATAATGGAGCTGCATCCTCAATTCCAGGAAATACAGCTATTAATTATACAGGATCTGGTACGTTTTTAGACCTACGCTCTGGCTCAGATGCCAACAATGACTTTTTGGGCACAATCAAGAACCTAAATATATACGGCCCCGGCACTGGCGGGTCAACCATTGGAATAGATGCTTATAAAGTGTCAAGGGCTACGTTTGAAAATATAATTATACAATTTTTTGATATTGGCTTTGAGTTAAATTATCACGCTTACTATTCAGTATTTCATAGAACATGGTTTAGAAACAACGGCGTTGGATTTGAACAAAAAGCTGGCGTGATAAACAAAACGCCTTTCGTGGAATGCATGTTCAGTCATAATGATGCCGAAGGTTTTCTCCGTAATAATGTCCAGAGTAGTGACAGCTTAGTATTTAGTGGATGTTATATTGAAAACAATGGAAGTTACGGCATTAAACTAACTGGATATTTATATGAGGTCTCATTCATTAATAATTACTTTGAGAACAATGGTGATTCCGATATTTACGTCTCTTCTAGCCCGTTTATGAATACGACAGTAAGTATTATTAATAACAAGCTTGGCAGTGATTACTATGCTGTAGAGACAGTTGACATAGCAAGTCTGATTTCGATAGGTAATACGTATGGCGGCTATGATTTAGTGGGTGGTTATGTTCTTAAAACCAGCGGGAAGACAGCGATTACTTCTATCGGCGATAATAACCGTACAATAAAACCTCTTGCAAACGCTGTTGATGGAATCTATATCGGAAATCCTAGGGAACCCGGTTGGAGTTCTCACTGGCGACTTCCTCTATATCGCCCAAGAAACCACGACGGAGATGTAATTTCCGATTCATCGGCTAAGGTGCCCGGAGATACAACCCATTATGTTGTAGGGGTTCCCGGCGCAGGAAGCTCTGTAACTGATTTAGCGGGCTATACCGGCACCACCACGGCTGCCTCTGCTGTTGTCGCAATTACGGCTGGTACTATTGCCAATCTAGTGCCTGGAACGTACATTAAGATAGCCACAGAGACCTTCGGTACTGGAGATGCCTACGCTCAAATTCTAAAGATTGACCCGACCGCCGTTACAATAACGCTGGATAAGACCGCCGATAATGGCGTCACTACACAGGCGATTACATACCAATACGCAGATATTTTTCATCAAGGGGTATCGGGACTATATACACAAAAAGGAACACTATCCGATGACGATGCTTTTGAATCTTCAAATTTATTTTTAAAGGATTATGTCAATACCGGCGTCGCCTATGTGATCGTTGAGGGAAAAACACAATACAGTGGAGTGGTGATGTTCCTGGTTGCCGCTGGCGGGGCAGAAACGGTATTAATTGGTGGTGGGGCAGACTTCGAGGTTGCAACGGGGACTTTGGATGGAAACGACGGCTCTGATACAAAGGTAACTCTCAGCGCTCATACTAACGGTAAACTCTACGTGGAGAATCGGAGCGGGGCCACGCAGACTATTTCGCTTAAAATAGTGGACGGAAGATAGGTGGAAATTAATTTCATAGGCGGGGCGTACGCGGGCAGATCAAAGAACCTGAATGCTCAGGTATGTCAGAATCTTTTCGTGGTTATCGATCAGGAAGGCGGCAAGTCCGTAGTGGCCCTGATGGGCACGCCGGGCCTGAAAAACTTTTCCGTTGGCGGGTCCGGAGAGGTCCGGGGCATGCTCAAGGACCCTTGGAATGGCTCGGGATATGCGGTTATAGGGAACACGCTTTACCGGGTGGGCTCAGACGGCACGGCTACCAGTTGCGGCACCATCGGCACCACCCGGGGCCGGGTGTACCTGGCGGCCGGGACTACTCACCTGATGGTGGTGGATAATGTCAAGGGCTATTATTCAGCCGGTGGCGCTTTAACCGAGATAACCGATGATGATTTTCCGACACCACAGGGGTTGGCCTACGTAGACGGTTTTTTCATGGTCGGTGAGCAGGGTACGGACCTGAGTTATGTTTCAGACGAAGAGGACGCCAGCTCGTGGGACCCGCTTGCCTTTGCGGCCGCCGAGGATCAGCCGGACGATCTGGTATTGCCGGTGGCTTATAACCGGTATGTCTGGATGCTCGGAAAACGCACTTCTGAGATTTTTCAAAATTCCGGCGATACGACCTATCCCTTTACTCGCGTGGCCGGGGCGGTCCAGCCTATAGGGGTTGGGGCCGAGGCTTCAATAGCTTCTGGTCCTGAAGGCCTGTTCTGGCTCGATCATAGATATCAGGTTCGCATGGCCGTGGAATTCGGAGCGGTAAAAATATCTACCAGCCAGATTGATTACCAGATTTCTCAGTTCGGCAATCAAACCGACCTCATAGGATATGTTTGTACTTGGGAAGGATTTCCGTTCTATGTCCTGATTGACCCGGGGGCTCCGAAAACCTTTATATACTCCATTTCAACCGGTATATGGCAGACATTATCGTCTGGTCTTTTCGGTGGCCGTCACCGGTCAAACTGTGCGGCCTGGTGGTTTGGTAAATCTTTGGTGGGTGATTATCAGAACGGTAAAATACTTGAATACGACATGGACACCTTCACCGATGACGGTGTGGCCATAAGGCGGGTGCGTGTATCTCCGCCAGTACAGTCAGACCGCAGAATAATCACTCACCACCGCCTGGAAATAGAATTCGAGGCCGGGGTGGGCTCGGCTCAAGCCATGCTTGATTGGTCTGATGACGGCGGCCATACCTGGTCGAATGAATATTGGCGAAACGTGGGTGCAACGGGTGAATACGATAACATGGCCGTCTGGGACAAGCTGGGGAGTGCCCGAAGCCGTATATACCGGTTGACCATGACCGGGGCTGTGAAATGGGTCATTATCGGCGCTCACCTTGAGGCCAGCATAGGACTGCACTGATGCAGAAGCAGCAGAATGCGCCTGTAAATACCACACCCATTGGACCGGACGGCCGGTTTCGCCCGATATGGCAGAGATGGTTCCAGAACGTAAAGACCAAGGACGATGAAATCAGGCGCCGGCCGTATAAAATTTATACCAACGAAGGGGCCACGCTGACCACTCACGATTTCGGGAAACTCATTCTTTTTAACAACGGTGCAAATAACATTATTGCGTATTTACCGAGTGTGACCGTGAAGGATCTCTGGTGCTGGATTCAGATAATGCGAACGGGAACTGGCTCTATAAAAATACAGGCGGTCGATTCGGATAAAATTGAGAGGAATACAGCCGCCTTGAAATGTGATGAACCCAAGCGGGCCGCGGCTAACGTGACCCTTCAGCTTATCACCGAAACTCAATGGGTCATAATCGCCGGGTCCGGGATATGGAGGGCCATGGTTTGATCAGGCTAATAAAAAGGCTTTTCAGAATAAGGAGAAAACAGAAATGTTACAAAGTTATCTTAAGCAGAAAATTGAACTTCGTCGGCAAAGGGTAATCGCCAGCCAAGTCAGGAACGGAATTGTCCCCAAGGGCGTATCCACCGAGGATGTCTGGGCCGCGCTCAAGGCCACTCAGCCTAAAAACATAGTTGAGGTTTACGGATTACTTGAGGCTAAAGTGTTTAATCCTGACGGTTCATTAAAGAAGGATTACGGGCTAGTGAGTGTGAAAGAGGTCACCAAGGCATTTGTCAACCGCATAGTTGATGTCATGTGTTCCAGCGGCCAGATACTTAATGAATTCACTTTTCACGGCATGGGTGCGGCTTCCACGGCTGAGACCGATACAGAGACCGCCCTGGGCGCCGAAAAGGGTCCAAGGCAGGACGGTGAAGGAAACAGTACCCACGGGGCCACGTCAGATATCTACAAGTCCATTATGACCATGACCGCGGCCAGCGCCTTCGGTTGCCGGGAACACGGTGTTTTTGACACGCTTTCCGATTCGGGCTCTGGTGACATGCTTGACCGTTCTCTGGTGACAAATATCGAGCTTAATACCGATGATAACGTGGAGTGGACCTATAACCTGACGGTGGCCAAGGGCGGTTAGTGGACATCCTGACTCAATGGAAATGGACTCGGAAGCATGTTCCGCTTGAAGTAGCTAAAAAGCGGACATCTGCCATGGCCATTGTCCAGCGCCTGGGAATCCTGTCATGTATGAAGGACTGGAAAGCCTCTTGCCGCCACGACACGGTCCTGATTACCGGGGACGGCCACTGTCTGATCAAAGACGTGAAAGAGTTCAAGTCCTGGGAAATACCTCACGATATTTACTGCGTCAACCGGTCCCTGCTTTACTTTCAGGGACCTGTCCAGCACTGGGCGGCCATAGACGCTGAGGAATCGGCCTGGTTTGCTCAATATACCAGTCAGTGCGTCGAGGCCGAGGGTGGCGTGACTCGGCATACACTCGGGACGGTTCCCTTTGGATTCGATGTGTTCTGGGGTGTGCCCAAAGACGCTGACCCCGATAACGAGGCGGTTATCTGGGCTGGAAACACCGGTTATTTCGCCGTTTTGACGGCCCTGGCTATGGGCTATGAGCGAATCATCCTGGCGGGTATGCCCTTGGACAGAACCCCGCACTGGTACGAGCCAGAGAACGAAGAGGGGCCAAACTGGATAGGGGCTACTTATACACAGTGGATGGATTTTAAGATGAAGGTGCTTGGCGCGGATAAGGTCAGGAGCATGAGTGGATATTCGGCTTTTATATTAGGGCAGGCGAAACCGTGAATTTTATGTCAGCAAGATGGACGGCGGTGTGTTGTACGTTTACAGGTAATGATTCGGGATTTTTGGATTAAGAAATGCGTGAAATTTTAGTCAGCACACATACTCGACATCGGGACGTTAATAATCCTCTGTATATGAGGGACTGGACGGCTCGGGATGTCAAGAACGTCTACCCCGAGGGATACTATACCAAAAATAAACGGGGCGGCGCTAAACGCATGGGGGTTATCTTGCTGATTCCTGATGATATCCCTTTGGATTTTCTTCATTGGACAGAGCAAGAGTATTCTCGGATGGAGGACGAATTTGAGAGGCGTACTCAGCATTGGCGGCGTGCTAAATACTGGATTGATCTCACTAAGTTGGTGAGCGATGAAAAATTAAGGGATTTGTATGATCACGATCTTTTGGTTGATCCCATAGTTGTCAATAAATCTTACCTTGATTTATTTAAATCATTTGAAGATAGGCCAACTGTTTTATCCCTTTATGACAGACAGGGAAGTTTTACCAGCGGCACGGTAGATATAGGGCCGTCCGGCGACCCTGACGCAAACACCGTATTCGAGTTTGAGAGTAATATCGCAAATCTTACCGGTAATTTGACCGGCGATGTGAATGAAGCCTTTACCGAAACTTCCGACGTCACATTTGCGGGTTGGATAACAGATGGGCATACACTTAAGGTTTATACAACAGGAGCTGGACGACACGCCGGTAAGTACACTGAAACTGCACATCTTATGTCCTCATGGAAGCCTCTTAAGTGTTCTGATGCAAACATTGTAAACGCTCGTTTTGAAGGTATTGTAGTCAAGGCTGGCGTTTCTGGAGGCTACGGTTTTTCAGGGAGATATGGTCTCCGATTTGAAAAATGTATTATAAAAAGTACCCATGCTCTCGGAAAAGGATTTTACAATTTTGGTTCAGGCGCAACGTGGAACTGTGTCGCCTGGGGTGTTGGAGGGGAAGACGGTTTTCGAGAATGTAGTTCCAAAAATTGCACGGCTTATGGTTACGAGTATGGATTTAGGAATCAAATCGCTTCTAATGGCGTTTCCAGAGGTACTGGTCAAAATTTTTTGGTGAGTGGCGGGGATTATAATGCTTCGGATGATGATTCTGCCCCAGGTGGGAATTCGATTAACACTTCTACCTATTCAGATGCTCAAATCTGGGCCGACGCACCTAATGGTGATTTTTCTTTGGTTGCTGGCTCACCCTTAATTGGGCAAGGTTATGATTACTCAGGAACTTTCACCGATGATATCAACAGCGTTACCCGGACAACCTGGGATATTGGGGCGTGGGAATATGCGGCGGCTGGCGGTGATTCCTATGATGCTTCCGGCTCCCTGACTTCCTCTGGCGCCTTAACCAGATTTGCCCGTCTGTACCGCGCTTTAACCGGGGCGTTACCGTCAGCGGGGGCGCTGACTCGTTTTGCCAGGCTTAACCGCACCCTGCCGGGTTCGCTAGGTTTGTCCGGTGCGAAAACTTATCATCAACCTTTTACGGCCCGCGATTATGCAAGTTCGCTGGGGCTGAACGGGGCGTTGACTGTTCATCAGCCTCACTCGGTGCGTACCTTGACCGGTTCGTTAGGCTTGGGCGGTAATATAAGTACGGGCCAATTTGCTTATGTAATAGCCGCGGCCCTGGGTTTAAGTGGAGCGCTTACTTATCATCGACCTCATTCGGCGCGTATTTTGCCCGGTTCGTTGGGACTGTCCGGGACGTGGGCTCAGCGTCGTTTGATGGAAGTGGCCGGGGGGCTTGATATGTCCGGGGGCTTGGATAGATATCTCAAGGTCTACCGGGAAATAGCCGCCGAACTCGGCTTAGAGCCTGAGCTTGAGGCGGCTTTAGAGAGTTTATATTACGGGGTGACGAATCCATGATAGTCCAGACGGGAAAACCTGAATGTTTTGCCCATATTGCTGGCGCGGATTACCTGGGGCTCAAGCTAGACGAAGAAATATGTGGTTACTGCGCTATCCAAATTCACGAAAAAACGGCCTCAATCCACCTGGTTTTCAAGAAATGGACTCCATCAGTATTTAGGGAAAGCCTCAAAGATTGGAAAATAATCAGAAACACCCTGAAAATCAGAGGTATAAATAAAATCGTGGCCTCTCAAGATAACCTTGAAGATAAAAAGTGGGAGCGTTTTATTAAGCATTTTGGCTTTAATGATGTGCAGATAGTCAAAATGGCGGTGCAGGAGATATAAAATGGGAATTGCAGTAGCAATCGTGGCGGCCGCGGTAATAGGTGGTGGGGCGGCTTTGATTGGCGGGAGCAAGGCGGCCGGCGCTCAAAGAGCCGCAGCTCAATCGGCTGAAGATACTCAACTCAAAATGTACTACCAGGCCCGAGAAGATCAGGCCCCGTGGCGTGAGGCCGGGGCGGAGGCGGTAAACACCCTGCGAGAGAGGTTGGCGGCCGGTCCCGGCGAGTTCAAGGAATCAGAAGCATACCGATGGGCCCTGGAAGAAGGTCAAAAGGGCGGGGTGAACGCCCTTTCCGCCATAGGGAAACGGCGGAGCGGTCAACGGGTCAAGGGGGCTATCGCATACGCTGAAAACATGGCCAGCCGGGAACAGGACAATTTTCTGAGACGCTGGCGTGAATCCCTCAGGCCCCTTCAGTCCATGGCCGGCTATCCGCCTACCGGACAGATGGAAATGCAGACCGGGGCCAACGTGGCCCGGACTCGACTTGCCGGGGGTAATGCCCTAGCCGGCGGGTACATAAACGCGGCCAATACCGTGACCAATATGGCTTCCGGGGGCCTTAATACTTACCTTCAATATAACGCACTCAAGAATTTAAGAAAGGCGGCCTGATATGTCTGCTGGCGTACCACCTTTAAAGCAATTTCAGTTTCCCGACCTGACGGGAATTGAACGTAACGCCCTGGCCGTGAAGGGTGCGGGGACCCAG
>SDBT01002264.1_pt1 | contig 34282 bp, 23 predicted proteins | sample 2277101 | NCBI WGS metagenome assembly SDBT01 (sample SAMN10404973, study PRJNA504765) | marine sediment metagenome | isolation source: marine sediment core GS10_PC15, 103 cmbsf | place: Arctic Ocean: Southern Knipovich Ridge | collected 2010
ACGTCGTTCCACGTTTGCGGGTTCGTCATTACGTCGTTCGGGAACATGCAGCCGTCCCAGCACAGGTGGCGGATCTTCTTGGTCAGATCGCCGTTTTCATCGCGCAGCCAGAAGCCCGCGTGATGCGGGATGTCGAGCTTGCCGTTCGGGTCGGTGGCCTGGCAGTGGCGGCCGGTCTTGTCGTGCGATCCCGACCCGTGCACCGTCCCGTCGTTCTGGGCAACGTGGAAGTCGATCGTCCACGACCTGAGGGAGCCGGTGAGCTTCTTGTAGCCGTCGTCGAACGTTTCCTTGTCGTCCCAGTCAAAGTCCTCGGGCAGGATTCGGGCTTCGGGGGCGTTGTAGCCGAGCAGGTACAGCAGCGTGTGCGACATGTCGGCCATGAAGCCGAGCGTCTGCGGGCGGTCCACCGCCTCCAGCAGCTTGATCATCTCGGTCCAGCTATGCATGCTGCCCCAGCAGATCTCGCCTTCAGCGGCGAGACGCTCGCCGTGGTCCTCGGCCACCGTGCAGGCCTCGCGGAACGTCTCGACGATTCGCTGCGTGTTGCCGCCTGCGTCTTCGGACCACGAGGCCGGGTCGATACCCGTGTCGATCCGGACGGTCCCGTTGGGCCGAACGCCCATCTCGCGCAGCAACTGCGCCACCCGGCACGCCTTCCGCACCTGGCCCACGTACGCCGTCCGCGCGGCCGCGTCGGTCATGGGGGATCCGCCGCCCGTTCCTTCGTAGATCGGCGCCACCACCGTGCCCACGACCAGGTTGCGCGCCTGGGCCATTTCGGCCAGCCGCTTCGTCTCGTCGTCGCCGCCGTCGATGTCGAAGTGCGGGTGGTACAGGAAGATGTCAAACCCGTCGAACTTGATGCCGTCAGCCTCGGCCGCAGCTGTCATGTCCAGCATGGCGTCCAGGGCGATCGGCGGCTCCTCGCCCTCGCCGTCGCCTTTGCCTACCAGGCCCGGCCAGGCCGCGTTGTGAAGCTTGGGATAGTTGTTTGCATGGTCGGTCATCTTTCGGTCCTCATGGTTTAGTGTCTCGTAGGGCGGATTTCCCAGCCTGCCTCGCCGGGTTACTTCTTGTAATCGCCCACGTTCGGTACGTTCTCGTGCACGTCGGGGCCAAAGTAACGCAGGCCCACCAGCGGCTCGCCGCCGGTATTCTCGATTTCCACGCCGCCAGCCGCGGCCTCGTGAGTGATGAACACCTCGTCCGGGGGCTCCTCGCCGAAGTTGATCATGACGGGGGTCTGAATCTCCAGCTTGCCCATGCGGCCGCTGCCCTGAACGGTAATCCAGCCGCTGGCGCCGGGGTCCTTCAGGGTGCACTTGGCCCCGGGCTCGACGGTGAGCTCCTTGGCGGAGAACAGTTGGTTTCCGTCGATGAGCCCGTAGTCGATCCACTTGTCGGTGAAGCCGTCGCCGGAGCAGGCCTCGTCGACGATCGGCTCGAGGTAGTTGCTTTCCTTGAAGGATGGGTCGACGTTCTTGTCCCAGTCGAGTTGGCTGATGATGAAATCGAGGTCCTGGTGCTTGTCGGCCGGCACATCCTTGACCAGCAGGTCCCATGGAACCTGGCGTCCCTCGACGATCGACTGGAACATACCGAACACGTCCGAGCCCCACTGTGGCTCGTAGGTGCACATCGAGCCGGGTGCGTGGAGCACGCCCGCGGGGATGAGCCACCCCGTGCCCGCCTTCAGGCGATACGCCCGCGACAGGTCGAGAATCCCGTTGTCGCCCTTGTTCCAGTTCTCGAGGCACTTGCGGACGTCGGCCTTGGTCGTGCCCGGCTCCAGGCCCATGAAGGTGTAGTCGAAGTTATTATCCGCCGCGTTCAACTGAGGCGGGAAGTAATAGCTTTCCGGCTTGCCCTGCTGATTGGTCAGCTTGGCGAACTCGGCCGACTGGTGCATGTGGTGCGGGATCGGGCCCATGTTGTCGAAGAACTTCGAGTAGACCGGCCACCTCTTGTACGTATCCCACATTTCCTGGCCCACGACCCGCGGGCCACCGTCTTCCACCGCGTCGGCCAACAGGAACCGCTTGCCCTCGAAGACACAGTAGCTGAGGCCCTCATCCGGCGCGCGGTTGTCGTTCATGGCCTCGGTGGTGCTGGCGAACCACCGCTCGTCGATGCCGCCGCGATGCACCCCCAGGGCGTACCAGTCGGTGGGGGCCAGCTTGATCCGTTTACCGGGGTGCAGGAAGCTGCGGGGGACCCAGGTTGGGGTCAGCCGCAGAAGCCCTCCGCCGGCGTCCATGGCGCGTTCGAGAATCGCGCCGACATTGTCCTTGCTGACGATTTCAGATGCGCACATATCCCTTGCTCCTGCTTTCTGTGGGCACGTGTCTGTCCGCTACGGCCTCGCGCAGCCCTCGTTCCACGAGTGTGCCCGGATGCCTTGGTCGATTGTCTCGCCCGGACGTCCAGAAGCGCCGCAGGCGACCTCCGCAAAATTATGCGCGATGGCTCGACGGCCTGTCAATCATGGATTATCGAATGTCTGGCTTGCCCCCCTTTGCACATCGCCCTAGAATGCGCAGACCGTGATACGTATTCCGACCAGCGGAGGTTACAGGACAATGAACCAAATTGCCCGATGGGTTGCGGTGCCGGTGATTCTGTCCGTGGTGTTGGCGGCAACGGTGGGGCGGGCCGCCCCGGCGCCCAAAAAGACCGACCGCTTCGCCGCAGCCAAGACTGCGCTGGCCAAGGTCAACTTTCGGGCGCTGCGAATGGCTATCGCCGATCTGACCCGTACGTTTCCCGGGCGCTACACCAAAGGCCCCCAATACCTCATGCGGGCGATCGACTGGGAGAAGAAGCTGCCCGCAATCCGCAAGGCGCTGGACGCGCGCGATGAGGCCGCGCTGAAGCAGGTCGATCAGATCGTGGCTCTTCAGCGGGAGGCGATGCTGGCCAATCCGCTTGTGGACTTCGAAAAGCTGCTGCTGATCAAGCGCAAGCCCGTCGGCGACCCGCGCAGAGCGAAAGGCACGGGGCGGGGGCTGGGCGAATTCATCGGCCTGCCACGACAGAGCTCCTGGCAGCACGACCGGATTCCGAACGCCCACAGCTGGGACAACGAGATCGCGGTTCTGTCCCCCGTGCGGCCTGAAGGGAAGCTGACCACGCTGTTGGCCCCCTCGCCGCGGAGGCTTATGGGCGACATCGAGCTGCGCTTCGACGGCAAGAGGCTGCTCTTTTCCATGCCGAGCAAGGCCAAGACATGGCAGATCTTCGAGATCGGCGTCGATGGCAAGGGGCGTCGCCAGGTGACGGCGGACGGGCGGGGCGACGTGCACAACTACGACGCCTGCTATCTGCCGAACGGGCAGATCGCGTTCATCTCCACCGCGCCGCTCCAGGGCGTGCCATGCAACAAGACCGTGAACGTCGCCATGCTCTACGTAATGGACGCCAACGGGAAGAACATCCGGCAATTGGCCTTCGACCAGGACCACAACTACTGCCCGACGCTCACCAACGACGGGCGGATCCTCTACCTGCGATGGGAGTACACCGACCTGCCTCACGTCTGGGGACGGTACCTGTTCACGATGAACCCTGACGGCACGGGCCAGCGCGAGTACTACGGCACAGGGTCGTACTGGCCCAACGGAATCTTCTACGCCCGCCCGATCCCCGGACATCCCACGAGGGTCGTCACCATCGTCACCGGCCACCACGTCGGACGCGTCGGCGAGCTGGTCATCTTCGACCCCGCCCGGGGCCACCGCGACATCGAGGGCGTGGTCCAGCGCATTCCCGGGTACGGCAAAAGTGTCAAGCCGCTCATCCAGGACAAGCTGACCGAACACAGTTGGCCGAAGTTCCTGCATCCCTGGCCGCTGGCCGATACGTCGCCCCAGCAGGCAGCGGGCTCGAAGCCGCTGGGGGCAGGCAAGTATTTCCTGGTCGCGGCCAAGCCACGCCCGAACGACCTGTGGGGCATCTACCTGGTCGACATCTTCGACAACATGACGCTGATAAAGGAGCTCGAAGGCAATGTCCTTCTGGAGCCGGTTCCCCTGCGCCCGCGCACCAAACCGCCGGTGATCGCCGATCGCGTGAACCTGAATCGCAAGGACGCCCTGATCTTCCTGGAGGACATCCACGCGGGCGAGGGCCTGGTGGACGTTCCGCGGGGGTCGGTCAAGTCGCTGCGCCTGTTCACGTATCACTTCGTGTACCAGAAGATGGCCGGCATCAACCACAATATCGGCACGGACGGCCCGTGGGAGCCCAAGCGGGTGCTCGGTACGGTGCCGGTGGAAAAGGACGGGTCGGCCTTCTTCCGCGTGCCGGCCAACACGCCCATCTCCATCCAGCCGCTCGACGCCGAGGGGCGAGCCCTGCAGCTCATGCGGAGCTGGACCACGGCCATGCCCGGCGAAATCGTCTCATGCACGGGCTGCCACGAGAAGCTCACAGACGCCGCGCCGAACATGAAGACAATCGCAGCGGGGAAGCCTCCCGCGGAGATCCGCCCGTGGCACGGGCCGGCCAGAGGCTTCAGCTTCAATCGCGAGGTGCAGCCGGTTCTCGACAAGTACTGCGTGTCCTGCCACGACGGCGGCAAGCGGAAGGACGGCAAGACGATTCCCGACCTTCGGCGCGAGCAGGGCAAGTACATCGTGTTTCGCAACAGCGACCCTCAGGAAAGGGTCATCCGCGGCACGCCCCAACAGGAACTGGTCCGCAAGTACGCGGGCGTGTTCGATCCGTCCTACGTCGAGCTGCGGCGCTACGTTCGGACCGGCGGGCTGGAGAGTGACATCCGCATGCTGAACCCCGGCGAGTTCGGCGCCGACACCAGCGAGCTGATCCAGATGCTCGAAAAGGGCCACCACGGCGTGCGCCTCGACCGGGAAGCCTGGCATCGCCTCACCATCTGGATCGACCTGAACGCTCCCTGCCACGGGACGTGGCGCGAAGCGGCGGGCCTCAAGATAATAAAGCCCTTCCACGGGCGGCGACGCGAGTTGCGCAGACTCTACGCCGGCCTCGATGACGATCCGGAAGCATACCCGGAAATGCCCGTCAAGGCGGTTACGCCCGTCAAGCCCAAGCCGGTCGCGGAAGCTCCGGTCAAAGAGGTCACCTGCCCCGATTGGCCGTTCGACGCCGCGGAGGCTGCAAAACGCCAAACCGCCGCCGCCCGAACAACCAAGCGCAGCGTTAGTCTCGGCAGGGGCCTTACGCTCGACCTGGTCCTGATCCCGCCGGGCGATTTTGTTATGGGCGACCGCACCGGCTACCGCGACGAGCGCCCCCTCAGTCGCGTGAGCATCGCCAAGGGGTTCTGGATGGGTACCTGCGAAGTGACCAACGAGCAGTACCGGCGGTTCGAGGCGTCGCACAACAGCCGCTTCGAGCACAAGGGATCGTGGCAGTTCAGCGAGCGGCACCTCGGCTGGCGCCTGAACCACCCCAAGCAGCCCGTCGTGCGCGTCTCCTTGAAGCAGGCCGACGCCTTCTGCCGATGGCTGTCAAAGAAGACCAGGCTCAACGTGACCGTGCCCACCGAGGCCCAGTGGGAGTACGCCTGCCGCGCCGGCACGGCCGGGCCGATGTCATACGGCGATCTCGACACCGACTTCTCACCCTTCGCCAATCTGGCCGACAGGACCATCCGGCAGCTCGCCTACGACACCGACGGGCGCTACACCGCCGACATCACGCCGCGCGACGCCCGCTTTGACGACAAGGCCCTCGTGACGAACAACGTAGGCAGCTACAAGTCCAACGCATGGGGCCTCAAGGACATGCACGGCAACGCGTGGGAGTGGACTCGCTCGGCGTACTGGCCCTACCCATATCGCGACGGTGACGGCCGAAACGCCCCCGATGCCGGGCCCAAGGTGGTCCGCGGCGGATCGTGGCGCGACCGGCCCACACGCTGCCGCAGCGCCTTTCGCCTGCCCTATCCCGCGTGGCGGAAGATATACAACGTCGGCTTCCGCGTGGTGATCGAGCAGGACCAGGCCGCCAGAAAGTAAGCAGCGCCCGCGGCGCCTTCGGCCGGGCCCGTCAGAACGCTACCTTGATCGTCTTGGTCTTGTCGGGATCTATCGACTTCACGCCCTTGAGCGTCTTGACGGACTTCCCTTCGCCCACCTTCACCGTGTACTCGCCTTTGGCAAACACCTTCGGCCGGTAACTCGTGCCGTTGATGCGGATGGTATAGACGATCTTGCTGTTGGATTCGTCGATCACCTGTACCACCGGGTTGGCCGTGCCTGTGATCTGAAGCGTCGGCAGATACGCAACAGCCTTGCGGCCGTAGTTGTCTTCCTGCTTGATGGTCTTGGGCCAGCCGGGGTACTGCTTGGCGCCCGGACTGGTGATGTCGATGTTTCGCGGCCAGCATTCCAGCGTAATCTCACGCGTCTTGCGATTGAACTTGACCACGCCGAATCCGGCGGATCGCGTGGTGAGCCTGTCGTTGTTCTTCCTTGCGCCGGGGTTGGCTGCGGCCCAGACGGTGATCTTGTTGCCGAATCCTTCGAGGAACTCACCCGTATAATCCGGCGCCCCTTTGACGCGGTTTTTTCCCGGCTTGAGCGGCGCCCACCAGCGGAGGTACAGGTTCGCGATCGACGGGACGCAGAAGGAGTAGCCCGCGTCGTTCCAGTCGTCCACGCCGTGTTGGACGATCGTGCCCAGGTGCTGGTCGCCGCAGATCATCACGGCAAAGCCCTGGCGGATCTCCCGCAGGGCCTTGTTGCGCCCCGTCTGCGGCCAGCCGTTGGAGTCCATGTCGGCGTGCAGGCGATTGGTCTTCCCGCCGTGGATAGTGGCTACGTTGGCGAAAACGGTTTGCGAGAGGACGGCCTTCATGTCAGCCCCCCTCCAGTCGGCGGCCCAGTGACGCAGGAACTTCAGCTGGCGATCGCCCAGCAGCACCGCGCCTGGCACGTCCACCGTCTTGGGGTCGTACTTGGGGTCGCGGATGTGGTCGGGGCGGGGGCCCATCTTGGGCACCAGGCCGCTAGGGCCCGACTTGAACTTGCGGTCCTCGATGATCGCAAAGCTGATCCGCCCGACGGTGAGGGCCGTGTAGTACACACCGATGCCTCGCTTGATGGGTGTGGGGTCGAACGGGTCGGGCAGGTGGGACGTCTGGGCCCGCTCCACATCCTTGACGTACTCGACGGGCATGAAGTACCCGCCATCGTGGCCGGCGCCGGTGTTGGACTTCTTGCCGCCGGCGCCCCACAGGTTCGCCTGGCCCACGTCGTGGTCGTCGGGTATCGTCACCGTCGGCGTGTTGGCGATGATTTCGCCGAAGTCCCTCCCGAAATTCAGCCACGCTGCGTAGTGACGCCGGTGATCGTATACCTGGTCGCCCGAGAAGAACAGAAGGTCGGGCTTGAGCTTCTTGATGTTTTTGACGATGTCCGTCTTGGGAATGTTCCCGCCGTGCCCTGCAAAGACGGAGTTGCCCGTGAAGGCGGCCACCACGATCGTGTCCTTATCGACCGGGTCCTTGCGGACCAGCCCCTCGTAGAACGCCTCCTTGCCGTGGGCCACGCGGTACTCGATGTCCCTGGTCGAATCCCACTTCTCGACGCGGAAGGTGGCGGTCCAGCCGCGCTCGATCACCTTGGCCTCAGCGATCTTGCTCCACTTGCCGTCCTTCTTGATCTCCAGGCGGACGGTCCTGTCCTCGCCTTCGGTCAGTGGGTAAAGCTGGGCCGTCAGCTTCAGGATGTTGTTGTGGACCGTGTACAGCGCGAAGCAGATAACCTTGTCGCGGGTGACCTTCGGTATGGCGATCGGGTTCCGCTTGGGCCTGGGCTTCGCCTTGGGTTTGGGCTTCGGTTTGGCCTGGGCCGCGGCGCCCACAGCCAGTAGAAGCACAGCCAGCAGTCCGGTCACTGTTCGTGAGGTCTTGGATCGCATGTGTTCTCCTTCCGGGGGTAATCGTGTCGTGAGGTCGGGCCGATAGCTTACTCCGGCGCGCGCCGGTTACGCAAGCCGCAGGCGCCGGGGACTGCGAATTCACTTCCCCAACCATCGCGGGCGGCTTATGATTGTCGCCCCCGGCTATCTGGGAAATCCCGCATAAGGAGCAAGTAATGAACCGTAGAGCACTAAACGCACTGAGCCTGATCGTTGTTCTGGCCGGCGCCTCCTGGGCCGCCGCAGCCCCAAAGGTCGCGCCGCCCAAGAACGCCGAGGCCAAACTCAAGTTGGATGGAGGGCAGGGCAAGGTGACGCTTACCTACCATGGCACGGTCGTGCTCGATGCCGTTTTCGTGGCCCGCGACAAGGATGGCAAGGAAACAAGCGTCGATGTCACCTTTGGAACCGACCGGACGAAGGGCGAGAAGGTGGAGCAGCGTCTGAAGTTCGTCCCGGCCAAGCCGGCCGAAGGCGTGAAGCTGGTCCTGCGCGGCACGGTCACCGGCAGTGAAGAGGCGTTTCCTGCCGAAGAAAGCAAAGGCGAGAAGCAGAAACGGTTCCCATACGTCCGCAACAGCGTGGGGCTGAGCCGCAACCTGCGCAACAACGCCGTCTACGATCGCCGCTGGGACTGGGTCCTGGTCGGTCCGGGCGACGGCGGGACTCGCATCATGCCGACCGGGCAAAAGAAGGGAAAACGCGAATTTTCCTGGGAGAGCAACGGGCCGACTCTTGAGCTCGTCTTCCGCCCGCGGTTCTACCAGAAGCACAAGGGCTTCAAATACTATGAGCCCTGGACATACAAGATATGGAAGGGCTCGCTCACCGGCTATTGCACCTGGTGGGCGTACCGTCACGGCTTCACACAGAAGACACTCGACGGCATGCTGGAGGTGTTTGTCGAGAAGCATCTGCCCGACTTCGGCTACGACTACATGCAGTTCGACGACACCTACCAGCACGGCAACGGCAGCGCGCCGCACAATTGGCTGAATTGGAACAAGAAGTTCCCGGGCGGCTGGAAGTACGCCATGAAGGCCATCCGCGATGCCGGCATGAAACCCGGCATCTGGGTGCACCGCATCCATCGCCCCAACGACCCCGGCGTGAAGAAGATCGGCGAGGAACACCCGGACTGGTTCGTGCGGAAAGCTGACGGTTCGCTCGTCACGAACCGCGGATTCTACATGCTCAACACTACCAATAAGGAAGCGGTAGAAAACATGATCCGCAAACTCTATCGCGGCCTGAAGGAGCAGGGCTGGGAGTACGTGAAGATCGACGGGACCGGGGACCTGCTTCGTGCATACCAGAACAAGGAATGCGACGACTTCTTCAAAAAGCACCCCACCACTCCGGAGGAGTCGCTGCGCAAGTGGGACATTATTGCTCGCGAGGAATTGGGACGGGATGTCTACGTACTCGCCTGCCACACCGTCGGGAACGCCAGGAATGTGATCGGGTTGGTGGACGGCGCCCGGCTGAGCAACGACGGGTTCCAGCCGCGTACTCTGGCACAATACAGCTACCTGGAAGGCGTGGTCTGGCGGAACGATCCCGACCATTGTGATGTTTTGGGCAAATGGCTTATGGATGAGGATGCTGAGATGTCCGTCTTCGCCATGGAGGCCCGCGTGCCCGCCCGGACAATCATCCGGCCCGCCATTTGCGCCATGTCGGGGACGGTTCTCATGGTCAGCGACAAGTTGGAGGTGTACAAGGACGACCGGAACATCGAGGGCATGAAGCGCAGCTCGCCCGTGCTTGATACCGTGCCGGGGCAGCTCTACAGCTGCGGCCGTCATCCAGCACCCTGGTGGCTGCAGGAGATCGACCGGCCCTTCGACCACTGGAACGTGCTGGCGCGGATCCAGTGGGGCAAGAAAGAGAAGACGAAGCACGCGTATCATTTTGAGGGCGTGGGCGAGCAGGAGGTCAAGTTCGCGGACCTGGGCCTGGCAGCCGACCAGGAGTACCTGGTCTTCGAATTCTGGAGCCAGAAGTTCCTTGGTAAATTCAAGGGCTCATTCACCGCTCCCGCGATGGACAAGAACGACGGAATGGACGTCTTCGCCATACGTGAGGCGCGGCCGCATCCGTGGGTTATCTCAACCACACGGCACATCACTCAGGGCGGCGTCAGCCTGCAGGCCGAGAAATGGGACCCCAAGGGCAACGTGCTTTCCGGCAAGAGCGCGGTGATCGTTGGTGATCCGTACGTAATGACGATCCATCTGCCCGAAGGTTTTCGCCTGAAGTCTGCTGAGATTAGCGGCGAAAAGGTCGCGATTGAGAATCAGAAAGAGATCGCTACCGTTCGAATCATCCCGTCGGCGACCAAAACCGTGGACTGGAAAATTAAATTCACCAAATAGGCCAGACCGTAACACTAGGAGAAATGCTATGAGTACACATATTAATCGCCGAAAGTTTCTGAAGACGACTGCCATTGCCGCGGGAACCGCGTTTGCATTTCCCAATATCCTCCGCGGTGCGGAGAAGAAGAAGCTCCGTATTGCCATCGTGGGAGTCGGCGGCAGAGGGGGGCACGGCCTGGGCATGGCCAGGAATGAAGAGATCACAGCGCTCTGTGACACGGACACGGGGAGGCTGGCCGGGGTGAATAAGAAGTTCCCGAAGGCTAAGGCCTACGAGGACTACCGCGAAATGTTCGAGAAGCCAAACGACTACGACGCGGTGATCATCTCCACGCCGGACCATCATCACTACCCCGCGGCGATTCGGGCGATCCGGGCGGGCAAGGCGGTGTACTGCGAGAAGCCGTTAGCCTGGTCGATGTGGGAATGCCTGCATCTGGCCGCTGAAGCCGAGAAACACAAGGTCGCCACGCAAATGGGCAACCAGATGATGGGCGGTAACGGCTGGCGGATCGCCTACGACTACGTGCAAGCCGGTGCGATCGGCCAGATCAAGGAAGTCCACACCTGGACGGGCGTACACGGCGGATGGTTCAAAGACGGCATTCGCACGCCCGAAGGCAAAGATCCCGTGCCGAATACGCTGAAGTGGGACCTGTGGCTCGGACCGGCGCCGGTGCGGCCGTACAAGAGAGGCATCTACCACCCCGCCAAGTGGCGCGGATGGATCGACTTCGGCAACGGCGCCCTGGGCGACTGGTGCTGTCATCTGATGAATGCGTTCTACAAGATCTTCGAGCCGGGATTCCCGACAAGCGTCGAGTGCATCAACCAAACGGGCCCGGCTATCGACACGTACCCGAAGGGAAAGAGCGTCAAGTGGCAGTTCGCGGCCGACGGTGACAGGCCGGCTTTCGACGCCTACTGGCACGACGGCGTAAATAGGCCGCCTCGAGTGCCGGGCCTGGAAGAGGGTAAGAAAATCGGATCGGCCGGATCGTACCTCCTCGGGACGAAGGGAACATGCTGGGTGATCGGTTCGCACAACCAGTCCGCCAGGATCGTGCCCGAGACCAAGCGCAAGGCATTCGGGAAGCCGAAAAAGACGTCGCCGCCGTTACGCGGCCACGAAACGGAATTCCTGATGGCCGCCAAAGGCGAGATTCCCTACAACGCGCCGCTGTCGCACTTCGGATACGGCGGCAAGCTGACGGCTTTTGCCCTGATGGCGAATATCGCCGCCCGCGTCAAAGGCAAACTGGAGTTTGACCCCAAGAAGCATCAGTTCACCAACAGCGATGCGGCAAACAAGCTGATGACCCGCAAGCCGCGTGACGGGTGGTACGTCAGCTGAGGCCGGTAAGGCTCGCACCGTACATAGAACTGCATGGACGCACCCGCAGAACCGTGCCGGCCACGGTGGTGGTCTTCTTGCCGGCGGCCATTTGAGCGGTTATTAATCAAAGAGTGAAACCGCTCAGTGTCATGCCTGCTGTCGGCAGAGACGAAGGGAGAAGTCCATGACGAAGAGATTGCCACACATTCTTGTGTTGACGTTGCTGGCCCAGCTGGCGGTGGCGCGTGCGGCTCCGCAGGAGAAGGTCACGCCCCCTCCCAACGCCGCTGCCAAAGTCCAATGGGATGCGCGGCAGGGCAAGGTGTCGCTTACCTACCATGGCACGGCCGTGCTCGATGCCGTGGTTGTGGCACGGGACAAGGACGGCAAGGAAACGCGCGTCGATGTCACGATGCAACCGGCCGTGACGAAGGGCGAGAAGATCGAGCAGCGTCTGAAGTTCGTCCCGGCTAAGCCGCAAGAGGGCGTGAACCTGGTCCTGCGCGGCACGGTCATCGGCAGCGAGGAAGCCTTCCCGGCGGAGACGCAGTCGCAAGCCCAGAAACGCTTCCCCTACGTCCGCAACAGCGTGGGCTTAAGTCACAACCTGCGCAACAACGCCGTCTACGACCGCCGCTGGGACTGGGTCCTGATCGGTCCGGCTGGCGGCCAAACGCGCATCAAGCCGGCGCAGGAGAAGAAGCAGCAGCGAACCTTCTCCTGGGAAAGCAACGGGCCGACTCTTGAACTCATCTTCCGCCCGCGCTTCTACCAGAAGCACAAGAATCTGAAATTCTATCAGCCGTGGACATACAAAGTGTGGAAGGGCTCGGTCACCGGCTTTTGCACCTGGTGGGCGTACAAGGGTGGAATTGACCAGAAGACCATAGACAAGATAGTCGACGTGTGGACGAAAAAGCACCTTGTTGACTATGGCTATAAGTATTTGCAGATTGACGCCGGTTGGGCTACCGGAAGCAGCCCCCAAGGGTATCTGAACTGGAACAAGAAGTTCCCGGGCGGTCCGAAATATATTGTCGAAAGGATAAAGAAAGCCGGCATGAAGCCCGGCGTGCACACTGCCATTGTCTTTCGCAAAGGCGATCCGGTTGTTGACAAGATGGCAAAAGAGCATCCCGACTGGTTCATGCAGAAACCGGACGGAAGTATCCTTAACAAAGGGACGTACACGTTGAACCCGTTCAATAAGGAGGGGTTGGATGCGTTATTCGGGGCCACTTACAAAGGGCTCAAGGATCAGGGGTGGGAGTATGTGAAGATTGACGGCATGGGCGATATGATGGCCTGGGGGTACAGCGAATATCCCGAATTCTTCAAGAAGCTCAAAGCCACCCCTGCCGACGCCTTGAACAGGTTAAGTCGGGCTGCTCGCGAAGAATTGGGAGATGGCATCTATATCCTGGGATGTTGGAGTGTCAGATCGGAAATTATCGGAACCACCGACGGCTGCAGGCTGGGTCGTGATGGGTTTGGTCCCGCTGAGCTTCAGTATTTCAACTCCTGGAATGGAGTCGTTTGGAGAAATGATCCGGATCATTGTGATATTCAACCCGACTGGATAAAGAAGGGGAAGCTGCCCTGGTACATGGAGTGCGTGGACAAGAAGCCGCAGAAGCCCAAGCCCGAGACCGTCGTAGAAGCGGGGATCTCCAACACGATCGTGAGACCCTGCATCGTGTCCATGGCGGGCGGGGTGTTAATGCTCAGCGATAAACTTGAAGTATATCTGGATGACAAGAACATGGAGGGCGTCAAGAGAAGCTCGCCGGTCCTGTTTACCGTTCCGGGGCAGCTATATGATTACAACCCCAGTGAAAGTGACAGGATCCGTGATAATGTGAAAGCCAATCTGGACCGTTCTCCTGAGCTTCGGATGCATATGCGGCACCCTCAAATGCCTCATGCTCCGCATTACGGGAAGGAGCCAACCTGGTGGATGCTGGAAATCGACAAGCCGTTTGAAAACTGGTCCGTGCTCGCGAGGTTCAACTGGAGAAAACTATCACTCTACTGGAACAGGGATTCCCTGCCGGCCGAAAAAGTGCAGTTCTCCGACTTGGGCCTGGCGGATGATAAAGAGTATCTGGTCTATGAATTCTGGAGCCGGAAATTCCTGGGCAAGTCCAAGGGTTCGTTCACCGCGCCGGCGCAAGATGCGAGCAACGGCCTTCAGGTCTTTGCCATTCGCGAGGCGCGGGCCCATCCGTGGGTCATCTCAACAACGCGTCATATATCGCAGGGCGGCGTCAGCCTGCTGGCGGAGAAATGGGACGGCGGCGGTAAGGTTCTGTCCGGCAAGAGCGCGGTGATCGTCGGCGACCCGTACGTAATGACGGTCCATCTGCCCAAGGGTTTCCGCCTGAAGAGCGCCGAAGCTACCGGCGAAAAGGTCGCGATTGAGAATCTGGAAGAAACCGCTACAGTTCGAATCGTTCCCTCGGCGACCAAAACCGTGAACTGGAAAATTGAATTTGCTAATTAGGCGAATCCGTCATGATAAACAGATTGCCACTCATTCTTGCGTTAGCCTTGCTGGTCCACTTCGCGGCGTCGGGCGCCAGTGCGGGCCAGATCAATCTTGGCGGGCTTCTTACGGAGATGCTGGATCGGACGCGGATCGCCGAGTTCCCCGAGCCGGCCTTCATCTGCAAGCAGGCCAGCAGCTATAACCGAAAGTCCAAGAAGCCCGGCACGCCGGATTGGTTTGCGACCCACGACTACTCCGAGTTTATCCGATGCGATAAGGTCGGTGACAGGCGTGAATGGGTCATGATGGACGTTGACGGACCCGGCGCGATCGTAAGGTGGTGGATCACCCAGTACAAATACGACGGCACGATCAGGGTGTATCTTGACGGTTCGGATAAGCCCGTGATCGAAGGGAAGGGAGACCAGTTGATAGGGGGTAAGAAAGGCGGCATCGTAGGGCCGCCCTTGAGCGCCATGCGGGCGCGGGGCTGCAACCTCTATCTGCCGATCCCCTTCAGCAAGCATTGCAAGGTAACCTATGACGGACTCAACGCGAAAGAGACCCGGAAATTCGGGGACAACATCTATTACAACATCAATTACATCCAGTTCCCCAAGGGCGCGGATGTGAAGACGTTCGCCAAGGCCGATCTGAAAGCAAACGCTGAATTGCTGGACAAGGTGCAGCGGGAACTGCTTAAGCCCCAGAAGAATGGATTGAACGCGCGGCGAAAGGTCAAGGGCGGCAAGACAGTACTGAAACCGGGCAAGAGCATAACGCGTGAGGTCGCCGGCGGCGGCGCGATATGTATGCTGAAAGTCAAAGTCAGCGGCGATGACATTAAGCAGGCAATGCGTTCGACCGTGATAGAGGCCGGCTTTGACGGTAAGGGGCGAATCTGGGCGCCGATCGGTGGGTTCTTTGGATCGGGCCCCGGCCTGAATCCCTTCAAGGGCTGGTGGCGCCAGGTGGAAAAGGACGGCTGGATGAGCTGCTGGTGGCCCATGCCGTTCAAGAAGACAGCGACAATAACCATCAGCAACCACGGCACGGCGGATGTGACGGTGGAGCTGGGCGACATCGGCGTCGCCGACTGGAAGTGGACGCCACGGACCATGTATTTCAACAGTTCCTGGCGGGGTGATGACCACATCGCGGTGTTCGGCAGCGACTATACCAGGGGCGAGGAGTGGAACTACGTCACCGTCAGGGGCAAGGGCGTTTATGTTGGCGATACAATGGCGGTCTTCAATCGGCCGCTGAAGCCGAAGCTTTCATGGTGGGGCGAAGGCGATGAGAAGATCTATGTCGACGGCGAATTGTTCCCCTCGCATTTCGGAACGGGTACGGAAGACTATTTCGGTTACGCCTGGGGCACCGCGGCCCGTTTCGACGCGCCGTTTCATGCACAACCCATCGGCGGCGCCAACAAAGGGCCGGGCCATACCACCAATACCAGGAGCAGACTGCTCGACAGGATCCCATTCACCAAGAGCTTGAAGTTCAACATGGAGCTGATGCATTGGCGGTCCGGCGGCACGGTCGACTACGCGACGACTACGTACTGGTACGCGCTCGACGGCGCCGCAGGTAACGGACAGACGTCGCCGGCAAGGGTGGGCAGGGCGGTCGGAAAGGCTACCGCGGAACGCACCCCCAAATGAACATGAGTATGAACAGGAGAACGTTATGAAGACAACCGGAATACATCGTTTGGCGGTAGTTTCCGCCATTGCGCTGAGTCTTTCGATTGGTTTGGCCGGCGGGGCCCCGGCGCCCAAGGCGACAAAAGGCTCGCTGCCGCAAGTGCTGATCATCGGCGATTCGATATCGATTGGCTATATGAAGCCTCTTCTTGGATTGCTGAAGGGCAAGGTCGCAGCCCGCCACAATCCGGGCAACGCCGGACACACCGGCGCGGGGCTGACGAATATCAAGCGGTACATCGGTAATACCAAGTGGGACGTGATCCACTTCAACTGGGGCCTTCACGACCTGTGCTATCGCAATCCGAAATCGAAAACTCAGGGCCGACGCGACAAGACGGGCGGCAAGCTTACCCACACACTCGAGCAGTACGAAGCCAACCTCCGCAAAATCGTCAAGGCACTCAAAGCCACCGATGCCAAGCTGATCTGGGCTGCGACCACCCCCGTGCCAGACGGCGAGGCCGGTCGAATCAAAGGCGACGAACTGAAGTACAACGCTGTGGCCGCGAAGATAATGGCCGAGAACGATATTCCAATCAACGATCTGCACGCCCACATGACCAAGCGGCTGAAGGACTTCGAGAAGAAGGGCAATGTGCATTTCGATGCCGCGGGTTCGAAGTATCTCGCCGAAAAAGTCGCCGCCGATATCCTCAAAGTCCTGGCGCCGAAGGCGAGCAGTTCGACCTTCCCGGGCAAGGTGGGAAAGTGGAATGGTTTCGCCATACACAACTTCAAACTGGACGGGCGCAACTGTCGCCTCGTCGTGCCCGATAAACCCGCCGGCGGTCGCCCGTGGGTGTGGCGGGCAAGGTTCTTCGGACACGAGCCGCAAGCCGATATCGCTCTGCTCAAGAAGGGCTTCCACGTCGCGTACATCGAAGTAGGCGGTTTGTACGGCGCCCCGCCGGCAGTGAGAATCTGGGACGGGTTCCACAAGTATCTCACCACCGAACACAAGCTTGCACCCAAGGCGGCTCTGGAGGGCATGTCGCGAGGCGGTCTGATCATCTATAACTGGGCCGCCAAGAATCCCGACAAGGTCTCGTGCATCTACGGCGACGCGCCGGTATGCGACATCCGAAGCTGGCCGGGCAAAAAAGGACGCGATTGTCTGAAGGTCTACGGAATCACCGTGGACCAACTCGCCGACTTCAAGGAGAACCCGATAGACCATCTGGCCCCGCTGGCCAAAGCGAATATCCCGCTGCTTATAGTCGCCGGAGACGCCGACAAGGTAGTGCCGATGAAAGAAAACGCCCTGGTCATGCAGGAGCGTTACAAGAAACTCGGCGGCCAGTTCATACTGATCACCAAGAAAGGCGTAGGCCACCATCCCCACAGCCTCAAAGACCCCGCGCCTATAGTCGAATTCATCCTGGAACATACCAAGTGAGAAATACGGGCCAGGGCGGCTCCCGCACCGACGCCCAATGAAGACCCCCGGAAAGAAACGCACTGTCGTACCGTGCGGTTGATTCCGTTGGAGAACGAGTGGGACGCTTGCGCTGTTCACAAGGAGTAATGAACATGAGTATGAACAGAAGAACGTTCATCCGCGTCGTTGGCGGCGTTGGCCTAGCCTCGGCGGTTCCCTTCCGTTATGCCGTGGGTGCGGAAGCCGCTACCCTGACGACCTCAGGGATCCTGGTCGAGGCCGCATCCTTTACGGAGAAGGGCGGGTGGAAGCTTGATACTCAGCATTATCAGCAGATGGGTGGCTGCTATCTGCTGGCGCATGGAATGGGCAAGCCCGTAGCCAATGCCCATACCACGGTCAAAATTCCCAAGGCGGGCAGATGGTATGTCCGGGTGCGAACTCGAGACTGGTGTCCGGGGGAATGGACAGCTCCAGGCCGTTTCTGTGTCATCCTGAACGGCACGCCGGTGAAGACGGTCTTTGGCACAGAGCCGGGATGGGCTTGGCAGAAAGGTGGCAGCGTGAATCTGCCGGCAGGCAAGGTCAAAGTGGAACTAAGAGACCTCACCGGTTTCGACGGCCGTTGCGACGCGATCTACTTTTCCCCCGAAGCCTCGCCCAATCTTCCCAATGACGACCTCGTGGCGCTGGCTGCCTGGAAGGATCGCCTCAGCGGCCGCGCGGGCAAGGACATCAAGGAGAAGACATTTGACCTCGTGATTGTGGGCGGCGGTGTGGCCGGGTGCGCCGCCGCGATCGCGGCCAAGTCGCAGAAGCTCAAGGTTGCTTTGATCCAGGACCGTTCCTTATTCGGGGGCAACTGCAGCGAGGAAGTCCGCGTCCACACTCTCGGCCAGCATGGAAAATGCGAAGAGATCCTGAAGACCCTCGACACGCTCCAGTATCCCAACGGGCACGGGGATGCAAAGATAGACCAACGGAAGCGTGAAGCGACCATGGCTGCCTCCGGCGTCGACCTCTTTGCCGGCCACATCGCCATCGGACTGGCGAAGGAAGGCGACCGCATCGCCGGCGTGGAGGCGCGCGAGATAACCACGGGGATCATCCGCCGCTTCCGGGCTCCGATGTTCATTGACGCGACGGGGGACGGCTGGTTGGGTTACTGGGCCAAAGCAGATCATCGCTACGGCCGTGAAGCACACACCGAATTCAAAGAGGCCTGGAAGAAGCATGGCGATCTGTGGAGCCCGGATAAGCCGGACAATCGGGTGCTCGGCACGAGCGTGCTTTGGAACTCGCAGCAGAGCAGCGAACGTTCGGACTTTCCGGCCGTGCCCTGGGCGATGCCCGTGGCGAAGAAGCACTCCGCAATCAAGGGCGAGTGGTACTGGGAGTATTCGGCTCAGAATGTGCACCAGATCAAGGATGCCGAATGGATCCGCGACCACATGCTGCGGGCGATATACGGCTCGTTCGCCAATGCCAAGAGGAACCCGAAGAACGCCACGGTCGCTCTGAAATGGGTGGCCTACGTTTCAGGCAAGCGGGAGTCGCGGCGACTGATGGGCGACTACATCTACACGCAGGACGATATGCTCCAGCGACGCCAGTTCCCCGACACTGTGGTGACAGAGAAGCGCTTCATCGACCTCCACTTTCAAGTGACGCGGAAGAATGAATCGAGGCCAGACTTCCTCTCCTGGTACATCTTCCGCCACACGACCGGCGACTACTACGTTCCCTTCCGCTGCCTCTACTCGCGCAACATCGCCAACCTGATGATGGCAGGCCGCTGTTTCAGCTGCTCGCACGTCGGCCTGGGAGGCCCCCGAAACATGCGCACCCTCGGGCAGATGGGCGTCGCCACCGGTTATGCCGCGGCGCTCTGCAAGAAGCACTCGGCCACTCCGCGTGTGGTCGGCAAGAAGTACATCAAGGAGCTGCGCGAGTTGATTGGATATGCCTGAGAGGCGTCTGCGGCTGCGATTGCGGGGGGGGCCGGCTTGTGATACGCTTCGGGCGGAGGTCGAAGATGCGTACATTCGTAGTCGCAATATCGATAGCTCTGGCCGTGCCGGCCGCGGGCATACTCGCGCAGAAGGCTCAGAAGAAGCCTGAGCTCTGCCGGGGGAACTACCATTCCGAGAAGGCCGGAAAAGAGCAGCTGGCCAAATTTGCCCGAAGCTACTCCAACGTGAAGGAATGGAAAGAGCGGGCCAAACGCGTTCGCGAGGGCATCCTTCGCGGGGCCGGGCTCACACCGCTGCCGAAAAAGTCTCCCCTCAAGCCCATCATCCACAGCAAGCGGGAGCACAAGGGCTACACCGTTGCCAACGCCGCCTTCGAGAGCCTCCCCGGATTCTTCGTGACGGGGAACCTGTATCGCCCGCGGGAGGGCAAGGGGCCCTTCGCCGCGGTGCTGTGTCCGCACGGACACTGGCGCAAGCCCAATGACTACGGCCGCTTTCGCGCCGACATGCAGAAGCGGTGCGCAACGCTGGCCCGCATGGGCGCGGTGGTCTTCTCGTACGACATGGTTGGTTTTGGGGAATCGGACCAGTATCCGCACAACCATCCCAAGTCGCTTGCCGTGCAGACGTGGAGCAGCATTCGAGCGATTGATTTTCTGCTTTCGATGAAGGATGTGGACCCCAAGCGCATAGGCATCACCGGGGCGTCCGGCGGGGGAACGCAGACGTTTCTGCTGACCGCGGTGGACGATCGCATTGCGGTTTCGGTGCCGGTCTGCCAGGTTTCGGCCCATTTCTTCGGCGGGTGCATCTGTGAAAGCGGCATGCCCATCCACAAGAGCGACAAGCACGAGACGAACAACGTGGACATCGCCGCCCTGACCGCACCTCGCCCGCTCTTGCTCATCTCCAACGGCAAGGATTGGACAAAGAACACCGCCAAGGTCGAGTTCCCTTACGTCAAGAACGTGTATCGTCTCTACGGCGCCGAGGACAAGGCCCAGAACGAGCATCTGGCCAACGAGGGACATGATTACGGCCCGTCCAAGCGCCGAGCGGCGTACAAGTTCATGGCCAGGCACCTGGGCCTCTCACTGGCCAAAGTCACAAAGCCCGACGGTTCGGTTGATGAGAGCGACGTGGTCATTGAGAAGACCAAGGCCCTGCACGTTTTCACCGCCAAGCATCCAAGGCCCGCGCATGCCGTGAAGACCCCCGAGGCGGTTGAGGCGCTGCTTTGGCCGAAGAAGTCCGCCGGCTCGAAGAAGGCAAGCGAGGCGCCGGCCGAACTCAAGTTCGACAAGCTCGTGTTCGTCAAGCGACAGACGTACCACTCCAGCCACTTCTACACCGACTTCATCGACGGCTGCGGGCGATACGGCGGCAACTTGTGCATCCTCGAGATCAAGACCGGCAAGGTCACCGAGCTTGTTCCCGAGATGAAGGATGGCATCTTCGGGCGGTTCGACCTGCACTTCAGCGCGAAGAAGATCGTCTTCGACTGGAAGAAGGCCCCGAAAGAGGGCTTCCGCATCTACGAGATCGACATCGACCCGGTCAAGGGAATCAGGACGGGCAGCAAGGTCCGCCAGCTTACCTTCCGGCCCGACGACGAGGACGCCCGGATCAAGAAGTACGACAACTCCTTCCTCGGTGGGACGGGCAGGATGTACTATCACCAGACCGACGACATGCACCCCTGCTACCTGCCCGACGGCGGGATTATCTTCACCTCGACGCGGTGCGAGTACGGAACCCTGTGCGACGCACCTGATATCCTTTCGACGGCCGTGATTCACCGCATGGACGGTGACGGGAAGAATATGCAGAAACTCACCAACAGCCCCGTCAGCGAGTTCTCACCGTCCATAATGGCCGACGGCCGCATTCTGTACACCCGCTGGGAGTACGTCGACAAGGGCCAGCTCGGTGTAAAGTGCCTCTGGGCGATGTATCCCGACGGCAGCGGCACGGTGGAGATCTACGGCAACGACATACAGTATCCTCCATCGTTCCTGCACGGCCGCCAGATTCCCGGCTACAGCAATCTGTTCGTGTTTCTTGGTACCCCGCACTATCCACAGAGCGGCATCGGCACGGTTATCCGCGCGGACACCACCAGGAACATCCGGACGCGCAAGCCGATGACGTACATCACGCCTCACGTTGATATCCGCCAGGAACCGGGGTGGAACCACCTGGTCAACGGCAAGTGGGTGCGCCACACCAGGGGCCCGCTGTACATGGACCCGTACCCGCTGAGCAAGAGCACCTTCCTGGTCGCCTATAACCCCGACAAGCCCTGGAACGACCCCAAGGCATACGGGCTGTACATGTTGAGCGAGTCGGGCGCCCACAGCCGGATCTACAGGGACCCGAAGACATCCTGCTGGCAGCCTTACCCGCTGCGGTCCCGCAAGACGCCGCCGGTTATCGCTGCTGCGCGCGATCCGGGACTCGCCAAAAAGAACCTCGCCGTCTGCATAGTCCAGGACATCCACCACGGCATGGCAGGGATCAAGCCGGGCCAGGTCAAGTACATCCGGATCATGGAACAGGTGCCTCGCCCGTGGGACTGCCGGCGATTCTGGGACCAGCGCAGCAAGCACAACCGGCACACCAACCTGGCCAGCCGCGGCACGGCCCTGGCGACCAAGGTGATGTGGGGCGTGGTGCCGGTGGAGAAGGACGGCTCGGCCCACTTCTACGTGCCGGCCGACCGGAACATCTACTTCCAGGCCCTGGACGAGGACTACATGGAGCTGCAGCGCGAGCGGACGTACGTGAACTACCGCCCGGGAGAGAAGCGATCCTGCGTGGGCTGCCATGAAACGCCCAATCAACCGCCGCGGGCCGACACCGGTGTTCTGATGGCGATGAAAAAGGCGCCGTCCATGCCGGGTCCACAGCCGGGGGACAAGACAGGGAAGGTGGTGCTGCATTATCCCACCTACATTCAGCCCGTCCTGGACAAGTACTGCATCAAGTGCCACAGCGGCAAGAGCCCCAAGGCCAAGCTTGACCTGACCGGCACGCTGACGACCCATTTCAGCCGCTCATACGAGAACCTGATGAAGCGTGGAGCGGCTCCTACCTACCGGGAGGCTTCCGACTGGGACGGTACTCCCTATTCCCCGCCCAAGAGCATCGGCTCTCACAGGAGCCGGCTCATCAAAGCATTGCGCGAGGGTAAGGGGCACAAGAAACTGAAGCTCCCCAAGGAGGCTTTCGTCAGGCTGGCTACCTGGGTGGATGCCAGCGGTGTTTACTATGGCTCCTACTGGGGCAGGCGTCACATCCGCTACAAGGACCATCCCAACTTCCGCCCGGTGCCCACGTTTGCTGAGGCGATCAGCACCATCTGCCCCACGCCGATGGACAAGCGATAGCTCACCCCCGCGCCGTGAGCAGCTTGTGAAGGGCCGGAATTGCGTCGCGGTGATCGGCGCGGATATAGAAGCTCCGGCCGCCGTCGGCCACCGCCCGCACCAGCAGCGTTTTGTAGGGCCTGTAGTAGTACTCGGGTGAATCCTTCGACGCCTCGGTGTGGATGTCGCCCGTGATGTCCATCAGATCGAAAACCGCCGCGGTGAAACGGCTGATCCCCCGGCCCTCCTGGGCGGCCGCGTTGCGGGCCATCGCCAGGGCCTTCAGATAGACCTCCGGGCCCATCACCGCCGTTCCACAGCAAAGCACCACGCCGCCCTCAAGCCGCTCGATCGAGGCGGTGAGAATGAGAAAATCCCGGTAGCTGGCCTCGCCCGCCGCACCCGCATCGAAATTGGGATGCTCGTGGATTATGTCATAACCGATCCCCACGTGAACCGTCGCCGGCACGTCGGCGTCGTACGCCGCCGCAAAAATGGATGCGTCCTTGTGCGGAAAATCGCCCTCGGAAATCGCCTTGCCCACGGCCTCGCCGAAGCCCAGCCCGGCGGCATTGCCCGCCGCCACGATATCGTTCAGCTCGCCCGTCTCCGTCCAGAGGCCGAACTGGCCCTCGCGAATGTAACGTGCAACCGATTCCGTGGTCGCGCCGATCCGCGCCAGCTCGTAGTCGTGAATCGCACACGCCCCGTTCATCGCCACCACCGACAGCCACCCGCCCCGGATCAGGTCTATCACGTACCCGCTCAGCCCCTGCTTTATCACGTGGGCGCCCATCAGCAGGACCGTGCTTGCCCCGCTGTCCCGCGCAGCCGCCATCGCGTTGGCGACGGCCGGCAGGTCCGGATGCTTGAACGCCGTCGGCTGGTCGCCGATCTTCAGGACTTCGCTCACGTCCATGTCATGCGTGCGGTCCGCAAGCGGCAGGAGCTTCAGGCGTTTGACGTCAAAGATGGGGTACTTGCTGGGCATTGCTCTGTTTTCGCGGTTCGTGTGCGAGCGAGTTAACACAAGTTCCACGCGTTTATCAAGGCTGAAGATGGCCCGGGGGATTTGTTCCGGCCTGCGGCTGCGCGTGACTTGACCGGCCAGAGTCGACTATAATGCGAATTCCGCGGCGGCGATCCGGCTGCCGGGAAAGGCTTGTTCGGCTGCGAGTTACGAGGAGACAGCCCATGGAAAAGATAGAAACGATTTTGACGCTGGGAAGGGAGACGAAGGGAACGTTTGTCTACGAGGAAGAACCCGGCAAGCCGCCAATCGTGAAGACTCAATACATTCAGAAGTCGGCGGTGGGGGAGAATCCTCCCAAGAAGATCAAGTTGACGATTGAGCCGATGTGACGGGCGGCGAAAGCTGCGAGCACTTGCTTCGCTCCATCTAGTGGCAGGAGCAATAACTGTCTGGCCGGAGCGTTATTAATAGTGGATCGGCTGAGAGTCGACTTCATTGTGCCGGCACCCACAATGGTTCAGAAGAATTGATAGAGTCCGAAGTAGGAGAAAGATCATGAGAAAGTACTTTGTGTTTGCGGTTGTGTTGCTGGTGTTTGCGGGGGTTGTCTTTGCCCAGGATCGCGACGGCCGGGACGAGGGCCGCAGAAAGCCTCGCGGCGATGGCGGCGACCGCAAGGCCAACATGGGCCAGCGACTCCAGGAGGAGCTGGGCCTCACGGAAAACCAGGCAAAGCAGTTCAGGCAGATCATGGAGACGCAGCGGCAGGCCATGCAGAACTGGCAGAAGGAAAACGGCGAGGCGATGAAGGGCCTGCAGAAGCAGATGAAGGAGGCGATGCAGGCGGGGGAGAAGGACAAGGCCCAGTCGATTCGCGAGAAAATGAAGGAGCAGTTTGCGGGCCGCAGGGAGATCCAGGAGGGGCTGGCCAAGCGTCTGGGCGACGTACTCACGGCAGACCAGATGGCGAAGTTCAAGAAGTTGTCCGGCCAGCGGCAGGGCGGCAAGGGCGGCAAGGACGGCAGGGACGGTGGATTCCGGCATCCCATCTTTCGCACGTTGATGATGCTTCGCAGGGCGGAGCTGACAGAGGAACAGCAGGAGAAGGTCAAGAAGACCCTCGACCAGGCCGTGAAGAAGATCCTGCATGAGGTCCTTACACCGGAGCAGCGCAAGAAGCTCAAGGATATGGAGAAGGGTGGCGGGGGCGACAGGCCGGACAGAGGCGAGCGTGGTGGCGATCGCGGCGGCGCCAGGGACCGCCCTCGCAGGGGAGACGCCCGCAGGCCAAGGGGCGGCAACCCGGATGCCGTGGAGGTAACGCCCGAGAAGTAGGTTCGACACTCCCTCGGTAGCAATGGGGCGCCGTTGCCTGACCGCAGTGTCCCAAACGCTGCTGAATTGCCCTCGGCCACATAGCGTGGTGACCCGCGCGGTGTACCGAGGGCATCTTTTTGCGCCTTTCCGCCAACCGGCCGGAGCCTATAATGGCCGTCTCGTGGGTTCGAATTCGCCTGGGAGCACATTAGGGAGTCTGCTATGGCCAAGATCCTGGTTTGTTACTACTCTCGCAGCGGCAATACCGAGCGTATGGCCCGGGTGGTGGCCGATGGCGCCGCCCAAGCCGACCGCGCCGACGTCGATGTAAAGTCCGTGGCCGACCTCCAGGCCAAGGAGCTGCCGGCCTACGATGCGATCGTGATGGGCTCACCGACCTACTACGGCACGATGGCCGCGGAGCTGAAGAAGCTCATCGACGAGTCGGTCGCGTTTCACGGGCAGCTGAATGGAAAGGTCGGCGGGGCCTTCAGCAGCAGCGCCAACGTCGGCGGCGGAAACGAGACGACCGTCATGGACATCATCAAGGCGCTGCTCATCCATGGAATGATCGTTCAGGGAACGCCCAACGGCGACCACTACGGCCCGGTGGCAATCGGCGACCCGGACAAGCGCAGCAAGGAGAACTGCCTGGCCTACGGCAAGCTGGTGGCCGAACTGGCGGTAAGGCTGCACGGCTAGCCGCAACGCGTCCGGATAAGAGCGGCGATCAGACCCCCATCAGCCGGTCCGCAACGGCCACCCCGTTAAACAGGGCGTGAATGAGAATCGACCGGTAAAGCCTGCCGGTGTGCTCGTAGCTGTAGCCGAGCACCACCCCCAGCGCAAAGAGGGGCACGATTGCCTGAGGGGTCCCGAAGTGCATTGCCGCGAACACCGCCGACGAGATGATGACCGCAGGCCACGCGCCGCCGCTATACCGGCGGACCATCGACTGCAGCAGACCGCGGAAGAATATCTCTTCGGCCAGCGGGGCCATGATTACAGCGCCGCAGACAGCCATGGCCTTCCAAACGCCCGGCAGATCCTTGAGGCCGAGGAGCACAAGGGCATGGTGTTCCTTCTTGAGGCCCTGCGGAAGTATCCACATCGACAGCATCAGAAGGCCCGTACAGACCGGCAGGACGGCCAGGTACCCCAGAACCCCCCGAAATATACCGTTCAGCCAGTGTCTTGCAGACAGGCCGAAACCCCGCCGCAGGCCGAACCGGAATGTGTAGGCCGCCATGACAATCCCAAGGATCAACATGCAGGGCTGTGCGACCAGCATCCAGAGGGCCTGGAACCGCGGCGACTTGGCGTCCATCGCCCAGGAAAGGACCTGATACAGCCCGCTGTTTACAAGCCAGCAGCCCACGAACAGAAGAAGGATGTGCACTGGAGTGAGCGTGTTCTTTCGACCGGGGACAGATGCCAGAAGCAGCTTTGCCGGGCGAATCGCACGCCACACGCACCACGCCACCAGCACGCACAAGCCCACCGCGATCAGGTTGGTCATGAAAGGCGAGACGATCAGCCCGCCGGGGTCGGCAACGCCGACCGGCGCGGTCGATGGCCGCAGAACCGACAAAGCGTTTGACATCGTTGAAGTCATGCGGTTAACGTGCACCCTCGCGGCAGGCGGACACGGGTGGCAATACCAATGGCGCAGAATATATTGGACGAGATACTCAAAACCAAGCGCAAAGAGGTGCAGGCGCTGCGCCGCGCGGCTGATCTGGAGGCTCTGGAGTCCGAGGCGGCCGGCGCCGGCCCCGTGCGGAACTTCTTCTCCGCCGTCACCAAGAAGCCGCGGGGCCTGGTCAACCTCATTGCCGAGGTCAAGCGGGCCTCACCGTCGGCCGGTGTTATCTGCGAGGACTTCGACCCGGTGCGCATCGCCCGGCAATACGAGGCCGCCGGCGCCGATGCGCTGAGCGTGCTGACGGATGAGCAATACTTCCAGGGCCACCTGGAGCACCTCACGGCCGTGCGCGGGGCGGTAGCGCTGCCCGTGCTGCGAAAGGACTTCATAATCGACCCCGCCCAGGTATATCAGAGCCGGGCCGCGGGCGCGGACGCCATACTCCTGATTGCAGAGGCCCTCAAGCCCGGCAAGCTGATGGACCTGATGATACTGGCCACCGAGCTGCGGATGACCGTCCTGGTGGAGGTCCACGGAACGGATGAGCTCATGCGGGTCCGGTCGATGGTGGGCTTTCCTCACAAATCGTACGGGCTGCTGGGGATTAACAATCGCGACCTGACCACCTTCGAGGTGGATATCGGCACGACGATCCGACTGGCCGAGCTTGCCGGGCCGGACGCCGCCATCGTCAGCGAGTCCGGCATCAAGACAAGGGCGGACGTCCAGCGACTCGTCGCTGCCGGCGTCAAGGCCATCCTCGTCGGGCAGACGCTTATGCAGTGCGGCGACATGTCCGCATGCGTGGCCGAGTTGACCGGGACCGGCGAATAGATGACCAAGAAACACAAGAAAGACCACAAGAAGCGCAGGCGCGCCTACAAGCGGCTCGTGAAGAGGTTCGTGCTGCCGGCGCTGGCGGCCGTGGTCGTTGCCCTGACGATATACGCGTGGTTCTGCATGAAGGGAACCGGCAAGCCAAAATCGCCCCCGACTCTGGCGCAGGGAGTTCTGGCCAAGGCGCGCGGACTGATGAAGGCGCGTCAGTACGGGCAGGCGCGGAACATCATGCGTGCCCATGTTCTGGGTCACGGAGACGATACGGAGGTTCGCCCGTTGCTGGCCGAGGCGCAATTCATGCTGGGCGAGCTCGACCATGCCGATCGCACCGTGGCCGACTTGCTGGCCCTCGCGCCCGAAAACGCCGGAGGGCTCTGGATGAAGGGCAGGATTATCCACCGCCGCGAGGGCAAGGGCCACATGGAATACTTCCGCCGCGCCGCCGACCAGGGCGACGGGCTGGAGGCAGGTGCCGAGATATGGGCCAGGTACGGTGTCGAACTGCTCTCGGCCGGAAGGACCCGCGAGGGCAAGAAGTACCTGACCAAGGCCCTGACCGACGGCGTGCGGGATGCGCGCACCCTCGGGGGGCTGGGCGAGCTGGCCGTTGCTGAAAAGCAATTTGAAGTGGGCGAGAAGTATCTCTCGGAGGCCCTGACCGACACGCGCACAGATCCGCGCCTATGGGTGATGCTGGCCAAGGCCCAGATGAACCTGGGCAAGACGGCCGCCGCGGCCAAGACCGCGGAAGAAGCCCTGAACATCCGCCGGAACGGGCCGCTGCTTGTCGTGCTGGGCGAGGTCCGCATGCTTCAGAAGCGCCGCGAGGAGGCCGCCGACGCCTACGCGCAGGCCGCCGGATACGACGACGTTGCTGCCGTAGCGGCTTATCGGGCCGCCACGTGCTACTACCTGCTCGAGAAATATGACCGGGCTACCAAGTACGCCCAACTTGCCACCAGGCTCCGCCCGGACGACCCGAGGGTGAAGAAGCTGATCGCGAAGATCGAGAAGGCCTGGCCCGGCCCGCCACCCGCGACGGGCCCCGCACTTCGCCTGCCCTGATACGCAAAGCTCGCCCGTCAGGAGCTCCCCGCCGGCAGCTTGGATTGCACCCCGCCGGCCGGCACCTCGACCTTGGCCGCCCAGAGCACGCCGTTGAGCACCACCCTGCGGAAACCCTCAATCTGCCAGTTCTTGTGAAAGTGGCCGCCGGTAAAGGCGAATCCGCGCCCGCCGTCCTTGCGCTCGACCGCCCAGGCAAGTGCCTGGGGCTCGCGTTTCCCGGGAGGAGGCACGGTGGTTATGATGGGCGTGACGCGCTTGTCATCCTTCTCGAACCAGATTCGATAGTAGCACTCGTCGCGCACCTTGAACGGACTCAGGCCGCGGCAGATCGGGTGTTTCGGCGTCGCGGGGGTCAATTCCGACTTGTAAACGGGGTTAGTGGAGTAGCCCGGCTTGTAATGCCCGCCGATCCACTCGACGAAGTCCTTGTCGGCTTTCCTTGATGGGGGGTCTACGGCGTAATGGACGAAAACGATCCCCACGCCTTTCTTCATGAGCTTGCGGATCTTCTCCAGGCGCTCGGGTTTTGCCAGCGGATGGCCGCCTCTGCCGTCGGAATAGAACAGAATGGCGGCGGCACCATCCAGCGCGGCGTCGTCTTTCGGCCAGTTGTCAAAATGAATCTCAACTTTGATGCCCTTTACGTTGGCCGAGGTATCGAGGCACTTCTTGAACAGCTCGACGCCCAGCTTGTGCTCATGTACGCCGCTGCCGTGGCTTGCCTTCCCCGCGATCAGAACGATCTTCACCGGCTGCTTCGCTTTCCTTGCCGCCGGCTGCTTGTTCTGGCCACGCGCTAGATTCGCCTGAACGACCAAGCCGGCCACGCCCGCCACCAGTGCACCCCAGACCATAACCATTATCCATGCTCTCATCTTTCACCTGCCTTTCGTGCCTGGTAATTGTCCGTTGTCCGAGGCCGATCGTCAACTGCATAACTTGGCAGGCCAGCCGCAATGCCCGGTCCCAGCGGCCTCAGGCGAGCAGGGCGATCTGCTTGACGCACTGGGCGGCGGTTTTGGGCGTCAAAGGATCATCCGTGGAGAAATGCAGCACGCAGCCGTTCGCGCTGTCGCTGGAAATGGCTATCGCGTGCTCGGCGAACAGCTCGAAGCCGCCGTCGATGTTTCGGTGACCGAGCACGAAGAACTCAGCGCCCAGCCGCCGGCCCAGGTCTTCGAGCTGCTCGGCGGTTTGGCCGCGCCCCCAGACCCACTGGTACACCGGGCCAGGTCTGGCGAGGTCCACCTCCTGCGAATCACGCTGCAAGATGCCTACAGTCTCATCGTCCGTCTTGCCGCGGCCGGGAGTGGAGTGGCTTATCAGCACGCGGTTCGGGCAGAAGACACCCAGCGGCAGCGAGCCGAGAAACTCCATGGTGGCTGGAAGCACCTCCGCCGCATCCGGGCCGAACGCAAAGTTCACCCCCTCCACAAACTGACGACACACTTCGTGCCCATCCTTTATGACCTCGCCGCCTGTAATCTGGGCGAGATCGTGATTCGCCATCACGAACAGCACCTGCCGCGGGTACCGCACCTTCAGCCTGGCCGCCCGCAGGAGCGGCTCCACGCTGCGGTCGTGTCCGGTGGCCTGGTCGATCGGTCCGTGCGTCAGCTCCTGAAGCACCAGCCGCCGCTGCTCGTTTTGCCCGAGGTCGGCGTAATTGATTATCCTGACCAGATTTCTGCGGTTGCCGTGGATGTCGCCCGCAACGATCACATCCGTCCGTTCGGCCAGGCGAATGCAGTTTCCCTCTCGCCGATCGTCGGAGAGGTTAAGTTGTGCAGCCTGTCTGAAGATTTCTGCTGCGGCGTTTGGCACGGGGTCCTCTAGCCGATATCACTGTTGCCTTGTGGGCGTTCCAGGTTGTGTGCGATGAGTCCGAGTCGCGAGGCTACCTCGGCTACGGAAGCGGGCCTTCGCGACGGATGAGGCTCGACGCAGTCGGTCACGAGATTGCCCAGGGATTGCGGTATCTCCGGCCGGAGCTTCTCGGCGGGCACGAGGGTCTTCTCGGCCTTAATGGTAACCTCACCCTTCCGGGGCAGCGCGGTTGGAATAGCCCTGCCGGTAAGGGTCCAGTACAGGGCGGCGCCGAGATTGAAAACGTCCGTTCTGCCGTCGAGGGGGTGGCGGTGGACCTGTTCCGGTGCGATGAAGTCCGGCGTCCCCTGAATGCGCGGCTTGACCGTACCGAGCCGGCAGCTGTGGCCGAAGTCGATAACCTTAACAGTCCCGTCGCTGCCCACGATGATGTTGTTCGGCTTGGTGTCGGCGTGCACGAAGCCCCTTGCGTTCATGTGTGCGAGGCCTTCGGCCGCTGCGGCGAATACTCGCACGATCTCCGCTATTGACTGGGGGCGGTTGTCCTGCAGGGTCTGGCCTTGGCAGTATTCCATTACGAGGTGAATCTCCCGCAGCTTCAGCCACCTCCGCACGCGTATGGTGCGGTAGATTCGCCGCATGACCGGATGATCCAGCTTGCCTGCGATGTGGCTCTCGTTCAGGACCTGCCGCACGATCGGACCATCCGATTTGCTCCCGCGTATCACCCGCTTGAGCGCATAGATAGCGTCGCTCCGGCGATCCCGGATTTGCCAGATGGTACTTCCAGCTCCGCGGCCAAGATACTGCATGACCTGGTAGCCGGGTACCTCAAATGCCTGCGTCGGTGTCATTGTCAAGTGTTGTCGATAAGAGAATATGAGACTATTATGCCGACGGGACGAACGACGCGCCCATACACAATAATAGCCAGACCGCCCGACGAAAACAAAAATAAAAAAGATTCAGACTCAACGTTTAACGGCACATCGTCAGATGTGCGCTCGCCTCGCGGGAACCCCGTGAGGCGCAAAAACCAGATTCCACGTTTAACGCGTCTGCGTCCGCCGCGCGTCTGCGTCCGCCGTGCGTCTGCGTCCGCCGCGCGTCTGCGTCCGCCGTGCGTCTGCGTCCGCCGTGGCGGAGCGGAGCGGAGCGGAGCGGGGCGGTTCGTCAAAATTGTTTAGCGGGCGATCGTAATGTTTAGCGGGCGATCGTAAGATCGCCGTCTGCCGTTGATCGCCGTGTGTCCCCTCCCGCCGTGACGCGTTGCCTTTACCCGCGATTGGCCATATAATCCCGCCAACCTTACCCGGGAAACTCCATGAGCCGAAGACTCCGCAAGGGATTGATAATAGCGGCCAAGATCGTGGTCGTCGCCTTATTGCTCCGCTGGGTCGTAAGCCGCGTCGACTGGCAGAGCTTCGCCGCGGCCATTGCGGGCATCCACATAGGCGGCCTGTGCTGTGCGTTGGTGGGTTTCGCCGCGGCGCTGCTCCTGACGGGCGCTCGGTTCTGCTATCTCGTCAGAATGCACGACATATCCATCTCCTACTGGGAGATCGTGCGGCTGACATTTCTCGGCCAGTTCTTCAATACAATCATGCCCAGCACCGTTGGTGGCGACCTGATAAAGGCCTACCACGTGGCCAAGCACACGCCGAAGAAGGCCTCCGTGCTGGTGAGCGTCCTGGTGGACCGGGTGACGGGGTTGATAGGCCTGACGGCGATGGCTGCGATCATGCTGCTGGTGGTGGTCGCGGGCGGCCTTGAGAGCGTTGAGAAGCTCCGCACGGCGGCGATCGCTACGGCGGTAGCCGCCGCCGCGCTGGTCTTTGGTGTGACATTCCTGCTGAGCGATCGCTTCCGCCGGCTGTTTCACCTTCAGAAACTGTACAGCCGCCTTCCAATCGCCCATCACATATCCGCCGCGGGCGAGGCGGTCAGGGTCTATAGCCGCCGCCCGTCCTCGCTGGCCAAGGCGGTCATGATCACGTCCTGCTCGCAGATATTGTGGGTCGGATCGATCGCCCTGATCGGCAAGAGCCTTTCGATCCAGACATCCTGGTACAATTACTACCTCTATATCCCGCTGATCTACATGATAGGGGCCGTGCCGCTCCTGCCAGGCGGGGTCGGCCTGGTCGAAGCGGCCTACGTGACGTTTTTCGTCACCACCGCAGTGCCCTTAAGCGAGGTCGTTGCCCTGGCCCTGGTCGCAAGGCTTGCCCAGATGTTCTGGGGCCTGCCCGGGGCGGTCGTCGCCATCACCGGGGCAAAGGTGCCCGCCGCAAGCGCAGTACAGGCTGAACTCGGACTGGACACTTGAATCACAAGAACGTCTAATGCTCATGAGGCGACCACAAATATGGCTGTCATAAGAGACCTGACCAGCACACAAATTGACGAAGCCCTCGCCGGCGCGACCGAGCGCCACCTCCCCGTGACGTTGACCATCCGCGTCGACGACAATTGGCGGATTCTTTACAGCCGCTGCCTGCGCCTGCAAGATGAACATCTGCTGATCGAGTCGCCCAAGGCGGAAGGCGAGCACCCACCGCACGAGTTCAAGCCCGCCGACCGCGTTGGCGTCAGCTTCAAGTTCAAGCACCACAAGCACATCTTCTCGGCGACGGTGGCCGGCACCGAGAAGCTCCGGTTGGATGACGGCACGGAAGCCGACGCCCTGAGCCTTTGCGTCCCGACGCAGATGAAGCGGCTCCAGCGGCGAGCCTTTACGCGTGCGGCCGTGCCGCCGGGGCGAATTGTCCGCGCGGCGTTTTGGACGGGCGGGCTCCAGGCCGAGCCGCGGCGATCCTCCGTCGAAACCCCGGTCTGGTCGGCGAAGGTGGTGAACATAAGCGCCGGCGGCGTGCAGGTTTTGTGCGAACCGACGGTTGCGCAGGTGCTTGACGCCGGCGAAATCGTTGGGATGCACATCAGCTTCGGCGTGAGCGAAGAAGCGGTCTCGTGCGATGCCCAGTTCCGGCACCTTGAGGATATCGGGGGCGGGGTTCTGCTGGGCTTTCAGTTCGTGGGGATGGACCAGACGCCGAAAGGCCGCGAGGGGATGCAGCAGATCAGCTCCTGGACCGGCCGCTTCGAGCGCGGCGACCAGTAGCGTGGCTCGCAGGGGCCAGACTGTCTACTACGCCGCCTGGCCCACCGCGTGGGGGGCCGTCGGTGCCGTTGCGGGGCGGGGCCTCCGTCGCTTCATGCTCCCGCACTACCGGATGGACGACCTGCTGGAGGTTCTGCAGTGGGAGAATGCCGGCGCGCAGCGCGACGAGCAGCCCTTCGAGGAATTGATCCGCCTGACCCGCGAGTACTTCAACGGGCGAGACCCGGATTTCAGCGAAATCGACTGCGAGCTGCCCGCGGAGGGCACGTTGACGGGCAAGGTGCTTCACGTGTGCCGATCGATTCCATACGGCGAAACGCAAAGCTACGGCCAGCTGGCCCGGCAGATTGGCAGCCCCGACTCAGCCCGCCCCGTGGCGTCGGCGCTGGGCAGGAATCCGATTCCACTTATTGTTCCGTGTCATCGTGTGGTGTACAGCGACGGGCGGTCGGGCGGATTCTCCGCGCCCGGCGGGGTCAAGCTGAAGGAGCGAATGCTTGCAATGGAGCGGCGCCGTCAGGCTGGGTAGGGGGGCAGATTCGCGTGTGACTTTCTGCTGCGGCCTGGTACGTGGCCAACCCAGCGACTGGAGGGCCTGTTGCCCTGGCTACAGGCTACTGGCTACTACCCCGGCGGGGGACGGGACGAGTGTGTATAATATGGGTGAGCGCGGCGAGGCGGTCTGAAAGCGGCCGCCTTTCTCATGCGCTTGCCCGGGAAAGCCTGTTGCGGCCTGCGGCCGCAACCAAAGTAGCCCGTAGCCAGGAGCCCGTAGCCGGGGGCGGCGTGGAGAGGCGGTTCGGCTGCGGGGCGGCTGTCGGGGGGCGTTTGGTGGTGCGAAATACTCGAGACCTTTTCTCAAATACGCAGAGTCCAGCGGGGCGGGGGCCGCATCTGAAGTTTTCTTGAACGAGGCCTGAAACCTTGCACATGGTGGCCAAAAAGTG
>SDBT01002265.1_pt1 | contig 34281 bp, 33 predicted proteins | sample 2277101 | NCBI WGS metagenome assembly SDBT01 (sample SAMN10404973, study PRJNA504765) | marine sediment metagenome | isolation source: marine sediment core GS10_PC15, 103 cmbsf | place: Arctic Ocean: Southern Knipovich Ridge | collected 2010
CAATTTAAGCAGTTTAGATTTAAGTTATAATCAACAAATAAAAGATTTTTCCTTTCTTGAAAAGCTCATCAATTTAAGCAGTTTAATTTTAAGTGATAATAAACAAATAAAAGATTTTTCCTTTTTTGAAAAGCTCACCAATTTAAGCAGTTTAGATTTAAGTTATAATCAACAAATAAAAGATTTTTCCTTTCTTGAAAAATTCACTAATTTAAGCAGTTTAGATTTAAGTTATAATCAACAAATAAAAGATTTTTCCTTTCTTGAAAAGCTCATCAATTTGAGCAGTTTAGATTTAAGTAATAATATTATAACGGATGTATCCTTTCTTGAAAAGCTCATCATTTTGAGAATTTTAATTTTAGATCGAAATAATTTAACCGATGTATCTTTCCTCAAAAAGCTTCCGAATTTAGATTTTGTATATTTGGCTAATAATCCTATCAAGGAGCCACCACCGGAAATTGTAGAGCAGGGAATCGAAGGAATACGAAATTATTACGAACAGATAAAAGAAAAAGGAGAGGAAAATCTATTTGAAGCAAAATTGCTCCTTGTGGGTGAACCTGCTGCGGGGAAAACATCATTAATGAAAAAACTAACAATTCCCGGATATAAAGTGGAAAAGGATAAAGAACACGAAACTGTAGGTATAAATATATCGTATTGGGATTTTAAATATGATATAAGTCCCGGTGGTAAATTCACTGTAAATATCTGGGATTTTGGAGGACACGAGATACAATATCATTTACATCAATTTTTTTTAACTCCGGATTCATTATATGTTTTAATGTCTGATGATAGAGAACAAAGAACCAATTTTGATTATTGGTTTGAAATAATCAGTCTTTTTGGTGAAGGAAGTCCGGTTCTGGTTATTTTGAATGAAAAATTAAAGACTGGTAACACTAATTTTGAAATAAGTAATTATGAGCGATTTAAAGATGAATTTTTAATAAAACACAAAGATGTGGATTTAACAAATGATGAAGATGGTAGATACAATGTAATAGTAAATACGATTCAAGAATTAATAATAAACCTGGAGCATACAGGTAAACCTTTACCCAAAAACTGGATTCCTATAAGAAAAAAGATAGAGGATATATCGCAAGAAAAGGAGCATATCAGTTGGAATGAATTTAAAGAGATCTGTAAATCTGAAGATTTAATAAAAGAAAATTATCAATTGAATTTAAGCAGAACTCTTAAAAATTTAGGAATTATTTGTCATTTTCAGGATTTCAGTGATCTGGCTGATTTTATTATTCTGAAGCCGCAATGGGCTGTCGATGCCATTTATGATATTTTATCCGATAAATTTGTAAAAGAAAATAATGGCAAATTCAGTAAAGAATGGTTATTTGATCGCTGGGGAGATGATTATACTTTCGAGGAGAAATGTAATTTCCTTTCCCTAATGAAGAAAGATAAATTTGATCTGATATATGAAATAAAAAATTCTGAAAAAGAAGAATATGTCGCACCTTTATTGATACCTGTGAAAAAACCTGAATTTCATTGGATAAAGGATAAGACTTTAAGATTTCGATATCGTTACAGATTTATGCCCAAAGGAATTATTGCACATTTAATCATCAGATTAAATGAATATATTGATAATGAGAATAAACAGGAACTGATCTGGGAAAATGGTGTAATTCTAAAAAGAAATAATGCTCGTGCAAAAATTATAAGGGAAATAACAGATGATGGTTTGAAAGTAATCGATATTGAAATTTCCGGTGAGAATAAAAAAGAGTTTCTTTCAATCATCAGAGAAGAAATAGAAAAATTGAATAAACGTTTCAAAAATTTGAAACCAGAAAAACTTATTCCTTGCAATTGTTATGTATGTTTAGAAGTAGAAGAACCGGAATTTTTTGAACATTCAAGAATCGAAAAATATATTGAGGGTAATAAACAAGAAATATATTGCACAAAAGCGAAAGAAGATATTCCGATAAAGCAATTACTTGAAGGTGTGGTTAAGGAAAGAAAGTATGAAAGAAGGAAATATAGCTTTCATGTTGGTCCGGTATTTTCAAAAGATGAAAAGTATAATGATGAATTAGTTTCAACATTAAAAAAAATTAATCGGAGTATTAAAGAAATTCCTGATTCAATTAAGTTAGCGAGTAAAAAACCTTGGTGGCAAACTACAAGAGGAATTATTGGAATTGTTGCAACTACAATTTTAATAATCTGGACATCTATTCAAATAATTTCTCATTTCCAAATTAAGAATGATAATAAACCAAAGATCGAGAATGTTCAAGACTCCATAAAAGCTGATAATTCAGAGTTAAAAGATACTTTACAAAGTAATGAAACAAAACCTGATACATTAAAAAAATGAAAAATTCAATTACCCAATACATCCGAACTTTAATCTCAAGAGGTCTATCTCAGAACACGATCAAATCCTACGAAAATGACCTTTTGCAGTTAAGGGATTTCCTTACAAAATACTTTGAAAATGAACAGATCGATTTGAATTCAGTTTCCAGGTTATATTTGAGAGATTTTCTGCGAAGTCTTAGTTTAAAGGGAAGAAATAATCGTACTTTGGCTCGCAAGGCAACAGTTATAAAAAACTTCTTTTCTTTTTGCGAGAAGAATGACTTGATAAAAGTAAATTCTGCTGAGAATTTGAAGATTCCCAAATTTGAGAAAAAGCTTCCTAAACATTTCACAGAAATCGAAATGGAAGATTTACTTAGTATTCCGGATTTATCGAGTAAATTCGGTGTTCGTAATAAAGCAATTTTAGAGTTGCTTTATTCATCTGGTTTAAGAATCAGCGAGCTGGCAAGTGCCACTATTTACCGCTTGGATCTGGATTCCAAATTGATTAAGATCATTGGTAAAGGCAATAAAGAAAGGATCGTTCCAATCGGGAAAAAAGCGGTTCGAGCCTTGAAGAATTATCTAAAAATAAGAACTCAATTTCTTCCATTAAATTCCCCTGACAAGGGGGAACAAAAGGGGGTTTCTGATATTCTCTTCCTTTCCAAAAGTGGTAAACCACTTACCGCTGATGAACTCAGGGAAATTCTGGATAAGTATATTCGTCTGGTGGCAAAAACAAAAGGTTATTCACCACATTCCATTCGCCATTCTTTTGCCACTCATCTCATAGCAAATGGTGCGGATCTGCGAGCTGTTCAGGAAATGCTGGGTCACAGCAATCTTTCCACAACTGAGATTTATACGCATCTTTCTTTGAAAGATTTAAAGAAAGTCTATGAACGGGCACATCCTAAAAGTAAAAAGCAGGATTAAAAGAAAATTGCCTTTTTGAAAAATTGAGTTAAGTTCTCCGGCAACTGCCGGATGACTTGACTTAAGTTTTCTAATCGATTGTATCATTCCAACTTAACTCATCCGGCAGCTGCCGGATAAGTCAAGTTTCCTTTTTGTCTGATGAACCTACTTCACGGATAGATTCAAAATCGATTTTATTTAACAATTACTTTTTCAATAACAGCTTTATATTCTTCTAAAGGTTTATTACTTCTTTTATCAGCAGGCAGGTTCTCGATCTTATGAACAATACCCATTCCCTTCACAACTTTGCCGAAAACAGTATGTTTACCATTCAGCCAACTGCATCCTTCTTTTTTGGTGACAATAAAAAATTGTGAACCATTTGTATTCAGTCCGGAATTTGCCATACAGATAGTTCCATAATCAACAGTTGCTTTGAGTTTTGTTAAGACAACATCTTTATCGATTCCTGTGTTTTCTCTAAAGAATTCAACTGTATAATTCATAATAGGTTTAACACTTTGTATTTTTCCACATTCCTGGATAATTGCCTGAATTTCGAGATTTGGTTCTTTATTAGTTTGCATATAAGGAGCCAGAATTTGAGTGTAAACTGCATAAGCTTCTTCTTCACTATGGATGTCACCCGTAATAAGAATATCTTCTCCGTGAAATTCATCTTCAAATTTATAACCGGGACCACCAGATCCTGTTCCCAAAGGACAGCCACCTTGAATCATGAAATCTTTAATTACCCGATGAAAAAGAAGTCCGTCATAAAAAGGTTTGTTCTCTTTTTCACCTGTTTCAGGTTCAGTCCACTCTTTGGTTCCTGTTGCTAATCCTACAAAATTTTCCACAGTTTTGGGTGCAATTGCCGGGAAAAGTTCAAGTTCAATTTCTCCATAATTTGTTTGAATAACCACTTCAATAACCTCCGTATTTTCTTCTGCTGCAAATAAAACTGCAATACTCAAAATGAGCATCAATACTACAATTTTACATTTCATATACTACTCTCCTCTTTTTTTTATTATTTTTTTCTTTGTTACGAATATTCACACAATTCAAGTTTACCATCGATCATTTTCAGATAGGAGTGATGAGCTACCCAATCACCTGCATTTGCGTAATAGCCATTTCCATATTTAATCAGCTTTGGTGAATGAGAATGACCTAAAACAACGAGATCATAATCCTTCAATTTCTGCCGAGCAAACTCATTCAAACCTTCTTCCTTTTTTCGTTCCAGTTCAGGATGCGACTTTCTGTCTCTACTGGAACGAGATAATAATTTTCCGAATGCCAAAGAAAAATTAGGGTGAAATAGTTCAAATAATTTCCTAAAAAAATTATTCCTGATTAGAGAACGAAAGATTTTATAATGAGCATCATTTGTGGTATAAAGGTCTCCATGACTAACAAAAATCTTCATCCCATCAATAGTTTCGGAAAAGCTGTCAGGAGATACTTCCACATCCAGAAAATCTGTTAAAAAATCTTTGAACCAGAAATCATGGTTGCCGGCAATAAAAACTATTCTGCAACCGCTTTCTCTTAGATCTGCCATTTTTTTTAAGATTGGAAAATAACCTTTGATAATGACAGTTTTCCACACAAACCAGAGATCGAAAATGTCCCCGTTTAAAATCAGCAGATCAGCATTTCCAATTAAACTATCTAAGAAAGAAATGATTTTTGTATATTGTTCAGTATCTACATTTTTTTTTGTGAATTTCAAGTGAAAATCCGATGCAAAATAAACTCTCATATTTTTTCCTTTTAGCCACTAAGACACAAAGTCACCAAGTCTTTTTATATTTTTCCTTTTAGCCACTAAGACACAAAGTTTTTTATTTTATCACAGAGCACACGGAGAGCACGGAGTAAATCTCCTCTTGAGAGGAGTACGGCTTTAGCCGGGAGGTGTGTTTCATTGGAAATTCCATGCCTGCCCCGGTGTAATCTTTTTTTTTATTAGACAGGGATTCGATCTTGGATATTTATACGCCTTTGGTGTATTCATTTCTCCATTACTTATGATTGTTCTCGACTCACACTTCAGTCTTCATTTTATTACGCTCGGACAAGTCGTTGCGAGTCAAGTCCAATCCGTGTAAATCCGTTTCATCTGTTTACCCCGTGAAATCCTGCAAAGTAGGAACAGCGAAGCTGTATTTAACGGGGTGTCATCTGTGTTCAATATTCAATCTTCAATATTAAATATTCAATTTTTTTATTTTGTTATAACAAAATAAAAAATATTAGCTCCCATTCTAAAAGCTAATTCTTTAATATTTTCAGGATCGTCGTGAACATCGCTCCAACCATCACTGATATTAGATTCAAAAAAGTAAAGTACCATCATCCTGCCAAAATCATCGAAAATGGCAAAAGCTTGAGCACGTTTTTCATCGTGTTTATGAGTTTTCGGTAATCCTTTTTCAAACGAAAAAAAGCTGTGAAAAATCTCGTGATTAGCAGGAAGTTCGATCAGTTCTTTTTCAGGAAAAACCTTTTGGATTTCCCGCCTGAAAGATGCATCCATTCCATAATCATCATCAGCCAACAGGAATCCGCCCTGAAGAAGATATTTTCTCAAATTTTCAGCATCCTTTTCCGAAAATGTTATATTGCCATGACCGGTCATAAAGACAAAAGGAAATTCCAATAATCTGGAATCAGAAGGTTTCACGATTGCCTGTTCAAAAGCAAAATCTGTTTGAATTGTTTTATTCAGATATTGGGCTAAATTTGGCAAAATATCCGAATCATTATACCAATCTCCACCTCCATCATAATGAAGGCGAGCCAATTGTGGTTTTTCTATTGCATTTAAGATGGTTAAGCTGATTAATATAAAAAAAATATTAAAGATTTTCACGAATATTCAACTCCTTCAAGCGTGAAAGAATAACTTCTTCTCTATCTAAAAGCCATTTTCTCAAGCGTTTAATCAGCCTTTTTCTACCGGCTATGTAATTTATATATTTGTTTTTAGGATGTAAAATTTTTCTCAATTTATTAGTCATCATACGAGGAATACATTTTAAGATAGTTTTCCAGAAAAAAAGAGGATATATTTTTTTTATTTTATTAAATTTTATATATTCGAAATCTCCATATTTTCCGTTCATCTTACTTAAAATATAGGATATTTGTTCTGAAGATAAACTTTTGGTGCGAACATTTACCTGTAATCCATTATAAAAACAGAAATCATCATAATTTGTAACTGCTTTTTCTTCTATCAGATTTTTTCGAAATTCTGTTTTTAAATGTGGAGTTGCCACAAAGAAAAAAGGTGCATCTAATTTTATTTTCCTAGCAAAATGAAAATTATTCCAAATCTTCTCTTTAGTGTCAGCCGGAAGTGCAACAATAAAACCTCCTGCACATATGATATTATTTTCCTGTAATAATTTAACTGCATGCACGGATTCTGTTAGAACTTGTTTATCTTTAGATAATAATTTGATATCTTCAGTATCCACGTTTTCAATTCCCAGAAATACAAATTTGAAACCAGCTTTTGCCATCTTTCTTACAAAGTTTTCATCAGATGCAATTCCACGAACACTTGCCTGAATTAAGTAATCGATCTTATTAAATTTATTTTTTATTACCATATCACAGAAATTGTGCATATGATAAATGTCTAAAAAAGTGTTGTCATCCACGATAAATAATGATTCTGCTCCATTTGCAATCGCGTTTTCAATATCTTTCTTTATTCTGTTCATATCATATTTTCGAAAAGTTCTTCCATACATAAATGGCATACAACAAAAGCTGCAATTCATTGTACATCCTCTGGAAGTCTCGATCACATCAGTTCTTTTCCCAAAAACAAAATATTTTTTTCTTATACGGATATTTCGTTTTGGAATTTTAAGTTTGCTTAAATCGATATTTTCTGCACATTTATTATGAATAAATTCTCCATTTTCTTTATAGGATAGATTTTTTATTTCAGAAAATTTGCTTGTATTTGCTGCAAGAGCTCTTACTAAATTGTTAAAAGCAATTTCACCTTCTTTGCGGATCATAAAATCAATATAAGAAGCATCTTCGGAATTTGAAATTATATCATAAGCAAGAGTGATATGATAACCGCCAAAAATAGTGTAAATTTTCTTATTAAAGTGCTTAATTATTTTAGCAATTTCTACTGCTGTTTGATATTGAAAACTCATAGCAGAAAGTCCAATAATATCTGGCTGGAAGCTCTTAAGAAGTTTTATTAAGTATTTTTTAAGACCTGTACGAACAGTGATCAAATCTATAATCGCGATTTTATCAATGAGATCCTCATTCACATTTCCAGCAATAGAAGCTAAACCGAGATTTGGAAATCTGGCTGCACGATCAAATCCCGATGCATAATTCGGCATTGATAAAAGCAGAATTCTCTGTTTCATAAAATTCTTAAACCTTCCATAAAATTCAAATACAGATTCTATTTGATTTTTTAATATCTTTCTTGTCAACAGATTAATATGTGCAAAATAGTTTGACATAAAACTTTTAAAGATTGAATTGACAGATGAAAAAGTGTAATTTCAATAATTCAGGAGAGCTAAGATGAATCTTTTTGAAATGCTGGTTCGTGATGATAAATTTTTTCTGATTGCAGGACCTTGTGTGATCGAGAGCGAAAAGATTGTATTCCAGGTTGCAGAAAAACTTAAAAAAGAAACCTTAAAAAGAGATATCATTTTTATCTTTAAATCTTCATATAAAAAGGCAAATCGCTCCTCGATTCACTCTTTCAGCGGAGTTGGATTGGAGGAAGGTCTCAGGATTCTAAAGAAAGTAAAACAAGAATTTGACATTCCGATTCTGACAGATGTTCACGAAACTGATGAAGTTAATTCTGTGGCTAAAGTTGCGAATGTAATTCAAATACCAGCTTTTCTTTCAAGGCAAACAAATTTGATAGTAGCAGCAGCAAAAACCGGAAAAATCGTGAATATCAAAAAAGGACAATTTTTGGCACCTGAAGATATGAGACTGATTGCAGAAAAAGTTACATCAAAAAACAATAGACAAATTCTTCTAACAGAAAGAGGAACTTGTTTTGGTTATCACAATCTAATTGTTGATTTCAGGAGTTTTGCAATAATGAAAAAAATCGGTTATCCGGTAGTTTATGATGTAACTCACAGCTTACAAAAGCCAACTTCAGATAAAACTACAGGTGGAACACCGGAATATGCTTTGATGATGGCAAAAGCTGCTCTGGCAACTGGTAATGTTGATGGATTGTTTGTCGAAACTCATCCCAATCCAAAACAAGCTTTGAGTGATGCTGCCACAATGCTGCCTCTCGATGAGATTCCGAAATTTTTGGATGAATGTATAAAAATCAAGGAGCTTTCATGAAAGATTACTCACAAATAAAACTGCTGATATTGGATTGTGATGGTGTTCTTACCGACGGAAAAGTTATTTATGGAAATAATGAAATCGAATTGAAAAGCTTCTCAGTTAAAGATGGACTGGGAATAAGACTTCTTGAATTTTCTGATATAAAAGTCATCATAATTACAGGCAGGGAGTCTGAAGCATTAATTCGAAGATGTAAAAATTTACAAATAAAATATCTCTTCCAAAAGACCAGAAATAAATTTGCAAAAATTCAAAAAATATTGAAAGAATTAAAATTAACCTGGCAAAATGTAGCTTATATGGGAGATGACTGGAATGATTATCCTGTGATCAAAAAATCATATTTATCAGCAGTTCCAAATGATGCAAATGAAGATTTGAAATCTAAAGTAGATTTTATTGCTAATGCAAAAGGTGGGGAAGGAGCTGTGAGGGAGTTTATTGATTTCATCTTAAAGAAACAGGGAAAATATGAAAAAGCTGTGGCAGATTTCATCGAACATCTTGAAAGTTCTTAGTATTGTTTTTATTGCCTTTTTCGCTCGTTCCCAAACTCCGTTTGGGAATGCCATTGCATTACGAAACGGGAGTTTCGTTACGAGCACGGAGAAACAGGAGCATTGCAAACTCCACTCTCCGCTCGTTCCCAAACTCCACTCTCCGCTCGTTCCCAAACTCCGTTTGGGAATGCCATTGAATAAAAAACTCTGTTTTGATAAATAAGCGAGAATTAAAGATATGCGAAGCCGTTATAAGTTTGTTGAAGAAGATGGAATTTATTTTTTAACTTCTACGATTTTAGAATGGTTTCCTGTTTTCACATCAGAATCTTACTTTCAGATAATTATAAATTCTCTGAAGTTTTGCCTTGAAAATAAACAATTGAAGCTTCACGCTTATGTTATTATGGATAACCACATTCATTTAATTGTTTCTGGTAATACTTTAAGTGAGACTCTTAAATCATTTAAAATGTTTACAGCAAAAGAAATTATTCAACAATTAAAAACAGATAGAAAAACCTGGATGTTAAATCAGTTTGAATATTTTAAACAAAAAACAAAAATGAATAGCATCCATCAGATATGGCAAGAAGGATTACATCCGCAATTAGTGAATTCAGAAGACATTTTTATACAAAAAGCAAATTATCTACATGAAAATCCAGTTCGAAGAGGATATGTTTTACAACCTGAAAACTGGAAATATAGTTCTGCAGGATATTATATTTCCAGCGAAGTTGGGAAAATTGAGATTGATGATCCTTTTGAGGAATGAAACGGATTTATTGCGTTACGAAACAGGAGTTTCGTAACGAGCATAAGTTTCGTAGTGAGCAAGGGGAAACAGGGAAAATATGAAAAAGCTGTGGCGAATTTCATCGAGCATCTTGAAAGTTCTTAGTATTTTTTTTATTGTCTTTGAAAGATTGAAACGGAGTTTCTTTTGCCATTGCATTACGAAACGGGAGTTTCGTAACGAGTGGAAAAAGCTGTGGCAGATTTCATCGAGCATCTTGAAAGTTCTTAGTATCGTTTATATTGTCTTTTTAATCTCCTGTATTCAAACAGAAGAAAACCTGTTTTCACAAAAAAGCGATGAAATCCCAGACCAGCAAAGCGATTATGTTACAATTATCACAACCAATAAAGAAATAATCGAACAGGAAATTACAGCTGTTCATATCGATAGGTTTACAAAAAAAAAGGTGACTATTGCAGATACTGTATTCGTAAAAAATTTTACTCCGGAAGGCGAACTTCAATCCACAATTTACTGTGATAAAGCAGAAATCGATGATGTGAAAAACATTCTTACAGGAACAGGAAATGTGGTAGTTACAAGTGATAATGGAATTTTGAAAACTCCCTATCTTATCTGGAACAGAAATAATGACCAAATCCTTGCAAAAGAGGGAGTTACATTAATCCGAAAAGAAAGTGTGTTACATGGTTTGGAAATGGTAACAGATATAAATCTGGAAAAGGTCAAAATTATAAAAGTATCTGCTGAAGGGAAAATTGATGATGAAAAAATCGATTGGTAATCAAGTTAGAATATTCATTATTTTTCTTTTTCTTCTTTTTTCAGATATGCTTTTTTCAGATGAAAATGAACTTCGTCCCTACAGGTTGATTAACGCAGATACTTTGATTGTTAATAAAATTAATGAAGAATATGTTACTGATTTGATTGGTAATGTTCACTTTTTTTATGGAGAAACAGAATTTTTTTCTGATTTTGCAAAATTGTATGAAAAAAAGAAAATTTCAATTTTGACTGGTAATGTACAAGTTTTTGATGACTCCTTGAGTTTATTTGCAGATAAAGTGAAATACCTTCGTTTAAATGAAGAATTGATTTTAAAGGAAAATGTGTTTGTGGAAGAAGCTCATCAGGATTCTACGATTAGAACTTTTAAGGCAAAAAGGGTAAATTATTTTCGGGATAAAAGAGAGTTTTATGCATTTGATGATGTGTTTGTTTATGATGAGCGGGAAAAGCTGAACGGTAGTTGCGGGAAATTGGTTTATTATTTGAATGATGGCTATGGCTATCTTCTAATAAGTCCGGTTCTTTCTTCAGAAAGAGAAGATTCTCTCACAGTTTCTGCAGAAAAAATCGAGTACTATAAAAATTTCAAGAAAATTGTGGCAATGTTCAATACTAAAACCGAATCAAAAGATTTTACGATTACAAGCGATTTTCTGATTTATTTTGATGAGGAGAATAAAGCTATTTTCTTGGGAGAACCGAAGTTTTATTCTGAGTTTGCAGATGCATCTGCAGTTGAATTCAGGATATTTTTTGATAATCAGAAAATAAAAAAAGCAGAATTACAGGATTCCTGTCATATTGATTTTAAATCTAAGGAAGGGAAAGCAAAGCATAATTGGGTTTTAGCAGATTTTATTGAAATGCATTTTGAAGATGGTATCATTAATTTCTGTAAATCTATTGGTAATGTTGATTCCTATTTTCAGCAGGATAAAACTGAAAAAAATGATTTTTTAATTAATCATTCTCAGAGCGAGAAGCTTTTAATTTATCTGAAATCCGGAAATGAGATTGATAAAATTGTGATGAAAAATCAGGTGAAAGGCTTGTATAAATTTGAAAATAAATGAAGTTATTGTCTAACATTTCCAAGTTGAATTTTTTAACACATATAAATCACCCTAACTCTCTCTTGAAAAGAAATGGAACTAAAGAAAAAAATATTTTTCTTTTTGTTTCTTCCTGCTTTTCTTATGTTCCTTCTCTTTGGAATATCTCTCATATTCTCATCAAAAAGAGAAGGACACGCCTACGCCAGCTTCGGCGATGCAGGCAGCAGTTTACCCTGTGAAATTCAGCTCGCTGAATATTTCTACGGGGGATGAGTTTAGGAGTAAGAACAGCTAATTATCCCGATTTTTTGTGATTGAACTCGTGAGTTGGACTGTATCATTCTCGACTCACGCTTCAGTCTTCATTTTATTACGCCCGGACAAGTCGCTGCAAGTCAAGTCTGATATAAAATTTCAGCATTATTTATTCCAACCTTCTAAGAAAAATACAAATAACTAACAAATCAATTGACAATAAAGTATAATTTTTTAAAAATAAAACCAGAAATGAATAAAATCGAAACGAGAAATTTAGTAAAAATTTACGGAAAAAAACGAGTTGTCAATGATGTGAGTATAGATATCAAACAAGGTGAAATTGTTGGCATTTTAGGACCGAATGGAGCGGGTAAATCAACTACTTTCTATATTATCCTTGGTTTGATAAAACCGAATAAGGGACGCGTTTTCTTCAATGATGATGATATCGTGAAATTACCGATGTATAAACGTGCTCAATTGGGAATCGGATATTTAGCTCAGGAGCCTTCCATTTTTCATAAATTAACTGTTGAACAGAATATAATGGCGATTCTGGAAACAATGAAACTCTCCAAAAAAGAAAGAAAACAAAAACTGGAAGAATATTTGGCAGAGCTGGATTTGACGAGTTTGGCAAAACAAAAGGCTTATACACTTTCCGGAGGTGAAAGACGAAAATTAGAAATCACAAGGTCACTGGTTACATCTCCATCTTTTATGCTGATGGATGAACCTTTTGCTGGAGTCGATCCTCTGGCAGTTGCCGATATTCAGGATATCATTCAAAGGTTGAAAGAAAAAAACATCGGAATGCTAATAACGGATCATAATGTTTTAGAAACTTTGAAAATCACGGAAAGAGCTTATATTATTTATAAAGGAGAAATCCTTTTTTCCGGAACTTCCAGGGAGTTGGTAAATAATGAAAAAGCTCGCGAAGTTTATCTTGGAGACAGATTTACAAATCCATTTGAATATGAATAATGAAACTTAAACAATCGCTTTCTCAAAAATTAACTCAAAATCTTCTTTTGAAGCCAAAAATGCTTCAATCTCTGGAAATGCTGGCAATGCCGCTTTTGGAATTGGAAACATATCTCAAACAAGAACTCGTGAATAATCCGATGTTGGAGCTTCTTGAGCAAAAACCTGAAGATGAAACCTCTGAAGAAACCGCATCAGCAAAAGAAAAAGATGAAGCTCCTGAAATAGATGAAGCTTCAGAAACGAGTGATACTGAGCTGGAAAAAACTCTGGAAGAATGTGAAAAATTAAGTGAAATCCTTGATTCCTGGAATGAAATTAATTATGATGATAAATCTTACAAAATACAAGTAGCAGAAAGAGTTAATTTTGAGCAATTTTTACATTCTTCAGAAGATAATAAAGAGGATTTTCTCTATCAACTTAAAAAACAGAATTTACCTGAAAGTGAATTTGATTTTGCTTTTGAACTTATCGATAGTATAGATGATTATGGTTTTTTATCAAAGGATTTTGATTTATTTAAACTGGCATCTGAATATGAAATTTCTTCAGAGCGAGCAGAGGAAATCCAAAAGATGATCCTGCGTTTTGAGCCTTGTGGAATTACTGCCAGAAATATTCAGGAGTGCCTGATTGCTCAACTGGAAGAAAACGAAAAAACCCTTCAATTGATTAAAATTATTCAAGATGATTTTGACGACTTGATTCATAAACGGTATAAGAAAATTGCTTCAAAATACGGGGTAACTCTGAATTCGGTTCATTCTTGGAAAAATCAAATTGGCCAACTTGATCCAAAGCCAGGATTACGTTTGCTATCTCATGAAACGAATTATATTCTGCCTGATGTTATTATCAAAAAGATTGGAAACGATTATGAGGTTATCACCAATGATTTTTCTTTCCCAAAAATCAGATTGAGCAGAAGATATCGGGATATTCTCAAACAAATAAAAACCGATAGAAGTGCTGTTGATTATGTGCGTAACAAAATCAATTCCGCAAAATTTATAATTAAATCGATTTATTTAAGAAGTAGAACATTGGATAGAGTAGTGAAGGCGATAATTCGTAACCAACAAGATTTTTTCTACAATAACAGTGGAGTTCTTGAACCTCTAACTTATTCTGTTATTGCTGAAGAACTTCAGGTTAATGAATCCACCATTTCTCGCGTTGTAAGAACTAAATATGCTGATACTCCTTTTGGCATTATGTGTTTGAAAGATTTTTTTACGAGCACAGCAGGAAAAGACACAAATTATAATTCCATTTCCCGTCAAAATGTAGAAACCATTATCAAACGCCTGATCGAGTTTGAAGATAAACGTTCACCTTTGAGCGATCAGGATATTGCAGATAAATTGCGAGATGATGGAATAAATGTATCAAGAAGAGTCATAGCTAAATATCGGAAGGCAAAAGGAATTTTGAATAGCCATTTAAGGAGAGAGATGTGAAGCATTTTGCTGTGGCAATAATCGGTGGTGGACCCGGAGGTTATGTTTCTGCAATCAGGCTGAATCAGTATGGAATCGATGTTGCTGTTTTTGAAAAGGAAAGATTGGGTGGAGTTTGTTTGAATCACGGTTGCATTCCAACCAAATCTTTGGTAAAAGTAGCGGATTTATTTGCTGAAATAAAAGAATCTGAAAACTTTGGAATTAAGGTAGATAGCTCACAAATCGATTATCACAAAGTGTGGGAAAGAAAGAATTCAATTGTGGAAAGATTGGTTTCCGGTGTTGAATATTTATTTAAAAAGAGAGATATTCCAAATATAAATGAGACAGTAATTCAGATTGAAAAATGTGAAGATTATTACAAAATTATTTCCAGAAATTTGGAGGGAGAAGAAAATTCATATTCTGCAAAATATCTGATTTTAGCAACCGGTTCGATTCCTCAGCAGCTTCCATTTATGAAGTTTGATGAAAAACAGATTTTATCTTCCAGAGATTTATTGAAAATGCAGAAATTACCGAATCATCTGGTTGTTATTGGTGGAGGTGTGATCGGCTGTGAATTTGCATCCATTTATCATCAGATGGGAGTTGCAGTTGAGATAGTCGAGCTTTTACCAAAACTGGTTTTCAATGAAGATGAAGAAATTTCCAGAAGACTGGCAATGGCTTTGAAGAAATCCGGAATTAAATTACATCTTAAAACTGCAGTTGAAACTATGAAAAAAGATGAAAATCAGATAATTTTGAAACTTTCAGATGGAAAAGAAATTTCCACAGAGAAAGTTTTGGTTAGCGTTGGCAGAGTTCCTAACCTGGATATAAATTTTAAAAACTGTGAATTGGAACTGGAAAATGGGTTTATCCGAATTTCAGCTAAAATGGAAACAAATCTGCCAGATATTTTTGCAATCGGAGATATTACCGGAAAATTGATGTTAGCCCATTCAGCAAGTAAACAGGGTCTTGTCGTTGCAGATATAATCAATAATGAAATCAATGCTGATAAACAGGAAATTGTTAAACTGAATTATGAAAATATTCCCAGATGCACTTTTACAAATCCTGAAATTGGCTCTGTTGGTCTTACCGAGAAACAAGCACAAGAAAGATTTGGAGATATTCTGGTTGGGAAATTTCCTTTTTCTGCCAATGGAAAATCCCTTGGAATCGGCAATAACTTTGGATTTGCCAAAGTAATCGCTGAGACGAAATATCATAAAATTGTTGGAATGCATATCATTGGTCCTCAGGCAACAGAATTGATTGCTCAAGGTGGAATTCTTTTGGGAACCGATGCAAAAATTGAAGATATAAAAAAAATTGTGTTTGCACATCCGACTCTTTCCGAAGTTGTGATGGAAGCAATTGAAGATTTGGAAAAGCTTTCGATTCATAAGATGTAATTCATGGGAGAAAATAAGGGAGAAGTTAAAACAAAAATTAAATTAACAAATTTTGGTGATGTTCGAGTTTATGAAAGGCATTTAATAAAAAAAGAAGAAATTAGAAAAACTGAAGTTGAAATGCTGGTTGATACTGGAGCTACTATGTTGACTATCAGTGAAGATGTGGCGCAGAAGATAGGCATAAAAAAGGAAAAAGAGATATTAGTTTCCTTAGCAGATGAATCGATTCATAAACATTTTAAGGGTAGAGGTATTTTAGTTGAAATTGGCGATCGTGATTGTGTTACGGATTGTGTGATCCTAGAAAGAGGAACCCAATCGCTTTTAGGTCAGATTCCATTAGAAGAAATGGATTTGGTGGTTGATTGTAGAAACAATACATTAATTCCTAATCCAAAAAGTTATAAAGGTCGAGTAACTGTAAATTTAAAATAGAAATTATCTGAAAAGCATAAAAATTAAATGACAGAATTAAGAAAGCCGAAATGGCTTACTTCGAAAAAGATAGGTGCTGCAAAAACGCAAGAAATCAAGAGATTGTTAAACGAGTATAAATTACACACAGTTTGTGAAAGTGCCAGATGTCCAAATCTGGGAGAATGTTTTGAAAACGGAACTGCAACCTTTATGATTCTTGGAAGTATTTGCACTAGGAATTGCACATTTTGTGCTGTTGAGAAATCCACTAAAAATCTGCTTCCTCCTGATTCGGAAGAACCTCGTTCGATTGCTGAGTTATCAAAGAAACTTGGTTTGAAACATGTTGTTATTACAACTGTTACGCGAGATGATTTACCAGATGGAGGAGCATCTCAATTCATAGAAGTAATAAATCAAATCAGAAAAATTTGTGAGGAAAATATTTCAATTGAAATTTTAATATCAGATTTTAATGGAGATCTGAAGCAGGTTGAGCAAGTCGTTAAGGCTGCTCCGGATATTTTGAATCATAATGTCGAAACCATTCCCAGACTTTATTCTTATGTCAGACCAAAAGCAGATTTTGAAAGGTCGGTTTCAGTCCTTCAGACTGCTCGTAAAACAAATGGAAATATTCTTTTAAAAAGTGGTTTTATGGTCGGTTTGGGAGAAACTGAACAAGAGGTACTTGCCCTGCTTGAAGAACTTAGAAAGGCTGATGTAGATATTATTACGATTGGTCAATATATGCAGCCTTCAAAAAATCATTTTCCAGTGAAAGAATACATACATCCTGAAGTATTTGATTTTTATAAAAATGCAAGTGAAAAAATGGGCTTTAAAATCGTAGAATCTGCTCCCTTGGTTCGAAGTTCTTATCATGCGGAGAGCGCGAGAAAAATCATGAGAAATCACTCGCAAATTTGATGAATTTGTGACAAAGAAAAAAAGGAGATAATTATGCAAATTACCATGACTGCCCGTCATTTTGATCTGACCAAAGCAATACGTGAGCATATCGAAGAAAGTACAGAAAAAATCGAAAGGTATTTTGATCATATCATTAACGTCCATTTTATTTTGTCTTTAGATAATAATCTCAATAACGTGGAAATGATTCTTCATATTCCAAAAAACAATTTTAAGAGCGAAGCTTCTGAAAAGAATATGTATCTGGCTATTGATGAAGCGATCGATAAAATGGAACAACAAATAAAGAAAATTAAAGGAAAATGGGCAAACCATTATAAAAGAAAAAGTTTGAAAGAAAATAGCCGGTTCGCTTATGCTAACCTGATTAAAAAAGGTAATCATGAAAGAACTATAAAAATAAAAAGAATTGTAACGGAACCAATGACTGTGAACGATGCAATTGAGAAATTTGAAGAAATTTCTGATCCGTATCTGATTTTTAAAAATATGCAAACCGACAGGATAAATGTACTTATAAAAAGAGATGAGGAACATTATAAGTTATTGGAACCATAAATGATTGAGATTTAGCCTATTATGTTTCAAAGGTGTGAAAAATGAAAGCTCTAAATGTAAAAGATTTTTACCAAGACAAAAAGAAAGATTTGCTATTGACTTTAGTAACAAATCCCGAAACCCTGAAAAACAATATCATCAATCCATTTTTGAATCGTCCCGGACTTGCTTTATCAGGTTATTATGAACGCTTTACATATGATAGGATTCAGGTTTTGGGTGAAACAGAAGTTAACTATCTGCAAACCCTGAAAGAGGATGAACTTTATGACAGAATGAAGGAAATTTTCTCATACCAGATTCCGTGTTTCATTATCACGAAAGGTCTTTCTCTTCCGGAACAGGTTATTTATCTGGCAAATGAACTTGAGATTGCCATTTTAGTTTCTCGATTAACAACCAATAAGCTATATTATGAGTTGGGAAAATATTTAGATGATTTTTTTGCTCCTTCTAAAACTATTCATGGCACTTTGGTTGATATTTTTGGTGTGGGGATTTTGGTAACAGGAAAAAGTGGAATTGGCAAAAGCGAATGTGCTCTTGATTTGATTGATAGAGGACAACGGCTGGTAACTGATGATGCTGTAAAAATCATTGTAAGAGATGATGTGCTAATGGGTTCTTCCACAAATGATTATGGGCATTTTATGGAAGTTCGGGGTGTGGGTTTGATTGATGTGGAAAAAATGTTTGGAATTCATGCTGTTCGAGTTCAAAAAAGAATTGATATTCAAGTGGAATTAATGCCCTGGAAAGATAATATGGATTATGAGAGAATTGGTTTGGGAGACAATTCAGTTGAAATTCTGGATCTTCAAATTCCTATCATCTATTTGCCTGTTTCACCCGGAAAAAATATCTCTGTTGTCATTGAAGTTATCGCTATGAATCATATTCTTAAAATTTATGGGTATGATGCTGCAAAAATATTTACACAAAAACTTCAACAGGATTTGCAAGAAAAAGCAAAAATCAGGAACAATCTTATAAAGGATAAAGAATAGAGGTTTTTAAGGTTCAGAGGTTCTGGGTTAAGAGGTTCACTCCGTTAAATAGAGTCCATCCTTAAACTCACCCCCAACCCCTTTCTTTGGGAAAGAGAGGGGAGAATGAGAACTCGAATCCTCTGGTTTCATCAATGTTTCCCCTCTTTTGCAAAGAGGGGTTAGGGGAGTTAGAAATCGAAAAATTATACTTTACACCGTTAGATAATTTGTACATTTTAAAGAATTTTTTAATTCATACTTTTTTTATCTTAGGGGTTTACGGACAGACTCTTAATAGGGTTCCTTTCAGGAATTTAACAGGGTGTACTTTGAACCTGTGAAAACTTACAAAAATAAATATGATAAGAAAAACGATCGTAATAGTGAATAAGTTGGGAATGCATGCCAGACCTGCAACGATGATCGTGAAAGCTGCCACAAAATACAGGTCGGATTTTCGACTTATAAAAGGCGATACCGAAATCAACGGTAAAAGTATCATGGGTGTGATGACGCTCGCTGCTGAATTTGGTTCTGAACTGGAACTGGTTGCTAATGGAGTTGACGAGGAATTTCTGATAGATGAAATTTCAGAGCTTTTTGCATCAAAATTTGGTGAGGAATAATGGAAATAATTAAAGGAATTGCAGTTTCTTCCGGAATAGGAATTGGTTATGCAAAATTAGTACGAAAAGAAAAACTGCTAATCAAACGAAAAACAATTCGGAATCACGAAATTGAAAACGAACTATTACATTTTGAGAAAAGCGTGAACCATGTTGTTAAAGACATCGATACTTTAATTGAAGACCTTTCTCATTCCAAAGTAAATAAAGAGATTCTCACAACTCACAAAATGATTTTGCAGGATCCGGAATTTTCCAACAAAATCACAAAGTTGATAAGCAGTGAACTTTATAGTTTGGAAAATGCTATCAATGAACATTTTTCCAGTCTTGTCGAATTATTTAACAATATGGATAATGAATATTTTTCTCTGCGTTCACAGGATTATGAAGATGTGGCAGATCGATTGTTGGGTCATCTTCTCAAACAAGAAAAAGACTATTTTGAGAAACTTGATGAAAACTCTATCTTAATCATAGAAAATATCACACCATCTGGAGTGACAAAAGCCTATGAGAAAAAGATCAAAGGTTTTTGCACAGAAAAGGGAAGTAAGAATTCTCATAGCTCGATTATTGCACGCTCGATGAATTTACCTTCCGTATCCGGAATTTCAAAGATTTTATCGATCATAAAAGAAGAGCAATTGCTAATAATTGATGGTTCTAAGGGACTTTTGATTATTTCACCGGATGAAAAAACTTTGAAGGAATATCGAGAATTACACAAGAGAGAAGAAGATGAAAAACATAAACTCCAAAAATTGAAAAACATTGAAAGCAGAACAAAAGATGGAAAAAGAATTCTTTTGATGTGTAACATTGAAATTCCGGAAGAAATTGAACTGGTGCTGAAATATAACAGCGATGGAATCGGACTTTTCAGAACGGAATTTTTGTTTATCGGTAGGATTGAACTTCCCACTGAAAATGAGCAATATGAAATTTACAAAAAGATCTCTAAGAGTTGTGCTCCCAAACCTGTAATTATCAGAACTATCGATGTGGGTGGAGATAAACTATCTGAAATCTTAAATATCGAACATGAAGAAAATCCTAATCTTGGCTGCAGAGGAATCAGGATTTCTCTGGAAAATATCCCTGTTTTCAAAACCCAGATAAAAGCAATTTTGAGAGCTAATTCTAAAGGAAACGTGAAAATAATGTTTCCTATGATATCATCTGTGGATGAGGTAATTAAAGCAAAAGAAGTTATCGAGATTTGTAAAAATGAATTGAAAAAAGAGAAAATTGCATTTAATCCTGAAATTGAAATCGGAGCAATGATCGAAGTTCCTTCTGCTGCCATAACCTCGGATTTAATTGCGGAAGAATGTGATTTTCTCAGTATTGGAACAAATGATCTAATTCAATATACTCTTGCTGTGGATAGAGATAACCAAACAGTTGTAAGCTATTATCAGCCAAACCATCCGGCAGTGATAAAATTGATGAAAACAACCATTGTAAATGCTCATAAAAAAGGTGTGAAAGTTGCCATTTGTGGTGAAATGGCATCTGAGCTGGAATTTATTCCTATTTTGATTGGATTGGGAATCGATGAATTAAGTGTAAGCCCGGGAAAGATTTTATTGATTAAAAAAGAGATTTTACAATGCGATTCAAAAGAAACTGCAAAAGATGGAAATTTAATTCTAGTGTAACATAAATTATGAAAAGTTATGAAAGAGAAAATTGAAAGATCAAATATCCAATATACAATCAGACTTTGCCAGTAATGCCCAGACTGGTAACGAATGATCAATGATGAAGGAAAAAATACTTAGCGTTACTTCGCCTGCCCCGTAAGGAAGTATGACCCCAGTTGGATAAAAAATCCAACGGGGTAAACTATATCGGGGTGTTCTTAGTGGCTTATAATTAAAGGAATAAAAAATGCACATTTTAGATGATTTAGAAAAACAAAAATTATTAGATACAGAAGATATGTATCATAAAATTATTCATCTACCGGAACAAATATTGAACTCTTATTTTGAACCGAATATTCATAAACCTGAGAGTTTTGAACAATTAAATTTGAAAGAAATCAAACATGTGATAATTTGCGGAATGGGGGGGTCAGCGATTTCAGGTGATATTGCCAAAGCTGCATTTGGCACAAAAATACCTTTTGATGTTGTTAAAAACTATCAAATTCCTTTTTTAGATGAAAACACATTGGTAATTATTTGCAGTTATTCCGGCAATACGGAAGAAACCGTGAGTTGTTTAAAACAAGCAATTACAAATACGAAATTTATCGGAGCAATAACTTCGGGTGGAAAAGTAAAAAAGATTGTTGATAAAAAATTTTGCTGGGTTGAATTGCATCCTGGCTTGCCACCACGTTCTGCAATCGGTTATCTTTTCTTTTCTTTGATGAAAGTTTTGGAAACATTTAAAATAATTCCTGAACATAAGAAAAAAGTAAATCTCATTATTTCAAATTTGATGAAAAAAGCTGGTGCAATTACTCATAGAACTCCTTATGAAGATAATCTTGCAAAAAGTTCTGCTGAAAAAATTAAAGATAAAATTCCAATTATTTATTCTTCCAATCCGCAATTAGCTCCTCTTGCCTATCGCTGGAAATGTCAATTTAATGAAAATTCAAAGTATCCTGCATTCTTTCATACTTTCCCGGAAATGAATCATAATGAAATCGAAGGTTGGGAAGTGAAAGGTTTTAAGGACATTTTTATTCCGATCATTTTGAAAAAACTGGATGATGAAAAAAAATATCAGAAACGCATAAATGCTTTTAAGAAAATTCTAAAAAAAAATGATACAGAATATCTTGAATTTTTCGTTGAAGGTGAAAGCTTAATTGAAGAAATTTTTTCCTTGATTTATCTGGGAGATATGATCAGTTATTACCTGGCAATATTGCAAAAAATTAATCCTACTTCGATTGAGTTTATAAATTTTTTGAAAGAAGAAATTAGTTAATTTAACATAGAAAATTCTGAATTTTCAAAATAGAATTCACAATTTTATTTTATCATAAAGATAAAAAAATATTGAATCCGTGTAAAGTGATTGACTGATTTAATAGAGATATTTTTTTGGTAAAGCAAATCAGAGAATAAATTATTAACATAGTTTCTTTCATAATAAGATCTCGATTTTAATCTAAACCGGAAACAGGTATATGAATAAGAAATTGAGAACTAAATTTTTAAATACAGAAATAAAATCACCGCTTGTTTTACCTGCAGGTATTATGGATATGTCGTTTTCTGGTTTGGATATCTCTGCAAAAAATGGTGCTGGAATTGTTACCTCCAAATCATTGACTTTAGAATCGAGAAGCGGACATAAAGGACCGGTTGTTGCGGAATTTGAAGCCGGATTCCTGAATGCAATGGGATTATGTAATCCCGGCATTGTTGATGGACTTGCTGAAATAAATGAATTTAAAGAACGATCCAATACGCCTGTTATTGTGAGCGTTTTTGCTACTAATACTGATGATTTTGTAAAACTTACAAAATTTGTAAACACTTCCCAAAGTGATTTTTTAGAACTCAATCTTTCCTGCCCCAATGTTTTCGATGAATTCGGAATTCCACTCGCAGCTTCCAAAAAAAAAGTCTATGAAATTGTTAAAGCAGTAAAAAATATTTCTGAACTTCCTGTTATCGCTAAACTTTCGCCTAATGTTTTGAGCATCACAGATATTGCCATTTCAGCAGAAAAAGCCGGGGCAGATGCACTTTGTATGATAAATACGGTCGGTCCCGGAATGCTGATTGATACGAAAATGGTAAAACCTGTTCTATTCAACAAATTTGGAGGATTATCTGGTCCCTGCATTAAACCGATTGCTTTGAAATTAATTTTTCAGACTTATTCTGAAGTAAATATTCCTATCATTGGAATGGGAGGAGTAAAAAGTGGGGAAGATGCAATTGAAATGATGATGTCTGGAGCAACTGTGGTCGGAGTAGGAACAGCGGTTTATTATCGAGGGATTGAAGTTTTCAATAAGATCAATGATGAGATAATTGAGTTTATGAACGAAAACGGGTATGAAGATTTTAATGATATTCCAAAGTTGGAGAAATTGAAAAATTGAATATATTGAACACGGATGACACGGATGGAACGGATTTTCACGGATAAGAAATTAAATATCGAGATTGGACTCGACTTCAAAGCGAAGCGTGGAGCTGAGAACAATCAAAGAAAAACCCTCGAGGAAGTACAATGAATAAAAGAATTACTCTGAAAATAGCAAAAATTGAAGACGAAACCAAAGATATAAAGACTTTTACTTTTAAACATACATTAGATGCAAAACCCGGTCAGTTCATAATGATTACTGATTTTGAAGGTGGAGAAAAACCCTTATCGGTTTCGGATTGTTCTGAAGATGAATTTTCCATCACGGTCAAAAAGATCGGTGAATTCACTTCCCGTCTTTTCCAAAAAAGAGAAGGTGATTTTATGTCTATAAGAGGAGCTTTAGGTTCCTCTTTTTTTATATCTGATGGAAAGGTTTTGCTCGTCGGGGGTGGTTATGGCTCTATACCACTGTATTTATTGGCAAAATGTCTGTCTGAAGCAGGTGCGGATATTTCTGTTATCAATGGAGCCAGAACAAAAGATGATCTTGTTTTTTGTGATAAATTTCGAGAATTAGGAATAAAATTAATCATTTCAACAGATGACGGAACTTTCAGAGAAAAAGGAACTTCGGTTGATGTTGCCAGAAAAATTCTGTCTAATCAACTTGTTCCCATCCGGCAGCTGCCAGATGGGAACAATGATCATTTCCATCCGGCAGCTGCCGGATGGAAACGAGAGAATGATGAAAAAAACGAAAAATTCGATTTTATCTATGCTGCCGGTCCGGAAATGATGATGAAAGCTTTACAGGGAGTAATTGGAGATATCCAGTATGAATTCATTTTTGAGCGTTATATGAAATGTGCGATAGGGATTTGTGGAAATTGCACGATGGATCCATTGGGAATCAGGCTTTGTGTGGAAGGTCCGGTTCTTCCCAAAAAGATAGTAGAACAGCTAACCGAGTTTGGAAAATATCATCGGGATGCAAGCGGGAAAAGGATAAGATATTGAAAATTGAATATTTAATATTGAATATTTTAGCAACGAACCCGCCTTCTCCGGCAGCTGCCGGATTCATCGTGGCAGGCAAAACTAACAAGACGAACAAAAGAATAAATCACAGAGCACACCAGCCTTCGTCCCGAATATCGGGAGCAGGCGGAGAGCAAGGAGGAAATGTAACTCGAACAACTTGTTCGAGAAAAGCACGATTCTGCTCGTTACCAAACTCTGTTTGGTTACGCAATATTAATGAGAAATTCAGTTTCGCACTCAATTATGTTCCCAAAGAGACTTTAGGAACAAGCCTAAAATGAATCTATGAAAACTTTATTAATAAATTGTAAGCTTATCGAAGGTGTGAAAAACATCATCATCGAAGATGATAAAATCATCGAGGTTATTCCATGTTCCCAAGCCCCTGCTTGGGAACACAAAACATTCCCATCCGGCAGCTGCCGGATGGGAATGAGTTGTGCAGTTGAAAGCTCATTCGACCAAATCATCGACATCAAAGGCAACCTCGTAATTCCCGGTGTTATTGATCCGCATGTTCATGTTCGTGATCTGAAACAATCTGATAAAGAAGATTGGCTTTCTGCGAGTAAAGCTGCTTTGGCAGGAGGAGTTACAACCGTTTTCGATATGCCGAACACAATTCCTGCAACTACAAATCTGATAAACCTGAATTTAAAAAGAGAAGCAGCAAAGAAATCTCTAATAAATTACAAATTTTATATCGGAGCAACAAATTCTAACCTGAAAGATATCGAAGAAATTTTAGCAGAGAATCAAACAGATGTTGCAGGAATAAAAATATTTCTGGCAGGTTCAAGTTTAAATGATGTTCTCGAAAAAAGTAAAATTGAAGATGTTTTTAAAATTGCCAAAAAATATGATAAAATTGTTGTGGTTCACACAGAATTGCAGTATTGTTTAAATATCTGGAATTCCAAAATTAAAGAAAAAACAATTTTAAATCATACTAAAATCAGGAATCGGGAATGTGCAATAAAAGGAACTAAACTGGTTTTGGAAATAGCTGAAAAGATTCGGAACAAACTTTATATAGCTCACATTTCTACTGCTGAAGAAGTTGAATTAATCAGAAAATATAAAAAAAATAACCGGATTTTCTGCGAAATAACCCCACATCATCTTTTGTTGAATGAATCGATTTTAGAAAAAGTTGGGAATTTAGGAAAAGTGAATCCACCTTTGCGAACAGAAAAAGATAAAAAAGCTCTCTGGGAAGCTATCTATGATGGAACTGCAGATTTTATCGGAACTGACCACGCTCCGCACAAATTATCTGAAAAATTATTGGAATATTCTCAAGCACCTTCGGGTTTTCCCGGATTGGAAACAGGTTTGCATCTACTCTTGAATGAAGTTAATAAAGGAAATTTGTCGATTGAGAAACTGGTTGAACTCACGAGTAGAAAAGCTGCCGAGATATTTGATTTGAAAAAACGAGGAGATATTAAAATTGGCAATTTTGCGGATTTGACAGTTATTGATATGAATAGAAAGTGGAAGATAGATGCTGAAAGATTTAACACGAAAGCCAAGTATTCACCTTTCGATGGAATGGAGATTCACGGGAAAGTGATGAAGACTTTTGTAAATGGGAAGATATGTTTTTGACGTAGATTTACGCTGATGGGATATGATGAATAATAAAGAAAAGTTATTAATTTTAAAAGAAATTCAAAATAGAATTAGACAACAAGAAAAAAAAGAAAAAAACTTTATAAAAAAATATGGGCACGTAAGGAAAATTGTGCACTGCAATACAGAGGATTTTAAATTTGTTGCGGTTGGTAAGACAATGTTAGCTAACAAACAATGGATAACCTTTCCTGATTTTCTTATGGATTACTTAAAAATTGTTCTTGGGAAAGAATGGTGGGAATCGAATATCAATAGTAATAAAATAGAACAACATCAAATTATTATTTGGCATAGGCAAATGGTAGAATTTCAGAAAAAACAAACCAAAAATAGTGAAGGGATTTATTACTCTAAAGTAAATGGCTCAATGCAGTCTTATATCTTATTAGCATATGATTTGTATACAATAGCACGTAATTATGAACTTCAAGAAATCATTATCAATAGATTAAAGAATATTAAAGGTTTCCAAGGAGCTTTGAATGAATTATTCGTTGCTTCAGTATTTATACGTGCAGGCTTTAAAATTAATTATACTGATGAAACTGATCGTTCGATGAAGCATACAGAATTTATTGCTGAAAATGTCAGCACTGGTCAGTTAATTGCTGTTGAAGCTAAAAGCAGACACAGAAGTGGTTTATTGGGAATGTCAGGCAAGATTCCAAAAAATGTTAAACTGGATATTACAAAAAAAATAAATGAAGCTTTAGAAAAAAAACCTAATTTACCATTCATTATATTTATTGATTTGAATTTACCTAAATATAAAAAGAATCAACAGAAAAATTTCAAACAGTTAATATCAGAATATAAAAAATCATATGAAAAGAATCCTATTAATGATAAATTCAATATTATATTTTTTACTGACCATCATCCATATTCGATTACTGATTTTTCCGTGGCTAAAGATTTTAATGATCCATTAATAGCAATTTCAAAAAATCCTAGTTACAAAATACAAGAAAATGATTTAGTTCTTTCTAAAATAAGAAAGTCAATTTCACAATTTGGAAATATTCCAAATGATTTTTCAGAAATGGATTTTGATAACATAATAGAAATGGGAGAAATATGAATGAAATGATTAATAAAAGTTATTAGTATTATAAATGATAAAAAAATGGTTTCAAAGGAAAGTTAGAATGGGATTAAAAGAAGCTTTATTAAAAATGCGAGAAAAGAAAATACATAAGACTTGCTTACAAGTTTATAATAAAACGAAAAATTCGAAACCTGACAAAAGTGAAAGAGATTTATTTAAGATTTTGTAATTTGAAAGCAAGGAATAAAATCTTTTTTCAAGAGTTCTGGAGTCAATAAAATCAGTGTTTGTCAATGGAAATCAGTGGCAATAAAGGATGGAATAATATGGAAGAACGAAAAAATGAAGTAGAGATGTGGAGCGCATTTCCAGGAGTAGTATCACAAATTTATATTCTTATAGCCATTCATTACTTTGACTTAATAACAGTAATTATTAGTGCCTTAATAATTGAATCATTTTTTGAAATAGTTAAATATTTCTATGTATCATCCTATAAATTTATTTTCTATTCTTTAGGGCATTCAATAGTTTTATGGATATGGATAATAAGCACATCAGTTTATTTTATTGCAAAAGGTAATTGGCTTATATTTTTATATATTTTAGCATCATATACAATTTTACCATTTATAACAAGCATTCCTGGAATTATAATTGATAGGCTTTATCTTAAATTATTTGGTAAGTTTCATAAAGAATTTGCAAAAGAAAAATTTGAAAGTAAAACAAATAAAAGGAGTAGAACAGTATGACCAAAGAACAATTTGTTTTGGAGCTTCAGAGAATCGGAGCTATTAAATTCGGGAACTTCACATTAAAGAGCGGTCTGGTTTCACCGTTCTATTTTGATCTGCGGGATATGATCAGTTTTCCGGAGATTTTGGAAGGAGTAGCGGATTTACTTGCGGAACGCATCAAAGATATGGATTTCGATGTTATCACAGGAATTCCTTACACAGCACTTCCCATCGCATCGTTGGTTGCTTCCAAACTAAAAAAACCGCTGGTGTATATGCGAAAAGAAGAGAAGGCTTACGGCACAGGAAAGGACATCATCGGTAAATTCCCGAAAGGTGCAAAATGTCTGGTGATCGACGATTTGATCACAACGGGAGCCAGCAAGATAGAAACTGCGGAAGCTTATGAAAGAGAAGGCGTTATCATCAAAGATTTTGTAGTGGTTATCGACAGAAGTTCAAACGGAAAAGAAGATCTGGCAAAAAAAGGTTACGAACTGCACAGCCTAATAAGTCTGGAAGAGATTTTGAGTTTGTTGCAGATGAACGACTTAATCTCGGTAGAAAAAGTGAAAGAAGTGCGAGAATTCACAGCAAGCATTTCCAAACCTGTCGATGAGAAAAAAGAAATTACAAATCTATTGACCAAGAAATTAATGTCGAAAATAAAAGAGAAGAAATCTAATCTTGTTCTTTCACTCGATGTGACTACTCAAAAGGAGTTCTTTGAGATTCTGGACGAAGTTTCTTCCGAGATTGTAATGCTGAAAACCCACGTGGATATTCTGGATGATTATGATGAGAATTTTGTTCCTAAATTGCAGGAATATTCCCAAAAGTATGACTTTATAATTTTTGAAGATCGTAAATTCGCCGATATCGGAAACACCGTAAAACACCAATATCGAAACGGTGTTTACAAAATTTACGATTGGGCGGAATTCGTTACGGTTCATATGGTGGCAGGCGAAGGGATTTTGAAAGGACTTTTCGATGGGACGGAAAATAGAAGCTCGTTCGTGCTGGCTCGGATGTCATCAAAAGGAAACCTGATAAACGAAACATATTCCAGGAAATGTTTTGAAGTTGCCAGGAAATATCCGAATGTTGTTTCTGGTTTCATCGGACACGGAAAAGATGTAGAAGATATCAAGAGGTTCAAAGCAAAATTCCCTGCAGGAATGTTGCTTCTTACTCCAGGAGTGAAGCTGGAAAGAGGAAGCGATGCGATGGGACAGCAATATATCACAGTAGAAGATGCTATCCAAGGCGGTGCGGATTGTATAATTGTCGGTAGAGGAATCATCAAAGCGAAAGACCGAAAGAAAGAAGCAAAGATATATCGTGAAAGAGCTTGGAAAATATACAATGAAAGAATTAAAGAATGAAAGGCTGATTGGATTCGACTTCACTGTGAAGCGTGGTGAATCCCCTCTATCAGAGGGGTGCGACTTTAGTCGTGGGGTGTGTAAATCCCTCACAAAGCAAATAATGAGCTATCTAAAATATAATCCAAAGCTAAAGCAAAGGTCTAAATACTTGAGAAATAACTCAACTTTATCGGAAGTGTTATTATGGCTTCAGATAAAGAATAAAAAATTGGGTTTTGATTTTCATCGACAGAAACCGATTGATAATTACATTGTTGATTTTTTCTGTCTCAAACTAATGTTAGTAATAGAAATTGATGGTGAGAGCCATAATGACAAAGTGGAATATGATAAGATCAGACAGAAAAAACTTGAAGGTCTCGGTGTGAGATTTATTCGTTTTAGAGATGAGGATGTGAAAAATAATTTGCAGGGTTGTCTTGATTTTTTGAAAGAGTGGATAGATAATAACACACCTCCCGGCTAAAGCCGTACTCCTCTCAAGAGGAGATTTGCTTTGTGCTCTCAGTGAACTCTGTGGTTAAAAATTAGTGTAAATTCGTGTTAATTCGTGGTTTCAAAAAAAAGGAGAGAAATGAAAAATTTAATTTCAATGAGGGATTTGAGTAAAAAAGAAATTTTGTATTTTATGGAAATTGCCAAGAAAATTGAGAAGGGAGAACTGAATCCAAATATGAATAAAAAGATTGCAGCTTTGTTATTCTTTGAACCTTCCACAAGAACTCATTTCTCATTTGCTACTGCAATGAAAAAGATCGGTGGACAAACTATCACGATGCGGGGTACAAGTAGCAGTTCAGTAAAAAAGGGTGAAACTTTTGCGGATACACTTCAAACAATAGCACAATATGCTGAGATAATTATTATTAGAAGTCCGATAGAAGGTGCTGCAAGATACGCTTCGGAAGTAGTTGATATTCCTGTCGTAAATGCCGGAGACGGTGCAAATCAACATCCAACGCAGGCACTTCTGGATTTGTATTCTATCATCAAAACTCAGGGATCTTTAGAGAATCTAACCATTGGTGTTGCTGGTGATCTTAGGTTTGGAAGAACTGTTCATTCTTTAGTGCAAGCGTTGAGTGAATTCAATCCTATATTTAAATTCATTTCACCTTCATTCCTGAAAATGCCAACATATATCTTAGATGATCTGAAAGAGAAAAATATCAAATTTGAAGAACTCGCTGAAATTGACGAAAAAATAGATGAATTGGACATTCTTTATGTTACCCGGATTCAGAAAGAACGCTTTGCAGATCCGGAAGATTATGAAAAAGTAAAAGGTTCTTATATTCTAGAAAAATCAATGTTGAAAGGAGTGAAAGAGAATTTCAAAGTAATGCATCCTTTGCCGAGAGTCGATGAAATTTCCACTGATGTTGATAACACGGAATTTGCTTATTATTTTCCACAAGCTAAAAATGGAGTTTATATGCGACAAGCAATTATCTCTATTCTTCTGGGAGGTGTAAAATGAAACAGATGAAAGTAGATGCTATCAAAAATGGAACAGTTATTGATCACATTCCTGCAGGGAAAGCGCTTGCTGTAGCAGATATTTTAAATCTTTCCGGATCAAATGAAGTAATGATCGGAATAAATTTGAATAGTAAAAAAGTTGGCAAAAAAGATCTTATTAAAATCGAGAACAGGGAACTCTCGCAGGAGGAAGTTAACAGCATTGCTCTAATTGCACCATCTGCAACTTTAACGATAATAAAAGATTTTGAAGTTATCAGGAAATATAAAGTTGAAATTCCCGAATCAATTGAAGGATTAATTAAGTGTCCGAATCCTAAATGTGTAACAAATTCAGAAGATATTAAAACAAAATTTATGGTGACGGATGAAAAACCTTTAAAAGTCCGCTGCTGTTATTGTGAAAAGAAATATCTTGTGGATGAAGTGAAGATTAAAATATGAAACCAAGAATTAACACGAAGAAATGGAACACGGATGACACTGATGGAGCGGATTATCACAGATTGGACTCGACTTCAAACGACTTGTCCGGGCGTAATAAAATGAAGACTGAAGTGTGAGTTGAGAACAATTATGTGGTGAAGAAATGAATACACCAAAGGCGTATAAATATCCAATGTCGAACCCCAGTGTAATAAAAAAAAGAAGATTACACGGGGGCAGGCACAGAATTTCCAATGATGAAGGAAAACCTCACCCTAACCCTCTCCTACGAGGAGAGGGAATAAAACGGAAATTTGAGATTAAAAAATAATCTCCGTGCTCTCCGCTTGCTCCCGATATTCGGGACGAATGCTGGTGTGCTCTGTGGTTAAAAAATAGTGATAATTTATATTAATTCGCCTGCCAAGCCGAAGCATTGCGAAGGCTGGTGGTTTCAAAAAAGGAGAGATTATGGCAAAGAAAATAATCTGCGAACCATCCAGAACTTTGATGGAATTCCGTCTGCTTCCCGGGGCAACTTCCGAAGAAACAACAACAGAGAAAATTTCATTAACAACTCCATTAGTATATTCACCGGGTAATGAGAAAAAATACAATTTGAATATTCCCCTTGTTTCCGCAGCGATGCAATCTGTTTCGGGAGAGGAAATGGGAATCGAATTGGCAAAACTTGGTGGAGTAGCTTTTATCTTTTGTTCACAAACCATCGAAGCTCAAGCAAAAATGGTAAAGAAAATAAAGACACACAAAGCAGGTTTTGTTAAGCCTATGACGATGAAACCGGATATGAAGATTTCAGGGATGTACAAGATCAGAAAGGATACTGGTCATTCCACTTTTCCTGTTGTAGATGATAATGAGATATTCCTTGGATTAATTTCAAAATGGGATTATGACATCTCTCTTCACAAGAGTTACTTTATAAAGGATAGAATGATTCCTAAAGAAAATATTGAGATTGGAACCAATATAACTGACCTGAAAGAAGCCAATCGTGTTCTTCTGGAAAGTCATAAATCAGTTCTTCCGATACTTGATAATGACAGAAAGCTGCTTTATATGATCTTCCGCAAAGATATTAATGATCAGCTCAATAATCCGTTGGAAGTTCATGATGAGAAGAAAAGGCTTCTTGCTGTTGCTTCTATTAATACACACGATTATAAAGAAAGAGTTCCGAAACTTATTGAAGCTGAAGTTGATGTTCTGGCAATTGACTCTTCTGATGGTCACACGATTTTTCAGAAAGAAGCAATTGAATGGATCACGAAAAACTATCCGCAAATCCCAGTTATTGGTGGAAATATTATAACTAAAGAAGGTTTCAGGTTTCTGGTCGATGCAGGCGCAGGCGCAGTAAAGGTAGGAATGGGGGGTGGTTCTATTTGTATTACTCAAGAACAGAAAGGTACAGGAAGAGGTTTGGCAACTACAATAATCGATGTTGCGGAAGAACGAGAACAATATTTTCTGGAAACCGGAAAATATATTCCTATTATTGCTGACGGTGGAGTTACCAGCACGAAAGACATTACAATAGCTCTTGCTTTAGGTGCAGATTATGTGATGATGGGTCGCTATTTTGCCAGGATGGAAGAATCTCCTACTGATAAGATCGTTGTTAATAATCGCGTGATGAAACCTTATTGGGGAGAGGGTTCTGCCCGTGCTCGCGACTGGAAATTAAAAAGATATAATCAAGCTAAATTTGTTGAAGGTGTAGAAGGTTTGGTGGAATATGCCGGAAGACTTCGAGACAACTTGGATGAGACAATAATAAAAATCAAATCATCAATGTCAACATGCGGTGTTAATAATATAAGAGAGTTCCATGAAAAGGCAGAATTGGAGCTTGTTTCTGCTCTTGCTATAAGGGAAGGAAAAGTTCACGATATATATCAGGCAACCGAGTCGAATGAGAAACAAGAAGATGAAAATACGAATTAATTGAATATTTAATATTGAAGATTGAATATTGGGAATACTAATCAATTCTAAGTAAAATATTCATTTAAAGAATATAGGTTGTTGAACAGCTCTAAAAAGTCAGATTAAATAAAACGAGAAACAGTTAAAACGCTTAATGCTTTTTTTTGTTTCATTAACCACCAACTTATCCGTCTGAGCCGGAATAAACAGTTGGTAGTTAATAAGAAGATAGTAACTTTCAACCGATTCACTTGTCCTGCCTGCCCAGTGAAATCTTTTTTTCTATATTTCATTCGGGTTAAATCCTTTTTCATTTAACTGGGATCGGTTTCCAAATATTTGAAAAATTTCCTAACTTATTTCTGATTAAAGCCTTTTTAAAATAAACTCAAATTATTGCAATCTGAAATGTAAATTTTCTTTGTATTATTCTTTGTATTTAAATTGTTGACGATATTTTTACAACAATTCTTTTGGGACAAAATTAGATAAAAATCAAATAAAAAATATAGGGAGCAATAATGAAAAAATTTAAAAAAGTCAGTATTGACGGCAATACTGCGGCAACTCATGTGGCTTATGCTTTCAGTGAAGTAGCAGCAATTTATCCAATTACTCCATCTTCCGGAATGGGAGAGTTGGCAGATGCTTGGGCAGCAAATAAAAGGTTGAATATTTACGGTCAGCCTGTGGATGTGATTGAAATGCAATCCGAAGCAGGAGCAGCAGGAGCGGTTCACGGCACACTTTCTGCTGGAGCATTTACCACAACTTTTACAGCTTCGCAGGGTTTGATGCTTATGCTTCCCAATATGCACAAAATTGCAGGAGAAATGCTGCCTACAGTATTTCATGTTTCAGCGCGTTCTCTGGCAGTTCAGTCTCTTTCCATTTTCGGAGACCATTCGGATGTGATGTCTGCCAGAAATACAGGGTTTGGTCTGATGGCAGAAGGTTCGCTTCAGGAAATTATGGACCTGGCAATTGTTTCTCATCTGGCTACCTTAAAATCTAAAGTTCCTTTTCTCAATTTCTTTGATGGATTCAGGAATTCTCATGAAATCCAGAAAATCGAGG
>SDBT01002266.1_pt1 | contig 34279 bp, 86 predicted proteins | sample 2277101 | NCBI WGS metagenome assembly SDBT01 (sample SAMN10404973, study PRJNA504765) | marine sediment metagenome | isolation source: marine sediment core GS10_PC15, 103 cmbsf | place: Arctic Ocean: Southern Knipovich Ridge | collected 2010
TCAAAGGTTATAGTTCCACAAGTAACTGTTGTGCTTTGCTGAATACCATCAATATATAACAAAACATCTGTTGTATTCCAAACCCCAACTAAATGATACCAAGTACCTGCTACATAATTAGCATCTGCTGTTGGGATTTTACTTGCACCATCATAGGCTATAAATTCAAAATTATTATCTCTGCTATAAAACGAAGCTCTATTTTCAGAATCAAAAACATAAATTGCTGCTTGAAGAGCATTTGGTTTAGTCCAGAGTGAAACAGAAAGCCCATCTGCAGTACTTGCTTCAGTAAGTATATTTGTACCAACATTTACCCAATCATTCACACCATCAAACTCATACCCATATCCAACAATTCCAGTCTTATTTTCATCTCCATCTGCATTAACCCAAGTCCCATCATTTCCATTCCCACTCTCATCAGTTGAGTCTTTCTCAAACCAATAATTACCTACTACATAATCCTCTTTGTCAGGAGCACTTTTATCAGCATACATTGCACTGATTTCTTCAGCACTAAGTGTTCTATTAAAGATTAATACTTCGTCTATTGTTCCGTTGAAATAATTTATAGACCCGTGAGTCTTAGCACCAATTCTAAAAGGAGCTGAATTACTAATATTAATTGCACTATTACCAGAAATATCATCACTATCTTCTTGAATTCCATTTAAATATGAAACTAAATCTCCATCTCTATCAACAGTATAAATCATATGTTGCCAAGTATTATTTTGTATAGTAGTTACTCCCATAGTATATGTTCTTGATGCACCACCCCAACCAATCCATCCAATAAGTTTACCCCCAGAGCCAAGTCTCATACTATATCCTACACCATTATCATCAGTTATTTGTTTTTCAAGTAATATATCACTCCCTGATGTTTGTGCTGGGTTAAACCAAAATCCAATTGAAAAATCTTTAGTTTCCATATCTAAGCCTGTTTGAGCTGTATCTACTATTTCTATATAACCATTCACCCCATCAAACTCATATCCATACCCAACCCTTCCAGTTACATTCTGAACATTCCCACTTATTACACCATCATTACCCAACCCACTCTGGTCATCTGAGTTTTTCTCAAACCACATATTTAACACAGCATAATCATCAAGAGTAGAAGTGTTATGCCCCCATACTGTATAATGAGTTCCAGCAGCAGTAGCATTAAATATAAATTCAATACTTCTATCATCTATAAAACGAGAATTATTTTCAGGAGCAAGTGCATTACCCCATGTTGATGTCCCACCTCCCGGTGAGCCATACCAAATAGGATGCTCATAATCAGCGAATATAGTCTGTAAATGTACACCCCAATGCACTGTCTCACTTGGATTCTTATAACCTATTAATTTGAATCTATTAGGCAAAGTTCTATAAGCTGTTCTTCTTTCTATGCAATCTTTGGCAGGATTAAATATCCTCCATTTCTTTCCGTAAGTAGGAACATATAATTCATACTTAACATTTTTGTCAGTCCATATAGGAGAAAAGTCATCTTCAAAGCATATTCTCCAGTAAGTAGAAGTTATATTAAAATAAGATACACATTCTTCTTCGCAATGAATATCTCCTGTAGTAGTAATATCTACACCAGTTAAAAGAGCTATCATAAAAAGAATAGATATTAAACCTGCTGGTGTTCCTGTAATCCAGAGTGTACGAGAGCGAGGTCTCTTTTTATAAATATAAGAACCAAAAGATTTTAACTTTTCGGAGACATCTTGCCACCTCATAGTTATACTACCTCAATTATTAAATCTGAACCATTCCAATATTGACGAGCAGTACAAGTTGGAGGATTAAAACAATGAATTCCATATGTATTTAAATTCATACTAGTAATATTTTTAGTTGCATTAAAAGACTGAGAGTGCATTGTATCAGAAGTAGTTATATTATACTTCCCTAAATCAACACTATTAACAGCACCTGAATAAGGGACAAATGTAGCTATATTAACACCCGGAACATTAATTTCAATTCTTGTTCCAGAATCTCCTTCTATCTGTAGCTCAACTGTTGGGGTACTACCTGAACCTGATATATCTACATAAGCTTGTAATATTAATCTATCTGTTAATTCAATTAATGTATCATCTAATTCTAAATGAATAACTGAACCTACAAATGAATCAGTAAGTGTATTACTATCTTCTGATGTTCCAATAAGAACATGATTAGCACCTGATGAATCTATCTTCCATAATTTAAAGTATAATGCTGTATCTTTTGCACTACCAGAAGTTACTCTTGCATGAATATGTATAGCATAAACTCCCCCTAATAAGAAATCAACATGAGGTATTCCTACTTCTGTAGTCCAATTCTGTAAATCATCATTATCACTTAAAGTACTAAATTGTAAGGTTTGAGTTGAAGTATCATTTCTATTTGATTCTAATCGTTTTGAATTAGCTATATCAGATGAAGATTCATCATGTAGGAAAAAAACTAACTCTCCAGTTTGTATACCATATAACTGTGAACCATCACCAAGGAAATAATCAGCTGTTACATTTTCATCAAAGACAACATTCTCACTTCTATTAGCTCCTATCCAAGTAGTTAATTCAGCTGTTGTATTACCTGTGGGATGGGTTCCTATTAAGTGGATTATTGATGAATTCATTAAGCTTTCTACAAAACTTAATACCGACCCTGTCCAAGATAAGTAAGGAGAATCTTCTGTCCAACTAAACCAATCTGCTGTAACATTCTCAAGTGTTGCATTTCCACCAGTAAATTCATCTGAATCTATAAGGCTATAGTTTACTTTCTCTCTTAAATGTGAACCTTGATAATCATAAACTTCTCTTTTGTAAGCTGCGTTAACAGATGGCAATATAATTAAAGCTAAGAATAGTATTATTAGAATCTTGATTATAGTTTTCATTTTATATATAGTACCTACATCTTATTGTATCTGTATTACGGATTGGTATACCAAATGTAACAGTACTACTTGCAGCCTTATGTGAAAAAGTAACATCTATTTGTGCTATTATCTGGTCTTCAACCCAAACTGAGATAGGTCCTCCACTAGTAGAAGTATTGGCTAATGTTAAAACTCTACTTGTTGCACCATCGATTCCACTACATTCTGAGCCTGTTCTATTTTCTTCTTGTAAAGAAGTCTTTAAAACTGTTCCAGAGGCATTTACAATTACAACTCTTTTAGCTCTAGCAGTTGTATCTGCTTGTTCAGCCTCTTCATGTGATAGGTCAACTGTTGAACCATCGGATATTCTTGTTTGTTTCATTTTTAATTTAAAACCTCCATCAATTTATTTAAATCATAAAAACTTTCTCCAATTGGCTTTTGTGGAAAATAAGGTATCATTAATTTTATATTATTATTACTTATATTTAAAACTTCCTTCATTTTTCCTCTTCTTATTTTGCTAACAATAATTGCTTTATGCATATTATCTGCACTTTCTTTGTCTGGAAAACATTTGATTATTCTACCATCAGAATGAGTTACACACCACTTATTCCCTCTTTTCCTAACAAATAATTCCTTTTCAATTTCTTCTTCTAATTTACTATATTTTTTTCTTTCTCCTTCCATATCTTTAATTCTTTTTTCCCATTCTTTTTTTGCAAGTTTTGGGAAAGTATCAGAACTTCTCCAAATAACTACTCCTTCATCAACTATAAAATATTCATCATTTGCAAATGCTAACCAATATTTTCCTTGTTCTTCTCCTCTATCTACCACTTCTATTTTTCTGTAATTAGCCAAATCTCTAATATTTCTAACTGATTTATCTATGATTCCTTTTGGTTCAATATCAACCATACCTTTAACATCAATACTTATTAATTTCTTTTTCTCCTTTTTTTTACCAGATATCCATACAGGTTGCAACCCAAATTTTTCTCCTATTGGAGCCCCGGCTATATCTCTACTTCCTGTTTCTTCCAATAATTTTTTATTATTATAATCATAATTATAAATAAACCATTCATAGTCTGGTTTATCTCCATGAGCAAAGCTCCTTGGTACTAAAACTTTCCTCATATTGAAATCACTAAACATTTTTGTTATCCAAGGCCTTATATTTGTAGTTAAGCAAAATTTACCTTTAAGACTTTTTAATAAATCATGCATTATTTGATATTGTTTTTCACCAAAAGCAATAGTTTTAAAACCCCACTCTTCAGGATATGGAGGGTCTATAAAGAAAAAAGTATTAGGAGAATCAAACTTTTTAACTATTTGTTTATAATCTGTACTAAATACTTTTACACCCTTTAGTTTCTCTGCCAATTTAGGTAGTCTATCAAGATAACCACAAATATAATCTTTTGTTATCTTTTTAAATCCATAGGTTTTTCTTGTTAAACCATAAGAAGCTTTTATTGTATAAAGAAATCTATAAAACTTTTGAATATCATTTTGGGGTTTAAACTTATCTTTCATATAAAAGAATCTTTCTTTTGAATCTGTCCAGTTTAATTGTTTTAGTTTTTTAATTTGGGTTTCATTTATGTCCCTAATAAACTTATAAGCGTGAGCTATTTCAGGGTCCAAATCATTAAGTACGTTTGAACTAACTAATTTCTTATTCCAAAAAACAGCTGCTCCTCCAGCGAAAGGTTCAACATAATTTGTATGTTTTGGTATTGTAGGAATTATTTTTTTAAGTATTTTAGATTTGCCACCAGGAGAACCAAAAGCTTGTCTTGCCAATTCTTTAAATGTTAATTTATCTATATTCTCTGTTTTGGTCATTTTATCATATTTGCTCAGATTTTTTAGCGAAAGCATTAACCTCTTCTGGTTTTAATATACCATATTTAGTATACATATACAATCTTTTTGCTTTATCATTAATTTCTTCAGCAGAGATATTACCCCATTTTATTGTAGGAACTTCTTTCAATTTTTCTTTTATACAAATAGGTTTGAAAACATATTTTCTAATATTAGTTACTACTCTATTTACAAAATCATTTAACGTAAATTCCCATAAAGTTTGTTGATTACTTAATGTTGCTCTATTAGTTTTTTCTCCTGCTCCTGTAGCAAAAGCCATAGGCATACCAGAAGGTGCAACTTGATTTTGTCTTAAATGCTCCAAAGTATTATCAACAACTTCTGATTGTTTTACTTCAATTGGTTCTATTTTATGCCAATAAGGAAAAGCAAAATATCTGTGATGTGCTAATTGTTTAAGTTTTTCAGTTGCATTATTAATCATATCCAGTGAAGGTTGATGGTCCATATTACCCACATAATCTATAATTGGATAAGTTCCCCTTGAATATATGGAGTTGGATTGAGCTTCTTCTATATTCATTTTTCTTAATGTTGATTTATAACCAGGTTCTACTAATCCAATAGGATAAAAACCATCTCCAACTGTATATAATTTAAATAAAGCTATTCTCTCTGGTTTTAAAAAAATTTCATCTGACATTAAAACCACATTTTTTGGAGTAGCATCCCCTTTACCTCTACTAGAAACACTCCAGGGTAACTTATGAACATAACCTAAAGGTCTACCAAAATCATCAAGAGCAATTTTACTATTTGAATTTTTTGCATAATCCATTCTCTTTGGGTCTATTACTACTAAATCAGTTATTTTTGACATATCCTTATTTTGTACTAACTCAGTCCATTGCCAACCAAAAATACCCATATTTTTAAAACAAGATTCAACATATTCTCCCCAGGTCATATCGCCTCCTACTTCTCCTATATTATCAACAAAATTTTGTATCTTATTTAGTGATTTTTCATCTTTAGCATATAACTCATGCCCTGCGGACATAATTGTTTGTACTGTTTTATTAATAATGTTGAAAACAATAGGGTCAAAGATATAAGCATTTTCAAGCTCTTTATACTCCATTCTTGGTTCATCAGGAGAAACCTTTTGGGTGGTGGGCGTTGCTTCTATTTTAGCTTCTCCTAAAACTCTTGTTCCACCACTATAAACTTCTGGTTCCATTAGACTTACAGTTCTTTGTCTCCCCTTTATTAAATCATCAAATAGAGTCATCTTTTAAATATAATCCTCCTAATAAAACTCACAAATTCTTCTTTCAATAAATAAAATAGAATACCATACCCAATTGAAGTATATGGGGTGAATTTAAAATCAAATAAAGAATTTAACATAATGTTAACCATAACACCATGCATTATAACTGCTACTATAAACTGCTTAGAAAGACTTATAAATGTTTTATGTTTTAGAACAAAAACTGAAATTATTCTAATTATTTTTTTATACCACTTTAATGGTATCTCTTTAACTTTTTTTATTTTTTCTTTCATATTTAAATGAGGGCACAATGCCCACCTCATTATAAATTAGTAAATATTAAGCATTACTTCTATTTAAAACTTTCTACTTGATAAGGTATATATGAAAATGATTTGTATTTTTTTGAGCCCCTGCGATTACTCCCCCACCACAATTATCTTTTAAAATATCTACTAATAATTGATATTTCTTTGATTCTACTTTATCTGTATGTTCCTTTAACATTAACATAGGTGTACCTTTATGTTTAAAAATAATACATTCATTGTCTTCATATATTCTTTCTGCTATCATTCCTTTATCTAAAATCTTACATAATCTACATAATTTTCCTTCTAACATTTTTTCACCTCCTATCCAACCCCTATAATATCTACAAAAGGTCTTTGAAATTTATTTCTTTTACAAGCCATAGCCAAAGCAGCAACTGTATCATCATGGGGTGTTGTAGAAACTAACCTTTTTGCCCTTACATCACCAACTTCTTGCTCCTTAAATCCTATCAATTCTTCCTCCATTATGTCTATAAATGTTTTGGTAAATGCTTCTCTTGATTTAGGTATTATTATCAACTTATTGTCTATAAGATTTTTTAAATTCATAAGTAATTTATTCCTTTCTTTATATTGCCATTCTTGTGGCTCTGCAAAATAACCTTCTGCTCTCAAATCTTGTAATACAGAAGTTCCAATATGTGATACATCTAAAATAATTCTTTGTGCATTATATATTTTGACTAATTGTTTTAATCTTTCAACTTTCATATGCTGAGGATACCTATGCCTTTCACCATGTCTTATTACAGATTTATCCGATACTTGTTCGGTTACAACAAAACAATCATAATCTGCCTTAGGGCCCTGTGATACACAAAAGTCTGCACCAATTGTAACAATACCTCCTTGATTTTCTGTTGTAAATTGTATATTACGGTCCCAACATTTTTCAATACTTTTAGCAGGGAATATAGCATTTTCTGATTCTGCTTTTGGATTTACCATGTAATTTTTTTCAAACATAATTGAACCTATCTCTCTCCTTACATCCATTAGAATTTCAATAGAAAATCTTTCAGGCCATATAGATTCACCTGTCGAGTAATCTCCTTTTTTATAATTTATTATAGCTGGATAATCCTTAGCGTAATAAGCAGGATTTTGAAAAAGTTGTGCTTGTAAATCAATAGCACTAACGGGAGTGGATACACAAGCTATTTTACCTCTTTTACTAATTGCCCTTGTAACAACATTTTCAAAGAAATTCTGGGTTCCTAACCATGTTGAGGTTTCATCACCAAAGATATAATCAACATGAGTTCCCCTTACATTGACAGAATAACTTGCATAAAATATTTTAGAACCATTTGTAGTTACCATCCTATCTTTAGTCCAACTCATTTTTTTATCCTGAGGCATTAATGCATTTTTAAGCAATTCGTTATTTTCTATGTTAAATTTTATATCTTCTAATACGGTTGCTGATTGTGTTCTAATATTCTTACTCATTATTAATGATTGTGAGCCTGGGTTAAATAAAGACTGCCATAAAGGGAAAGCTATACCAAAAATTTGGGTTTTACCAAAACCAGTTGGTGCCCTTATAGCTATCCTATTCTTAGTTGATAATAAATTTAACCATTCTCTATGAAAAGGTTTTATTTCAAGTCCTATTACTTTTTTGCAAAAAAATTCCTTATCAAAATAACATTTAAGCATAAAATTTTCTACATCTTTCTCTGTATAATCTTCTTTATTTAAAATTTGAGATATTGTTTTCATAATTTTCCTTATATTATAACCTTATCAATTAAATGTAACCGATTTTCTATATGTTTAGGAGTTTCCATTTATATCGCCTTTTCCAAATAATCTAAATTGAATTTGATTCCATTTTTTGTTTCTAACATAATAACCTGTGATACTGGATATGTTTTTACTTTATCCAAACAATCTTGCGGTTTTTCTGTTCCAAGTATCTCTATAACCATATCTAAAAATGGTATATAAATATCTGCCCTCTTACCATTAGTAAAGATTGCTTCAGTTAAAATCTCAAAACCTCTAACTTGTCTGAGAAATAAAGCGGCTTCAAATTTTAATCTTTCATGACTTGGAGTATTATTAACATTAATATTTACTACATTTAATCTTCTATTCATAACTCTTATTTTCTGTAGATTTTTGTTAATTACATATTGTGGTTTTTGCTGTACCTTTGATATATGTTTTCTATAACTTCTTAATTTATTCTGGAATGCTCTATGCTTCTTTTTTTGTATCTGTTTTTTGTTCAGTTTCATTTTTATCCTCATTGAAAACTATAACAACTACTTTTTTACCTATATTCTTCTTAGGTATGTATATCACTCCTGACATAACTTGCTTTCTTACTTTTTTCCTATATATCTCTTTTTTACCTTCTATTACATCTCTTCCTAATTCTTTCATCCAATCAATGTTACTCCTCATTTTCTTTCTCCATTTCTCTCATTTCTGCTTCAATATCAACTTTTTTTCTACCAGGTTTTACTTTATAAACTGCAATAGGGTCTCCTTTACAGAAATAAAGTGTACTTGGTTCCCTTTTAATATCTGTTTGTAATACTATTTCCATTTTAATCCTCCTTTTAATAAATTCTTTTAATAGTTAATCTATCTTTTCTATATCTAATTAAAAACATAATCGCTTGAAGTAAATGTATATTTGGTCTATTACAACCCTCGCTTCCATCCTTTGTTTCTTCTTGAATATATATCATTTTACTCTCCCTAATCTGCTAACTTGATTAATTCTTTAATCTTATTTGCTTTATTTCGCATATGCCTAACTATTTCCATCATTTCTCCATCGCTCATTTGATAATCCAATGATACATAACCTAAATTACTATCTGAATTTAAATTTATTTTACCGTTATCAAATTCATATTCTACAATATCTTCTACGTCTATATTCAATAAACTACCTTTACCATCATTGCCCATCTCTTTAATTGATTCTTTCTCCATTTTTTTCTTATTCTTCTCTATATATTTTTTATTTAAATTTATATACATTATAAATCAACCTCCTTTGTTGTTTTATCCTTAAATAATTTATAAAAATATATTTTCCTACTATATTTCTTCCTGTGAGCTACATAAAAATGAGAACATTGTTCATTTTTTATAATTTTTATTGCCTTTTCTTTCTCTTCTTTATTCAAATATTTATTGCATTTACATTCAATAAACACTATTTCGTAAATATATTTGTCATTTTTAATATTTCCTTCTAATATATACCCTTTATGCCTCCAGCATAATAAGTCTGGAAATGCAGATTTAGCTTGTCTTAGTACATTCCAACCTTTATTTTTCATATATTTCTTCACTCTCTGTTCAAATCTGTATCCTATAGCATATGATTTATTCATATTTCCCATCTCCTACTAAACATCTTTGCTGCTCTTTGATTTTCTTTTATTATATTTTCATCAATATCAATAAATTTAATTCTTTTAATATGTTCAATTCTCTGTTCAACTTTTTGAAGATGTTTATCTTTTTGGTCTTTTCTCCAACCCGTTTTTTCCTTGACTTTCCTTCTATTTGTTCCCATAATATAACCTTTAGATAATGATACTACCTACCCTCTTTTTCATTATAATATTAATAAGCTCAACTTATATATAAATCTTCCTTATATAATCAAGATAATTATCCAAATATGAGAGACATTCTTCAAATCTTCAAAAATGGAATTTATGGGATGTGGGGTGACTATACACACATCCCATAATAATCTCGTGAAATCACTATTATATAGTAATAGCAGAATAGAAACTATACCTTAACATACATAAAAAAGATATATATAAGATGTATTGCTTTATATACATATATGTAATAGAATATATATAATATCCATACATAACATTTATATACACTTCTTACTTTTTTATTCTTATATCTCTCTGAAGATGTATGATGAGAGATATTAAAAAATGAGATAAACGTTATCTAATTAACACTTGATAATAATAACGATTTGCAAAATGTTTATTTTGTTTAATATTAAATTTATGTTTTCGTTTTGTATTATAAAATTTTATAATACATAAAACATTTAAGAAAATGTTTTGTTAATGAGAATGTAAAGACATACAAAGAGATGAAACAAATGAATATGAATATACACCACGTAAAAGAAATCTTGTTAAAAGAAGATAAACAAAATCATATAATGATGTTAAGAATTATAACAAATAATAGCAATAGAGAAGATATAACTTTATTTATGGACAAGAATGTAAAACAAGAAATTAAAACTGTTAAAGAATTTTAATTTATTTTTTTTTATTAAATTATATTATAAAAATTTATGGAGTGATATAAATGAATATTTCAGAATTAGAAGAGGAAATCAAACAACATAAATTTAAGGATTTATGGATTATTTTAACATTAATCTTAAAATTGTTAAATTATGAATTAATTGGAAAGAAGATTATATAAATTTTGGAGTGATACAAATGAATGAAACAGAAGACGAAAAAGAATATACAATGGATTTAATTAATAAGATTAAAACGGATATACATGGAATACTTTATAGAGAAGATTTAATCTATGGATATTCTAAAGATGTGGATACTGAAGAAAAACAACAGATAGCGATTGATAACGCTTTTAATGATTATTTTGATAATCTTGTTAAAAGTTTAAAATTAGAGATTAAAGATTTAAAATGATAGACACAAAACTATTAAAGTCTTTAATTAAAAAGATGGATTACGCTATTGATATATTAGATAAAAAATATAACTTTGATTTACAAGAATATAACGACATTCAGATTTTATTCACAGATATTAAAGATAATTTAAAGAATTAAATGGATATTATATAAAATTATGGAGTGATTTAAATGACACAATTAGGAAATGATTTAGTAGGATATTTAGAGGGAAATTTAACAGAGAAAGAATATGATAAATTAGTTAAATTAACAACAAACGAATTATTTAACATTTTACAAAAAGTAGGACTAATTTCAAAGAAATAAAGATATTATCTGGATTTAAAACAAAAAGTAAAAGGTGATAAAATGAATAAGGAAAAGATATTAGGAATTATTGAAGATTTAAATAATTTCATGGAAAGTGCTTTCGTAACTAAAGATTTAGAAATCTTAGTCATTAAAGCGAATATTTTTGATAGATTAATTAAAAGATTAAAAAGAGAAGTAGAAAAAGAATAAATCATATTCATATATATTTCATAAAATATACTTTGGAGGTATAAAAATGGAAATTAATATTACGGAAATTTCGCAAGAAGAGGCACAAAATATTTCCTTTAGAACTTCCCATAAATGGAATATGGAAGAAATGGAAGATTTTGTAAAGGGAATGGTAGAAGATTATAAAGGTAAAATTGTAAGGATTCCAGTATCTGAATTTTATAAACAATTTTACAGCGGAGAGAGTGAGATTAAACATATGAATTATTACTGTAAAAAGAAACTACAAGCAGTTTTGGATAATCTCAAAATAAACTGTAAGGTTTCATCTACTCAGAAATGGAATGGGGTAATTATTGTTCAATTAGCTTCAATCCAAGATGGAAATGTAGAAGAGGAAACAACTGGAGAGGATGAATAATCCTTTTCTTTTATAGTTTTCATATATTATAAAAAAGAGTCGTTTTGAAAAAGTTTTGCCCAGTGGAACTTTAGAGAGTTTTATATTATAAAATTCATTGAATTTTAAGGGTTGAAAACTGGTGCCTAACTATTTATGTTTAAATGAGGTTCAATTCCTTATTTAAGCTAACTTATAGATGTGCATTTAAAGGTTAAATAGTATTAGTAGTAGTAATTATTAAATAACCAGTCTGGTTATATTTTTTTAAGAGGTTTATAAGACTAATACAAAGGTGATAGGAAAAATAAAATGAGAAAAACAATATTTGATATAGATGAGTGGGACAAGAGGGTTAAGTTAGGGTTATTGGCGTTTGGAACAACCGCCTTGGTATTATTCTCCCTGTTTCTTATTGCAGTTATATTAGATGTTTGATTAAAATGAAACAATTTGAATATAAAGTATTACATATTACAAGAGCAGGTATAATAATAGGTGGAACTTCAGACAAGGAATGGGAAGAAATAATGAATAATTTAGGTAAAGAAGGATGGGAACTTGTTGGTTTTACCGGTATTGGTGGTGTTTCTGTAATAGATTGTATATTTAAAAGACAGTTAGGAACAGATGTTGGAGTATCATGGGATGGTCTGAAATGAAATTAAAAGATAGTAAATGGACTGTATGTAGGGTTTGTCTTGCAAGGGTAGGTTTAAGATATGATACCCTTACTAAAGGGAAATGTGGTTTTGCTTTTAAGACACAAAAAGGATGGATTAATCATCTTAAAAAGGTTCATAATATTAAAGTTAAACAATGGAACTATAAGAAAGGGAAACTAAAGGTTATTAAATAAATTATATAAATAAAACTATAAAGGTAGTGCTATTAATGGAATTAATGGTTTCGGAGGTTAAGAACTCTTAAAAAATAGGTATTTTTTGCTAAGAGTTTAGAAACGGAAAAAATGGATAATATAAAACAAAAGGTACCAGATTACTTTGAAAAAGTAATAAGTTATAAATCAAGATTAAAATTACTTGATAAAATTGAATTAAAACAAGTAAAGGCGTGGACTCTGGAGTTACCAGATAAAAAACCCCATCTATTTAAAGATGTTAAAACTTTTCTTTTAGCGGATGAGGCTGATTTTGATTTTGAAAACGGGTGTCCAGCATTGCAATGCTGTATTGAAACAGTAGACACAAACGGGGAAGTAAGTATTCAAGCTGATTTTGGTTCTGTAAGTTATAATGATGAGTGCGAAAAGTGTAGGAAATTGGTTTTTGAAGAGGGGAGTATGTTGTGGGTTTCACAATTAGAGAATTATAATAAAGCTATAAAGGAACTTTTAAAAATAGATAAAAAAATACTTAGTTTAAATGAAACAATATAAATAAAGGAATATTGCCTGTTAAGGATTGTTTAGGTAATAACATAGGTATATATCTGGAAGTGATAAAATGATAAACTTAATATTAGCTTTTTTAGTAGGTTGGTTTATAAGGGAATGTATTTATTTAAAATATAAAAGGTAAAAAATGAGTAAATTAAATAAAATGTCAATTGAAGTAACTGAACAGACATATCATTTATTAATAGGTTTGTTAGTGGAAAAGAATTTACCATATGAAAAACTTTTAAAAGTTAATGGGGATTAGGAAGTGGTGTAAATGGGAGAAAACTATAAAAAACTATGCGAAAATAGGATTAATACCTTAAACAAACATCTTAAAGACAAGGGTATATTTACAGAGGATTTTCATAAGTTAGTAATGGATGTTTATTGTCCAGATAAAAAACCCTTTATTAAATTATGTTTGATTGTAAATGATAAAGGGGGAGAAAGCAACCTTACAAGTAATGTATTCAGTTATAATGATTTTTATACGGTTATAAGAGCATTTGAGCAAGGTTTAGGGTTTAAGAAGTGGTGTAAAATGGAATTTGATTTAAGTTATGGGATAAAGTGTAATGATGAGATAGTAGCTAAATTTAAAGAGGTTGCAGATAGGGATTACAGTATAGATTGTTTAAAAGAAAAGTTTCCAAACTCTAAATTTATGCCTATTAATATTGAGGTAAGGTAATAAAACATAAAGGATTTAATAAAATGACTAATAAAAGATATTTATGGTTTAATACTCAAGAAATGGAGTTTTCAAGAGTAAAGAGTTTAAATAAAGAATGTGAGGAAGCATTTAATATAAATAAAGGAATATTACCTGTTAATGATTGTTTGGGTAATGAATTGGGTATATATCTGGAGGTTAAAGAATGAAATGTAAACATACTTATCCAAAAATAAAAAGGATACAAAGATATATTACAAAGTATTTTTTAATGTGTAATAGATGTAAAAAGAAGATTAGAAAACTTAATAATGAGGATAAAAATAGATTAAAATTTGTAGAAGAAATAAAACAACAAGGAAATGGTGTAGAGATAATTGGGTGAAAAGGGATAAAAAATGGATAAACTAAAAACATTATGGTTATACATAAACAACATATTAGGGAATAATCACCATAAAAAGAAGTGGTTAATAAAGAATTATATTAATAAAGAGTTAAGTATGGAAGATGTGGGTAAATTAAGTAATGTTACACCTCAAACTATATACAAATGGTTAAAGAAACATAATATTAAAACAAGACTTAAAAGTTTTAGAACACTTAAAGCAAGACAATCAAGGAGTAAATATATGAAAACAAGGATTGGTAAACTACATTATCAATGGAAAGGGGGTAAAACAAAAACAACAGAGGGGTATATTTTAATTTATAAACCTAATCACCCAAACCATAATTATGGAAAATATGTTTTAGAACACAGACTGGTTATGGAGAAACATTTGGGTAGATATTTAAAGAAAGAGGAAATAGTCCATCATAAAAATGGGATAAAATCAGATAATAGATTAATAAACCTTAAACTATTTAATAATCAAAGGTTACATAAAAAATATAAAAAAGAGATGAAAAAATGAATAAAATAAGTTATAGTTATCATTACATATTATGGTTAATGTGTTTAAAATTGTATATTAAAACAATAAAACAACAAGGCTAAAAATGGAAGACATAGAAGATTGGTTAGAAAGTATAGAAGAAGAACAAGGCTAAAGGTCATACCTTTGGTGCTATAGCGAGGAGCTGTCAAGACAGTTTTCGCTCAAGAGCCTTTGGGGTCCAGCCAAAACTTTAAACTTCTTAGGGAGTTTAAGTTAGCAGTAACTTGATAGGTGGGAATTAAGACTACCCATCTATGGGTTATGTTTATGGAGTTTTCGGACTCTAAAAATAAGTTAAATACTTATTTTAAACGAGGATAAAAAATGAGAGGATTTAAACAGAAGGATTTTAGAAGTCATAGGAGAACTTGTAAACGGTGCGGTAAAAGGTTTACTACAAGTAAATATGGAAAGTATTGTAAAAAGTGCATTAAATCAAGTTTTGGTAAAATGGAAACAAAAGAGTCTTGGTCAAAAAATGGGCATTAAGGGAGAATAAAATGAAATGTAAATGGAAAGAAGAGTTTAGAAATAAGATAAGTTGTTATTATAAAAAACAACTTAAATGTTCTGAATGTCCTATTAAAGAGGTTAAAAAATGAAAATAGGAAAATACCTTATTTACTTTAAAAGATGGTTTATTAATATCTATAAGATAGATTATGAAAATAAGGACATAAGAACTTCTACATTAATAAAATCTTATGGGTGGTAAAATGGATAAAAAGATTATAAAACTATTTGGTAAATCAAAAAAGGGTAACTTTGAGGCAATAGATACGATAGGAATACCACACCCTTACTGTATAACCCCTAAACATTTAATTGAGGGGGATATGTATTTAAATGTAGAAAAAGCAGAAAAGGAAAATAATGCAGTTTGTGATATTTGTAAAAAATTAGTTAATAGCGGAAAACAAGATAAAATATTAACCTACGAAGAACACAAACAAGCAATAGTAATAAAATGTAATATAAAAGCTAATAAAAGTAAGGAACTACATAACTTTTTATTAAGTATTAAAAAAAAGGTAGAAAAGAAAGGTTATGCTGGTTTTGTTTTAATGGATAATTTTAGCAAAAAGGGGAGAAAAGTTTAAAATGAAAAAAATACTAATAATATTAATTTTAGGATTGATTTTATTAAATGGTTGTATTAATGATAGAAGAACATTAGAATTAAGAGAAACTGAAAAAAAACCTTATACCTGCAGTTATAACAAGTTTAACTGTGATGATTTCAAAGATTGGGAAGAGGCACAATTAGGTTATTATATATGTATAGATAAAAAAGGATATGATGTCCACCATTTAGATGGTGATAAGGATGGAATTGCTTGTGAGGTTTTAAGATGAAAGCAAGTCAATGGTGGGTTTTAGCGATTGGATGTTATTTAATGATGTTTTGGTTTATATCTATGGATGTTTATTCCCCTTTAGATTGTGGTGGATTAGATGGTGATTTAGATTCAGGAGATGTTTGGTGTATATTCCAAGCAGAAATGTTTGACCCTTTCATATACCTCTTATTCCCATTGGGTTTAATGCTTAGTATATGTGGTATATTGGAGGAAAAGAAAGAATGAAAGAACTAATAAGGACAACCCATATAAAAGTGGAATTTGAAACTACCTTAGGAGATACTTATGATAAAGATACTAAGGAAGAGGATATAAAGGATAGGGTAGAAAGCCATATTAAAGAGTGGTGCGAGGAAATATGTATTGATAGAAAGGATGTTAAAATAATTGGTAGTATTGACGGGGAAATATGAGGTTAAATATTATTATAATCATTAATTAGTATTAAAGTAGAAATAATTAGAGGTGATTATTTTGAAAAAAAAAGAGAGGAATAATAGATTATTAAAGCGATTTCTAAGTAGGGCTAATGTTAATTTAGGAAAATGGGCTTTTAATGGTAATAAACTAATAGGAAGGTCTATATTGAGTTTTAATATAAGATATGACCAGTTAGTCCATCTGTTTTTAAAGGGCAAATCTACCAGAAAGGAAGAGCAGGAGTTATTAAATATAATTTTAAAGGATTTGAATTATTTTCTTGTTACTAAAAAAAAGATAGATAGGTCTGTAAAAAAAGAGGGGGTATCAAATGTTTAGGTGTAGTTTAGATAAAAAGGAAATAATATATTGGTATTACACTAAAAAATTAAGTTTAAACCAAGTTAGTAAAAAAATTGGTGTATCAAGGTCAACTATAACAATATATATGGACAAATATAATCTTAAAAGGAGAAGAGGAACTAATATACCACACCCTTGGATGAAAGAAAAAAATCACCATTATTGGAAAGGTGATAATGTAGGTTATAATGCATTACATAATTGGGTAAGGAGGAACAAACCTAAACCAAAGTTTTGTGAGGAATGTCATATTAAACCACCTTATGATGTTGCAAATATTTCAGGCAAATATTTGAGGGATGTTAATGATTTTAAGTGGGTTTGTAGAGGTTGTCATATGAAAGGAGATGGAAGGTTAATTAGATTAAAAAAATCAAAAGTTAAAATAGAAAAAGATAAAAAAACAGGGAGATTTATAGGAAAATTAAAATAATATTTGATTTGAGGTGATAAATTATGGCAAAAATAAGGTTATGTGGACGTTGCGCTTTTACATTTGATTGCATTGAACACCTTAAAGAAGGTGGGAAAATTACTTATAATAATACCAAAAGGGAATGTATTGGGACTAAAGAAGGTAATGAAACAATGTATGGTATTAAAGGGTTTGAGTTTTTTGTACCACACCTTAAATAAACCTTTTATATAAAAGGGTTAAAACAGAAAAAATAAAGGATAAGATACAACCTGTGGTCTTATTAGAAGCGAAATGGATGTAATTTTAGAAGACTTTTGGATTAAGAGTATAAAATCACTATTAAACGGAAAAAATGGTAAAAATAGAGTATTTTAGATTAAGGAGGATTAAACATGGAAATAGATATTAAATCAAGATTAGAGAGATTTTTGAAATATAAGAATTTTACCCCAACAATCATTCAAAAGGACAAATGGGTTAACAAAATAGAAGAAGAAATAAGGAATCAATTTAATGGGGATAATATATTCTTTGATAATGCACCTGAAGGTGTAGTAGGTAAAGAAAAAGATGAAATTAAAGGTTTGTTCCCTCTCCAGAAGGATGAGGATGATTCTTCATTCTTTGAGGATGAGTATTTTAGAATAGAAGAGGCTGAAAGATGGATATAACAAAAGAATTTATAACAGAAATAAAGGGAACTTTGGAAAGATGTTTAATTATATTAGAGGATAATCCAAAGATAAAAGATGTTAGTGAATTTTATACAGGTGAAGATTTAGTAGGTGAGATTGGTTCAATATTACATGATTTAAAGGGGGTAAAATAAAATGTCTTGTACTAATTTTGAAGAATTAAAAAACCATATAGGACACAAAATAGTATGTGTTAGTTATGGTAAAAGCGAAATTGTTAATGTATCTGTTGAGTGTGAAACCTGTAATGAAGTTATATTAAGTTTTGATGAGGAGGTATAAAATGTTAATCAGAGAACAAGAAGAAATTTTAAGAAATTTTATTAGGTGTTGTATTAAAGTGTATTTGGAAGAACTTGGAGATTTAAAAGACTTAAAATTAAAGGATATAAAGGATAATGATACCTTTGATAATATGAACACAGATGAACTTAAAGAATTAGTTGAAGATTTATTAGGGTGGTAAATAAAATGTTTAAAAAAGTTATAGAGAGATTAAATACAAACCATATATACCATAAGAAAGAACAAAAAAAGGTAATAGATAATGTTAATGCTTTTCATAAGGCTTTTACTAAGGCTGAAATGAGTTGTTATAGAGGTGACATAGTAAAGTCTTGGATTAATACTCAAAAACTACTTAGAAAGATGTTTAAGTATGAATTGGGTAAAAAGTGTAAAGAATGTAAGAACTGCTGTTGTAACGATTGTGGGGAGAGTGGAGGTTACTTTAGTTCATTTGATTTATTTATGTATAAATTGAGGAAGTTAGAATATCCTGAGTTCAAGGGATTTCTGGGAGAAAGAGGTTGTACTATTAAACCAGATAGGAGAAGTAGCACTTGCTTGTTTTATACTTGTGAGGATTTCCCACTTGTAAAAGTATTAGTAAAATTATGGGATAGGCTTAGAACTCAATTAAATAATGTTGTTGTAGATAAAAAAGATGATAGTGAGGATAGAATTTGGGACACACATGATATGATAAACCTTATATTACAGGAAATTAGTGAGAAATATAATCCTATATTTGAGATAGATAAGAAGTTCTTAAAGAAGAACACAAAACAACATTTATTAAACTTTAGGAGTATTGTAAATAGTGGATGTTTTAATGATAGAATAAAAGATTCTACTAAATATATTATAAGACTTGTAGAAAAAAGTTTAAGGAAGGTGAAATAAAATGATTAGTCGTGAAAACTTTGAGGAAATAGCAAAGATTATTAAAGATAATGATACAAGACATTTAGAAGATATAACAAGAAAGTATAAAGGTATAAATATAATTAAAGACTTAGCAGACTACTTTCAAAAGGATAACCCTAGATTTAATCGTTCAAGATTTTTGGATGCTTGTGGGGTGAAAAAATGAAAAAAAAGATAATGGACAAAATAGCAATAACATTTCTTATATTTGGTATTGGATTGAATTTAATAGAAACATTTATTAATAAATGGTATTTTAAGATTATTTCAATCGCTTTATTATATTTTATTTGTAGGTGTCTAATTGATTATACAGGGGTGAAATAAATGGAAAACCAAGAATTAAGGGAACTAAAATGTGTATTTTGCAAAAAAGGTTGTGGTCAACAAACACATAACAAAATGTTACCTTTTAGAGGACACTTTGTTTGTAGTGAATGTTTTGAGATAAGAAAATTAGGAGGGTGAAGAATGATAAAATCTTTGTTTATATTATGGTTGCTATATGTAATGTTACAAGATATGGGATTTGATGTTGAAGGCATTTTTCGTTTGTGCTTCATAATATTTAGTATTGGCTCTGTTATTGTTCTATTAGTATACTTAGTATATTTATGGGTACCTTTTATATATATTTATATATATTTAATTGGATTTATTATAGCGTGTTATGTTATCAAAATGGAGTTTTAAAATGAACAAACAACAACAAGCTATTAAAGAGTTTGAAGCTATGAAAGATATGAGTGAACTAAAAGCATTATCAAATTACTCTTTAGAACATCCTTTAACAGATAAACAATTTAGGAGAATAATGGAACTAAAAAAGAAAATATTTGGATTAAAAAAACCTAAAATGACTAAATACAAAGTTAAATGCAAAATTAGAATGCACGATGAGGTATTACCTTTAATGCAGGAAATAGAAGCTGAGGATTTCGCTAATGCGGTTGAAAAGATTGTAAACAATATTGTAGACACTATGGGTATTTCGCCGTGGGATGTTTCAGAGTTCGAAATGATTATATAAAGTATAGCACTTTAAATATTAATAAAATAGGAGGATTAAAAATGAAAAAGAAATGTGAAATTTGCGGGTCAATCGAAAAGCCAGGAAATATAGTCATAACTTATACTCTATTAAACGGTTCTGAAATTTTAGTAGATAAGGATTGTCTGAACATAAATGTTCTAAACTCGTTTTTCGACGAGAATGGAGGGGAAGGTATTGATTTGGAACTTGCTTCAAAGGTTTTGAAGGACCAAATGAAGAAAAATCAAATTAAAGGAGGAGCAAGTATGAAACCTTGGAGGTATTCAGGAAGGAGACCTAAATGAATAAAAAAAATCCAAAAGTTAGAGCAATTTTTATTAAAGTTCCTTTTTGGTTAAAATGGTTAAAAAGGTTTATTAAATGGGAAATTAAAGAATATAATCTACCAAAAAAACTAAGAGGCAGGAAGATAGATTTTGTAATTGTTGATGAAATAGGAGACAATGGTATGATATTTAGAGATTATAAAATTGGAGTAGATTTTGCTGTTAATGGTCAAAATTCAAAGGTGATAAAATAAAGGAGTTGAAAGGATGAAAAAATTTGAAATATATTTTGATGATTTAAAAAAAGAATCACAAAAAGAGTTATTAAAGTTATTCAATATGACAGAAAAAGAGGATAATTGGGACGTAATACCCTTAGCAATAATAAACTATGACTAAAATCCCCCTATATATTAAAAGAGGTAGAAATTTTGGTAAAAGATGTGGATATTATGACCAAGAAACAAAAACTTATAATAAGACTATTAATTATAAATCCAACCAAATGATGCAAAGCCCAAAAAATATAGGTAGGATTGGAATAAGTAAAACAATACTAGCCCAATTACAAGGTTATAAATGTGAAAAGATATGTATTCAAGTTACAGGATTTGAGAAGCGTTCATTTTATATTATAATTCATTTAGATAATTTTATTAAAAATGGTAAAGAAGAAAATTGGGATGATGTTCAAGTATTAACTCATATGAAACATTTTATAAGATTAGATTCAAATCAATTAAGGTTAAAAAATGAGCAATAAACATAAAAATAAAAAAAGGAATATATCTATTGAAATTCAAAAGTTTAAAAATGGAGTGTATAATATAGGTATATGGGAAATAGTTAACCATAATATGAGCCATACAAGATTTATAAACCATTATAAAGATATACATAAAAAGAAGTTTAAAAAGTTATTTAGAAAGTATAGGTCAAGAATATTAAGGGTTAAATATGAATACACAAATTTAGATTATTTTTAAATGAAATATCAATAAAAACAAATTAATTAAATATATATTTCAAAATATATATTAAAGAATAATATATATTTATATATACAAATGATTTATTTATATTACAAAAAGAATATTTGATTAAAATTAAAGGGTGATAAAATATGATAAATATAAAAAAAGTTTTAGAACTCATGGGTAATTCCAGAGCATTAAGAAATTCTTATCAAGAACTAAGAAAGTTTAAAGGACATAAAGTTGTAGATATTATACCTTATAAAGAGGATGAATATCATAGTGGGTTTTATATTAAATTTTCAAATGGTAAATTCATAACTGCTATAAATGGAGAAGATGGAAATAATGCTTTTAAAATTATGGATATATCTAAATTTAAAAAGTCAATAAATAAAACAAGAGATTATATGAAGAAAGAGGATGAAGAAAAGCAAAAGGTGGAATAATTGAAATACAATAAAGAAAAATTCCAGGAAATGTTAGCTAACATGAAAAACTCCGAACTAAAAGAGGCATTTAGTATACTGGAAAACGAACTATCACTATCTGAACAAAGCATAGAACATGGATTTGAGGTTGAAAAATGAAAGAAAAATTAATAGATAAAATGATTAAAAGGCTTGAAGATTATAATATAATATTGATAGGTAGAGATAATTTAGGGGATGTTGATGTAGATGGATTAAGAATTACATATGAATATCTCTATGATGTTTTAGAGGGGTTAGAAGAATGAAATTCCACTTATTCCACAAATGGATATATTCAGAAAGAATTGAAGTTGTAGGACAAATTCACCCAGAATATCAAGCAGTAATCTTTGAGAGAAGGGTATGTTCCAATTGTGGTAAAATCCAATTTAATGATGGTAAATTTTTATATGATTCTTTTGGTTATGAATTTAAAAAGAAATGGGTAACAACAGGATATAGAAAGGATGAGGTTAAATGAAAAAACTTAAAAAATATACTTTAAAATGGGCTGAAGAGGCATTTTATGAAGTTGATGTTTTCACAACAAGTAAAAAAGAAGCTGAAAATAAGTTTAAGAATGGAGATTATGACTCTGAAAGAATTAGAGAATCTGGTGGAAATATGATAGAAAACTCTTTAGAGATAGGAGAAGATGAGGCGGAGTAAATGGATAAAACAAAAGCAAAAAGGGTGTTAAAAGTTTATGGAAAACCCACTTTTATAAATAAAAAAACAGGAAAGGTAGCATTTACTTTTGCAAGACAAAACATAGAAAATATAAAAGAAATAGAGAAGATGAGTAGTAAAGAATTAATAGAGAGTTGGAAAGGCTTAGTTTGGACTAATCAAATTTATGGTTGTGTATCTTTGGGGGATATGCAAAGAATAAATTTAATAGAATTAGAAATGGACACAAGAAAAGATATAAATAATAAGAAATTAAGTGTATGGTATGAGGAATCAAAAACAAAACAAAAAAAGGTAGAATCTATTGAAATTAAAAAGTGGGAAAAAGAAAAGAAATCTAAAGAGGTAAGAAAATGAAAGGAGAAATAGAATATAAACCAGTTTACTTTAAAATAGGACTGTTTAAAAAATTTAAAGTAGGGTATGCTAAAACTAAAATCTATACATCGCAAGGTCCAGCTCCTTATACTGTTTTACAAAAGTATCATTTACTTAAATTAATTATATTTAACCCATTTAAAAAATTAATAAAGAGGTAAAATGAAAATAAAGAAAAAATCTAACAAAGAAGTTAAACCTTTTAACCTTTGGTTAAAACAATTAAAAAGGGATATTGAAAAAGCAAAAGAAACAGCCCATGATGATGATGAATTAATTAAATTAATTGAGGGTAAAGATTATAATGAAGGTAAAGGTTATAAGGTAGTATATCCAGAAACCTTTAAAAGTATTTATGGATTAAGCCTTGACAAAGGGAGGAGTGAAGAAAATGGTGGAGAAATCTGAATTTAAAACTGGTAGCACAACAGGATTGTTTTTGATATTTATAGCTATCTATGGATTTATTTCTTTATTATCAAATAGAATAAGTTTTAATTGGGAAATAAGTTTAGGAATTATACTAATTGTATTTATTATAGAGTTAATTGTAGATTTATTGAAATATCTCATAAATAATGAATGGGGTAATGAAGATAATAAAGGTTATTATTAAAAAAATCACATAATTTAAATAGTAGTTATCCTTTAGAAAAGGAATACCTTGAATTCATACTTTTTCAAGGAAAGAAAAATACATTACCGCAATTAATGTAATGATTTCTTTCTTTATAAAGGTATTGGTTTGGATATGGTTTAGATAATTAGGATAATATATAAAAAGTAGTTTAAGTAGAGAATTTAGAGAGAAGAAGAGCTGTAACCAAAGAAATTTTGGAAAGTATGAATCAAAGGTATGACGAATTTGGGGTGATAAAATATGATTAAAAAACATTGTAAAACCACTATAAATTTTTCAAAAGAAGCTGTCTTTTGTTTACAAGCTACAGGACATATAGATAAAAGAAAAAAAGTTACAAAAAAGAATCTAAGTAAGTTTATATCAAGATTAATAGTAGAACATATTAGCTTCACTTATCCATTAGATAGAAGAAAAATACAAGAAAAGGTAATGGTAGCAGAACTTAGAAACCTACAGGATAAAAGAGACCATTTAGAAGAAGATATGAAATGGATAGCTGGTAAGTTAAATAAAATAAAAGAAATAAATAAAGAATAAAAAATGGTTAAATGTGATAGATGTGGTTCCGGATGGGATAAAGAGTATATATCTACTATTATTTTATTCCAACCAGGAATTAAAGTAGATGTAAATAAGATAGGAGACCAAATATATCGTTCAGATATTAAAAGAATATGTGATGATTGTAGGAATGATTTATGGAATGATATATTTGCTTAATATAGAAGAGATTTTTAATTAGCCATAGTTTATCATTACTAATCAATAAAAGTCGCTAGAATCACACCAAGAGTCGTTATATACACCTCTGGTGAGAGAATAATACATAGATGATATGTGTTTGAAAGGGTAAAAAACATGATAAAGGTTAAAACAAATTTATTGGTAAACTTCACCTTTCCTATATTTGATTTATTTGAGGATGGTACTCCAAAAGAAGAAATGAAGGAGAAAATAGGAGAACATATCAAAAAATGGAGTTTATATCATAAAATTTCAAAAGATAATGTAAAAATTATTCCTTGTGGGAAGAAGGTGAAGAAATGAAACTAATTAATGGAAAATATTATTGGATTAGATTTAAAAATTGTGGTGGAGAAATAACTATTGGTCAATATGAGGAAGATAGCAGTTATCATTGGCAAATAGTTGGTTCAGATGAGATGTATAAAAATGAAGAAATAGAAGTTATAAAAAAGGTGAAAGAATGAGTTTAACTTTTAAGAAAGAAGTTAGTTTTGGAATAGATATAATTCAAGTATTTAATCCAGATAAAGATTATTTAGGTTATATTAAGAAAGAAGGAAATAAATGGATTTACTTACCTAATCCAAATACTTCTTATGAGTTGGAATGTCAGATTGAAATAGGTAATAAGATAATGGAGTTACAATTGGAGGAATAAAATGGAAACTAATGAAATGCTAATAATGAATCTCCAGTTAATGAGAGAGGAAAATATTAAGGATAAAAATATAGAGAAAATACTGGTACTAGATGAGGCTATTCAATTGATTCAAACTATCAAATAATCATGTTTAGGATTTGGGCTTTATTGCTCATAATTATAGTAAAATAACTAACACGAGGTGAAAAATATGAAAAAAAGAACTAAAAAGAGGACTACAAGAAAAAAGACTAAAGGCAAGGGTGAAAGTGTAATTGTAGCTGGTATTCTTGGACAAGAAGCTAAAAAAGTTATCTTATCCAAATCAACAACTGCACAAGAGGTTGCAGAACAATTAGACTTTGGTGCTATTAGAACAGTAAAAGTTAGTAAAAACGGTACAACTAACTTTAGAGAAGTAAAACTAACAGACAAAGTAAATGGTTACAAAGCTTTACTTTTTATACCCCAGGTTTCAGGGGGAGATTAATAGTACACATGTATTACATTATTGTAGTATATAAATAGGAATAGTGACTTAATTAACACTATTCTTTTTTTTATTTTTTAAGAAAGATGCCATCTATAAAATACTATGGATTGGTATATTAGAAGAAGAACATAGAGGAGGTTAAAATAAAAAATGGTAGAATCATTTAGAGTTAATGAAAGGGTAAGAATAAACAGAGATGTAAGTCCTTTAATTGAGGGTAATTATGGTACAGTAATGCAGGATGTGGATATAACTAATGATAATCCTGAGGTTGCAGTATCATGGGATGGTCTAATTAGAGGTCATGACCTTAATGGGAGAGTAGAAGATAATTCAGGTCTTTTTGTTGCATCAAATTATTTAGAGAAATTAAATCCAAGTATTAGGCCTCCAACATTAAGTGATACCAGAAGAAGAGGAATAATGGAAGTTTATGAATCAGGTATAATAAACCAAAACGAAAAGAATAAACAGATTCAATATAAAGAAGAAAAATTATATATAAATTATTTTAATAAGGTAAAAGAATCACAATTACCAGAGTTAAAACTATTATATTTTGGTGATTTCAAGATTGGGGATATTGTTAAGTCTAATAAAAAAGCATTTAACTCGATAACTTCTGAAACCATATTTACAGAAGGTATTATAATTAGAAAAAAAGAAAAATTAATTGCAGAGGTTTTAGTATATAAAGAAGAAGATGAGAATTACCTAAGGAAAGGATTTTTAAGAGATTATCATATAAAATATTTAAGCCTCCGAAAAAAACATAAGTGTACCTTAAAATTAGCAGATGAAGGGAGACTATTCCCACCAAAAATAACTATGCAAATGAAATCTACTAATATGAAGGATATGATAAAGAACATTAATAATATAATAGATGTGGATAGTTGTAGTTTAATAAAAGGCACACCCTCTGACCCTTGTAATTATCTAAGTGTAATTACCAAAGAATTAATATTTGATTATAAAAAGAAAAAATATAACCTTGGTAAATATGAATTTAAATATGTCATTCCAGATAAAAAAGCAAAACTAAATAGCAATAGTGATGGTGTGGTTGATTTGTCAGGATATGTTACAGCAAGGAGAGTAAAAGGTGCTCTTAAAATGAACGATGATAGCTCCTGTTGGTTTCATAACCCATATATTACGGATGTGAATATTAGTCATTATGATATAAAAGAGGGGAAGATAAGTAAAGAAGAAATAGAGAAACTGAGAAAAATGTTTCGTCATATTTGTTATGGTGCAAGTTCCTCTAAAGCAGAAAAGGCATATAAAATAGGAGATTATTATGCATTAACTGAGGTTACAATATCAAATTTATTATCCATAAGCAATCAAGGATTTATTAAACTTGAACAGTTTCTACCTTATGTACCCTTAGTAAAAAAAAGAGGTAAAACATAATGGAAAATCTAACAAATAGATTTATACATATCTATATAGATGAAAAGGCAATGTGTAAGTTACAATATTATAGTGAGTATGCTCCAGATGAAGTGGGAGGAATATTAGAAATAGATTATAATAAAAAGTTATTATTAGTTAAAGATGTAATAATATTAAAACAAAAAGCTACTGGTGGAGATTTCCATCTTGATGATGATGCCTTAGCAGAATATACCGAAAGTATATTTTTAAAGAAACCACAAAAAATGAAACACATAAAAGGATGGTGGCATAAACATGGTATATCAGGATGGAGTGGACATGATGATGATACCTTTGAAAGTCTAAGGGAATATTTCAAAGGGTTTGTATTTGGAATTGTTATGCGAAATACTCATCTTAATAACAAGAAGTTTTCTCCTTTATGCAGATTAGAGATTGGTAAAGGAAAAGTAGATGATGGGAATACACAGATAATACAATTTTATACTCCTCATATTAAAGTTATTAAAAATAAAAAAAAGTTTGATAAGAGGAAGCTAAGAAAAAAGTGTAAAAAAGAAGTAGAGAAGTTTGTTGAGCCAGATAATAGATTCACCTCACAAACATATGGAGTATATAGTAAAGATTATGAGGATTATGAGGATTATAATGATGATAATATACCTTATCAAGGATATCAAAATAAAGACTTGTATGAAAAAGACAGTGTGTATTCAACAAAAGGACCATGCACAGCAGAACCCTCCACAGATACTAGTACATCAAAGATACTCAAAAAAGCAGGACTAGTATGGGACCCTGATTTAGGATACTATGTCCATAAAGATTATTACAAAGGTAAATTTGGAAGAAAAAAGAATAAGCAAAACCAACAAACAACATTAACAGAAAGGATAAAACCTAAAAGAGAACTTAGTATAGATTATGATGATATGGATGACCCAGATGAACATGATGATAATTTTTATAATTACAAAGGTGAATTTGCAATGATAGATGGTGTGCAAGTAGAATTGAAAAGAGAAATTGATTGCACTTTTGATAATATAGAGTGTAAAAGTTGTCCTTACAGAGAAGATTGTATTGAAAGTATAAAAGAAAGAAATTATAATTCTGAAAAGGATTCATTAAATTATTTAACGTAGATAGATTAATTATTAAAGGAGGTAAAAGAATGAATGAATTTAATATAGGAGATAATGTTAGAGTTAAGACAGGTGAAGGTAGGGATTATGGTAAAACCCTTAGAATAGCAGACCTTAGAATAGCAGAAGAAGCTCAAGATACATTAGAAGTAATAAAAGTAGTAAATAATCTTCTTGATGTTAAAAATTTAAGAACAAGAACTGTAAGTTATTCTTGTGCTGAAGAAAGATTTTTCTTAATAAATAAACAAGGAAGACCAAAGAAACAAACAAAACAGGAATTACATTTAGTAGTCCAAGAGGATTGCCATAATATAATTGGTAGTATCAAAAACGACCTAAATGATGCTAAGAATTTTAATGTAGAAAATGGAGTAACTTATATGATTTATAAATTAGTGCCAGTCTTAAAGGTAGAGATGTCTAAGAAGTTTACTAAAGTAAAAGTTAAGAAGAAAAGGAGGTAAAGTAAAATGAGAGAGAGGATACCAGATAGTCCGTTTTCAAATCATATAGGGATTTTCAATCCAGAAAGCTATGACCATTATGCCATTTCCATTGTAGGTTGTGGTTCAGTAGGTTCATTTACAGCATTAACTTTGGCAAAGATGGGTTTTAAAACATTATTTTTATATGATAAAGATAAAGTAGAAAGACATAATATACCAGTACAGTTTTTTAATATAAATAGTATTGGATTAGAAAAAACTAGGGTATTAAGTGATATGATACAACAGTATTCAGACTGTAGAGCAACAGATATGAAAATAAAATACAAAAGACTTTTACCTTTTATATCACCAATAGTAATATCATCTACGGATAATATGGGAAGTAGGAAACAAATTTATAAAGGTTGTTTAAAATCAAAAGTGAAACTACTAATAGATGCAAGAATGGGTGGAGAAGTATTTAGTATTTTTACGGTTGACTTAACTAATCCAGAGGCAAGAGCTAAGTATGAAAAAACATTCCATAAAACTATAAATCTTAGGTGTACCGAAAAGGGAATAATCTATAATTGCTTAATGATAAGCTCAACTATCGCTAGCCAATTAGTAAAAGTGTTACAAAATCAGAGTTACTCTTTCTGCGTTGATGGTAGCTCAAGGACATTAGAATTTTATCATAGTAAATAATTATTGCTAAGATTTATAAAAAAATTAGAAACATTTAAATCACAGAAAGAGTTTATTATAGATATAATAATCAAAAATGGGTTATTAAAATGAGGAGGATAAAATGAAGGAAAATAAAGAGGGTCATATTACATGGGTTGTACTTTGTGATAAGGATAAAAAATCGTCAGAAAATGCTATGAAAGAGGCAGTAAAGAATTTAGGAGAATTACAAAAGACAGCTTTAGTAAAAATAGAAAACCAATTTAAGAAGTCAAGTGCTCAAGCAAGGATTAACATGTTTGCACAATTAATAGAGGGATTATATAATATAAGTAATTTACCAGATTATCTAAAAACAGGTATATTATTTAATTCAGCATCCATACATAACCAATTAAGACCACCAATAGGACAAGAGACTACACCACCAGAAAAGATAGCGAGCTATATTGGTATCTTATTTGGATGTATGGTAACAATACCATTTTTATTGAAAATAATAGGGATTTAAGAAATGGTTTTGGTTAACAACAACGTAGCATACCTTTTAGGATATTTAGCGGGAGATGGATGCGTGAGGTCTTATCTTACTAATGGTTGGAAAGGTCATTATGTTATATCTATCACTTCTAAATATAAGAAGGTTTTAATCCGTTTAAGAGAATTATTTAATAAAGAATTTAACATACAATCAAAGTGGAATCTAAGAAAAGGAGTTAATCATAAACAAGGTAATACTTTTTATCAATTACAAGTGTATTGTAAAAAGTTTTATTACCAACTTAAAAGAAGAGGAACCTATGGTACAAAGAATTGGAGAGTACCAAATGTAGTCAAAAGAGCCAACAAAGTTATAAAAGCAAATTGGTTGGCAGGGTTTTATGATGCAGAGGGTTCCAAAAGTAAATTAATCACTGGGAAGAAAACTAAATACCCTTGTAGTTTTACTAGGGTTAGAGTATCTACAATTAATAGGAAAGGTATGAAAGATGTCCAGAAATTGTTGTTAGATTTTGGTATAAAAGTAAACATTACCAATGATGGTATCACCATTGTAGGTAATAAAGAATATGGATTAAATATATATAAAAAGGAGCATCATAATATTTTTAATAAAGAAATTGCAAAATTTAGTTATAGAGGAATATTTAATAAAAATATAGGATAATCAATTTGAGAATCAATATTTATTCAAGATTAAACAGATAGTAATATTTAAATAAAGGTACAAAAGAATGGTTAAAAAAAAGATTGAAGATTTTTACCAGACCATATATAGAGGTATAGAATTATTAAAAAAGAAACAGTTTAATAGTCTTTATATTTTAGGAAAAGCAGGTGTTGGTAAATCTTTTGCTGTGGATGAAGCTATTAAAAAGTATAAAGTGGATGCGAGAGTTTTTTCTGGGAAAATGTCAGAGGTGATGTTTTTTGAGTTTATAAAAGAAAATTATGATAAGGTAATAATATTTAGGGATACAAGTGAATTACTTAGGAATTTATCCTCAATAAATACTTTAAAGATATTAACAGAACAAAAACCTGTACGGATTATATCAAGAAGAGTAAAAGGTAATGAAATGACAATAAAATTTACTGGTAAGATTATTATAGAATTAAATTCTCTTACAAATAGATATAAAGAAGATTTAGGTGCTTTATTATCGCGTGGTTTATTTATTTCATTAAATTTTTCAGAAGAAGATATTAAGAATATTATGTATCTTATATCTCAAAACAAAGAAGAGAGAATGGTAACATATTTTCTTCTAAAGAATAAACAATTAATTAATTATGATTTAAACCTAAGATTACAAGATAAATGTTTTAGATTATTCAAAGCTTCACAGAAAGATAAAAGATTATGGAAGAGTGATATAATGATGTATTTAAATACCCAAGTATCTGAACCTAAAAAATTATTATACAAATGTGCTGGAAATAAACCAATAACCAGAAATAATTTTGTGAGGTTTTTAATGCGAGAAAAAGGATGGTCAAGAGTAACATCACAGAGAAGGATTAAAGATTGGTTATTTATAAAAGATATTTATTCAAATGGATTATTAAAACGGGCATCATTAAGTCTTCAAAAACCCTCATTAATATCAGTTAGGCAAATTATTAAAAAGAGGTGTTCAAATGAGTAATGAATCTATAATAGTTGATGGCAGAAAATGTAAGAGAATTAAACTAGCAGAATATTATGATAAAGAAGAACAAAATTACTATGATGAAAATGGTAATTTTTTAGGGCATAATTAAAGAGGTGAAAAGATGAAATTTACAAACCTAGAAATAAAAGTTTTGAAAGAACTAGCACATGAAAGAATAGAATTAAATGAAGAGAGGGAATATTATAGAAAGGAAAATGAGAAGGTTAAACCAAATAGAATATGTGACTTTCTAATTGAAGAAACAAATAAATGTAATAGCCATTATTGGAAAAATAAGAAATGTGATAAAGAGAAATGTCCTTGGAAAAATCATGGAAATTATGCAATGGCAGTGGGAGACCAAGGAAATAGGTTGAGGTAAAATAATGAAACAGATTTTGGGAGGAGAAGATGCGAGATAAGAAAAGAATACCAAGGATATTAAATAAAATAAAACGATTATGGCTTAGAAGTCCAGACCAAAGATTTTATCAAATGCTAATAAATAAAGGAATAATACCAGATAGCCAATTATGGAATATAGAAGATGATATTGTAGAAAAGGAAATAGATAGATTATTAAAGGAGAAAGAGAAGATGGAGGAGAATCAAGAATGAAAGATTATTTTAAACCAAATTGTATTTATGTAAGTAAGTGCAAAAGTAAAGGATTAAAGTGTGGGAATTGTAAACATAATAAAAATAAAAAGGAAGACCATTATTCACTAGATATACAACCAATGAGACCTTATAGATTGATATATTGTTGACAGTCTTGGAAATGTCGTTGCTTGGGGACCTACTGCTCTTGATTGTCCAACTCCAACAAAACAACAATTAAAAGAACAAGGCTAAAAATGATTGATATAATTCAAGGTTGGTTTATTTGGGTAATCACAGTAGGAGTAATAATTATGTATGATTGGATATATCGATAAAAGAACAAGGCTAATGTCAGGTTATAAAGATTTAAAAAAACGGAAAGAATATGATAGAAAGTGGAAGAGAGACCATGAAAAAGATATGAAAGAGTATTATAAAAAGCGTCAACAAGAACCAGAAATAAAAAAGAGGAGAAATCAATTAGACAAAATGAGGCTCAAGAATGATTCAGATTATAGATTCAAAAGAAGAGTTAGGGAATATACAAGGATAGTTTTTACTAAGAAAGACAGTTGTGAAAAATGTAACAATCAAAATAATTTAGAGTTTCACCATAAGATATACAAATTACCAGTAATGGAAGAAGATATAATGACTTTATGTAAAACTTGTAATAATCATTTAGAGAGGACATATTGACAAGGTTAAGACCTATCAAGTCCAGAACCTGAGACAAAGCCCTTGGTCATTCTAAGGTCTGTCAGTTTCAGGTTACAGCTGTGGGTTACAGTGAGCGTTCCGAATGCGTGAACCAGCGCTAGCCCACAGCAATTGTTTAATAAAGGAGAATAAATGAAAAACAAAATTGAAAAGGAAGTTTTGAAAGAGTTTAAAGATGAATGGCTTAAAAAGGAATGTATGAAAGATTTAAAAAAGATAATCAAGCTAACACAAAAGCTTAAAGCACAAGAGGTTTTTGATGACTTTGATAAAATAGAAGTAAATGCCATAAAAATAGGTTGTTTTGGTATTAATATAAAGGATTTTAGAAAACTAAAAAAGAAACACGGTGTGAAATGGAATGTTCGGAAAAAATTATGATGAGGAAATAGTAGAATTAAAGAAATGTATAATAGAGCAAGATAAACAGATTAATAAAATTTTAGAATTTATAAAAGAAAATAATAAATGGATTAAAAAAAATCAAAAAAATATGCTTGAGATAGCTAAAACACAAGTTCAACATAAAAAAGCTATTAGATTATTATTTAGAGGTGTGAAATGAAACTTAAACTTATAGCAGATTGGCAAGAGAGATTAGAATGGATATTATGTTGTATAGCACAAGGATTTTGTGAACCAGTTATAAAGCCAAATAAAATAAATGGTATTCTTAATGAGTTTTTTAAGGAAGTGGTGATGAAATGAAACTACCCGAATATAAGAAACTTGAAGCTTATGCAAAAGAACTTTACAAGGAAGCAGACCAAGTTATATTAAATAATTTAAAAGAGGTGTTGAAATGAAATCAAAAACAAAACTATTAAAACTAATTAAGCAATTCCCAGAGGAAGTTCAAAGAGATATAGTTTTAAAACCTTATGGAAAAAATCCAATGAGTTTGAGTGTAATTTACTTTGAAGTTAAGATGGATACAAGAATTGGAAAAAGATTGTTGAAGAGGCTGTTGAAATGAAAGAAAAAATAACTATAATAGTTCATCCAACAGCATTAGAAGAATGGATGAAATTTGTTAAACTCTCAAGAAGATATATTAAAAACATACCAAAAAGAATATTTAGAATAAGTCAACTCGTCTACTGGATAAACAATACAAAACAGTTCAATAGAAACAAAAAAGAAAACAGAATAAGATTTTGGAATTCATTAAAAAGGAAATACGATGTATATAAAGTTGAAGATGCTTTTAAACATGATAGATTGATAAGTTCAAAGAGGAGTTGAAGATGAAATGAAACTAAAAAGAAAAGCTATAGTAATTCATAATGGAGATTATGTTGAACATTTATTAAAGTTAGGTGAACAAAGTCAGGAACCATCAGAATTAATTAAAAAGTATCTAAAGGAATA
>SDBT01002267.1_pt1 | contig 34269 bp, 32 predicted proteins | sample 2277101 | NCBI WGS metagenome assembly SDBT01 (sample SAMN10404973, study PRJNA504765) | marine sediment metagenome | isolation source: marine sediment core GS10_PC15, 103 cmbsf | place: Arctic Ocean: Southern Knipovich Ridge | collected 2010
AGTATCTCGCCATGTTTTTCCAAGGATAGGATTATCAACTCCATACTGAGAAGTAACTCTATTCTTCCAGAATGATTCCCTTTGACATACAGTGTCGAATCTTTTATCAGTTCTGCATAAGATGGCTATCTCGTCAGTATTCAGATCAGAAAGTATTTCCTGAATTTCGGTACTTGATAGATCTTTCTTCAATCTCAATCTGTTAAGGATCTCATTGACTGAAGCCATTTTAGAAACACGAGATATAATATTCTTTATGTCATTTTTGAACATAAATAGTATCACTTCCATACGACTTTTATAAAACTAGTTTCACATACTGTATATTTAAAAACTGCTTTCCATATCAGGACAGACATTAAATGTCAAATCATCATCAGACATAGTCGAAAACATCATTAGATATGGAATGTAATCAAACATTCCATCGATAATTACAGATATTGCATCATTATATTTTCTTTTATTTCCAGTGTAAGTGGTATTGATAAAATCTTTACTTACACTTTGGTGTTGTTCAGATACCACACCTGGTAATTCAGGATAGGAGAAATAGCGTATAGCGACAGCTGCAGCTATTATACCCAATTCTCTCGTTAACACAGATGAAACTAATTTATCCTTTTGATGGTCATCTTCAATTAAATCATCAATCATCTCTCTTCCATAACCTTCATCGATGTAGAATTCCCAAAATGGATCAATCTTCATCTCGAGAACTTCAGTAAGCGTCTTCATCTTAAGATTCTGGAGATACAGTAAGGACTCGGGTCCTCGATCATATGCTTCTTCAATCAATTCCTTATATGTCATTCCATTGATCCACTCTTCACCGAGATCCATCATTAAGGATTGAAAGAAAATTCTATCGGTGTCTCTCCACGTTTTTCCAAGGATGGGAACATCAACTCCATATTGAGATGTAACTCTATTCTTCCAGAATGATTCTCTTTGACATACAGTGTCGAATCTCTTATCAGTTCTGCATAAGATGGCTATCTCATCAGTATTCAAATCAAAAAGTATCTCCTGAATTTCGGTACTTGATAGGTCTTTCTTCAATCTCAACAGGTTGAGGATCTCATTGACTGAAGCCATTTTATAAACACGAGATAAGATATTATTGATGTCAATTTTAAGAGGATTCAGATTTTGTCGTTATCATATTGTATACTTTTCAATCTTTTCCACAATTTAAAATTTGGCATAAGATTGTTCTATATTAGTATAAATAAGATGCCTTACTGTAGCGTGGAAGGATGTGGAATAATATCAAAATATGGTTTCAAGCAGTTCTCGATGTCAAAATGTAAGAAACATAAATTAGATGATATGGTTACTAATTCACCATATTATTGTAAACATAATAAGAGGAAGGGTCGCTGTAGAGAATGTGGTAGTAGATCAGCTTTCTGCAAACATGATAGAGGAAAATATAGATGTATTCTATGTGGAGGTAAAAGTATATGTGAACACAAGAGGGTAAGATATTTTTGTGTAGACTGTGGAGGAAATGGTACATGTATTCATAGAAAGATAAGACGATATTGCAAATTATGTGAAGGGAAAGGACTTTGTTCTCATGGTACACAAAAACAGAACTGTAAAATCTGCATAGGATCATCAATTTGTATCCATGTTAAAGCACGAAAAAGATGTTTCATATGTTTCCCAAATTCTAAGCACTTCTGTGTGAGACTATATGCTGATAATAAACGTTGTACTATTTCAGCAAATTCTAAATATGATCAACATTGTATGAAATGCTTCATCGAACTGTTCCCTAATGACGAGCGTACAAAGAAAGTCAATATTCCTACTAAAGAATATAAGGTTAAAGATTACTTAACTAATGAATTTCCTGGTATGTTCATTCACAACAAATCTCCGATATTACCAAACAAATCTCACAAGAAACGTATCGATTTTCAAACAGAAGTTAATTCTTATATGTTATATATTGAGGTAGATGAATATCAACATAAGAAATACAATCCTCTTGATGAAAAAGAAAGAACAAGACAAATTCAAGAGGATATTGGTAGAAATGTAATATTCATTAGGTTCAATCCAGATAATTATAAAGAAGGTGGAAAGATGAAAAAGATCCCACTTGATGAACGTTATCCCGTTCTGAAAGCTAAGATTAATGAAGTTATAGAAAAGATTGAAAATGGCGATGGTTATTCTGATTTAATCACAGAGTTCAAACTCTTCTATGATGATGTTAATATTCCTATTAAGGAAAGATCAGGTCTGAAGTGTGAAGGTATAACCAGAGAAGGGAAAATATGCAAGAAGCATCCTATTAAGGATGCTAAGTTTTGCAACCATCATATTAAGATTAAATCATCAAATGAAGAGATTAATCTTACTAAAGAAGTGAAATTAATACTGAGATGTATAGGAATAACTAAGAAGAAAATCAGATGTAAGAATACGCCTATTAAGGATACTAAGACTTGCCGCTATCATTAGTTTCACATAACTTTTATAAAACTAGTCTTGTTAACATATTGTATGCTCTTTAATCTCGTCCGCTAATGACGTACCATGTAGTACTGCAGTTAGCAAGTTCGGTGTTCTCCCCACATCGAAGTACAATCTTGTCTTCATCACAATCACTGTGAATATTATTCCCTCTAGCAGGCTTAACGAATACCGGACAACTACCAGCGTTTTTCACCTTAATGACTTGCGTCTTCGTGGGTTTATCACAACAATCATCATCACCGCAGTCTTTTTGAGGTAAAATAATATCAACTGAACAGTCTGAAGTAACTACGACAACACAATCCTTCTTGGACAACTTGACACATTTTCCTGAACAAACTACGCGAATGTTAGAACATGCATCCTTGCCATGTCTCCCGTGTTTACCGTGTTTAGCATTTCTACCATCACAGCCTGCTCTACCTCGCGGACCAACACATCCACGTTCACCTTTTTCGCCTTCGCACCCCCTTTGTCCTTGACACCCTTTCGGACCCTGACACCCTTCACTACCTTTTGGGCCCCTCGGACCCACTAACCCGTCACAGCCGCGCTTACCTTGCGGACCTTTTGGACCACAGTCACCATGTGGACCACATTTACCCTTTTTGCCACAATCGCCGTGCTTTCCATGTCTTCCATCTCGACCATGTTTACCTTTCGGTCCGCAAGGTCCTTGTTTTCCACGACATCCCTCAGGGCCTTTTGGTCCACGTTCACCTTTGCATCCCTTATCTCCCTTCTTACCACAGTGTTTAGGAGGACAAGAAGAAGCTTTGGAGGAGCAAGAACGACTTCTTTTCTTCCCACTAGAACCATCAGAAGAGCAAGAGCTATCTCTTTTCTTTCCACTAGAACCATCAGAAGAGCAAGAACGACTTCTTTTCTTCTTCCAAGAACCATCAGAAGAACAAGAATCACTTCTTTTCTTGTGTTTAACAACACACTTGCATCGTCCACGTTCTTGGCTACAGTCGCTCCCCTCGGAGGAGCATGAACCTCTTCTATGACTAAATCCCATTTAACTATGCTGAGAATTAAAATTTTAAGTTAATCCTATTTCTTCGTCTCCACATTATTCTTCTTCTTCTTCTTCTTAAATATAGGATAGAAGAAGATAAATAGTATTATAGTAATTACCAATAATATTATTATTGCTGCTATTGTCATATTAATAGAGAAAGTGGTCTCAGATGTTACTGTAAGATCACAAGGTACTGGTTCTAGCACACCTATATTGTTAGGCTCAAGACAGATTGAATCTGAACCACACATAGAAATATCTAAACCTTGAGGAACATTAGATATGATACATTTGCAAGGTTGAGAATCAGTACATTTCGAACATAGCTGAGAAATAGATCCTGACGCAAGTGTTACATCATTTATTACACAAACAGTAGTATTACATTCTAATGCTAAACCAGTCATTGGATTTTGCAAAGGTATCGTGCCTATCTGATTACAGAGAGGGTCACACTGTGGATCAATACCTTCTAATAGAGGATCAATTGGAGCATGACATCCACAGAATGCTAATAACTGTTGACTTTCTGTTATTTCTTCTCTAGTTTTGGTAGAACAGAATGAGTCTAATGCCTGATCGCATAATCCGGGTGTAAAGATACATGCTGATAACATATCTGATTGAACATTAGTAGGGGGATCTTGTATATCACCATCTTGATTAGATAATAGAAAATCGAACGCGTCTGAGAAACCCAACTGAGATATCTCGAGATTACCAGGATTGTAGCCTGGAGAGCCATCGTTTCTTACTAATATCAAGTTATGAAAGAGGTTTGAACATGCTCCACTATTCCAATCATTAGTCCAACCATCTATACCTGATAATCCTATACAATCGAGATCCATTTTGATTAAGTTCAAAAATCTCAAATGAGTTAAAATCGAAGGTTAATGTAAGAAATGGAAAAAGAAAATAGATATCAATATGTTAATAGTATCTATGATGAAGGGAGATATGCTATTCTCATGGAAGCTTCAAATGATGATAAAAGGTATGCTATCAAAATGTTCAAAGATGAATACAATGAATGTCCTTATGTTCTTGAACTAGAGTGTCTTAGTTTATCATGTCCTCATATAGTTAGAGGTAGAAGTTTAGTACACGTAGATAATAAGATTGGGGTAGTCTTAGATCTTGCAAAAGGAGATGGTATATGGTTAACTGCAAATGACATATTATGGAGTGATAAGAAAAAGATGTTCAGAGAAGCTATTGTTGCTGTTGATTATCTTCATAGATGCGATATTCTTCATCTCGATCTCAAACCAGCAAACTTTCTGATATATGAAGAGGAATGTGAACCGAATAATAGGATACTATCATTAAAGGTTGCAGACTTCTCACTATCTGTTAGAGCAGAAAACAGACAAGGGTCTTTGTACAAGAAATTTGATCTAGACAGAACACCAGATGCATATAGATGCCCAGAATTCAATAATGATAAGTATACAGACAAGCATGACATTTGGTCTCTAGGAATGTCATTACTTTACATGTCAATGGATGGAGAAAAATATATGGAAGAGTTTGGAGATTATTTACCTGAAGCCGACATTAGAGTTAAGTTCGAATACCTGATAGATAAGTGTAAAGATAGTGTATTTGTTGATCTTATCAAGAATGTGACTGAATCAGATCCTATCAAAAGATTTGACATGAATGATATCTTTAAACATGAATTTATGCAGGGGATGAAACAAGTTGAGCAAGTTGAGCAAGCAGTAAAGAATAATATTTCATCATCATTTCAATTATGGTGTGAAAAGAAGGATATAGATAATAATAAAGTTGAGCTAGCAAATGTTATTCTTGATACGAATGATAAACTCTTTGAAGGATTATTCTCAGCTGAATATGATCAAGTGCTTAAGAAAATGATAAAATGGTCTGTAGCGCTAAGTATAGCGAGTGAATTAATTGATAATTACAAAGATGAATCTGCTCGTTTTTCTGTGCTTTTTTCACCAAAGCATTCAGATGTGTTTCTAGAGACTACTTATAAAGCTAAGATGAAATTTATTTATCGTAAGTATAGATTAGTATTTGAGGAAAACACAGGAAGTTTAATACAATTGCGTTCTCTCTAGTTATTTCAAAGTATTAAAACTTCTATATAAATGGCTAATTATTGGAATGCTTTTGGGACCAAGAAATCGCATCTATGTATACTATGGTGTTACGATTTCCTATTTGCATTTATTTTCGCGGTGTTTAATTGGAACATACTTGCTTTTATAGTCTATGCACTTATCTATGATATAGTATTATTCCTTATTACTAATAAACCTTTTAATCCATGTAGTAGAGTTCCAGGATTCATTTTCAAGTTCTTTGGGTGGATATTAGGCCGCTTAGCAGTTGGTGATAAAGATCCTTTGAGAAGATTGAGGGATGTTAATGATGAAAAATGTCTTGACTATCCTAAATATCAATCTATCTTGCATGAACTAGTTCCTATGATGAATAAACTGAAAGGAATGAAAGAATCGAAAGATGAATTATGAAATGTAAGAAGATATTCTCTATCATTAAAATGATATCACAACAACAAAGAATATATGGAAGAGCTAAACAAACCATCTTAGAAGAAGAAGAAAAGACATTAGATTCGAGCATGATTAATCCTAGATCTATCGAACCTCCTAAGAAACAGGCATTTAAGAGACGTAGTAAACGTATTAAGTTGGGAGTTGTATCCAAACCAAAACCTGATGTTGTTATTAGGAAGACTACAACACCTATCAAAAAGATTAGTCCTGTTTCATTTACCAGAAGAACTAGTCCATCTAAGATTAGTCCTGTTTCTAAGAAAGAAACAATATTTCATCCTGTGAAACTGAGGCGAAAAAGATCTAGACTTAGAGTTGTATCTAAGTCAAGAGTATCAACACCGTCAAAACCTAAGCTTATCACATCAAGGAAGGTTACAATATCTCCCAAAGTAACTACAATGTTTTCTAGAAAATCTCCAAGCAAGGTAGTGACTAAACCTCCAAAGAAGATATTATCAAAACCGAGAACGATAACTACCAAGAAACTCCCTATGATAGTACCTGTAGAGGCTAGGATGTCTTCGAAACCCGAACAGGTAAAAAGATCCAGAATAGTATCGAGATCAAGAGTTACTATACCTACTAAATCTAGAATAGTATCAAGATCAAGAGTTACTACACCTACTAAATCTAGAATAGTGTCAAGATCAAGAGTTACTACACCTCCTAAGACAAGAGTTACTACACCTCCTACATTTAGAACAGTATCAAGATCAAGAGTTACTACTCCTCCTACATTTAGAACAGTATCAAGATCAAGAGTTACTACTCCTCCTAAGAAAAGAGTTATTACACCTACTAAATCTAGAATAGTGTCAAGATCAAGAGTTACTACTCCTCCTAAGAAAAGAGTTACTACACCTACTAAATCTAGAATAGTGTCAAGATCAAGAGTTACTACTCCTCCTAAGCCGAGATTTGTTGTTCTCAGAAAGCCAAGAAGAAAGGAGATTTTCAAACCAATAGTGTTTCCAGAAGAGGAAGAACAAGAGATAGAAGAGGAAGAACAAGAGATAGAAGAGGAAGAACAAGAGATAGAAGAGGAAGAACAAGAGCTAGAAGAGGAAAAGGAGGAATTACCTATCTTTTTGAGTTCACTAACTAAACCTAGAATCGTATCAAAATCGAGAGTCACAAAAGAAACATCAATAGAAGAAAGACTTCAAGAGTATCTAAGATCAAGATCGAGAGGAAATGAAAAGGTTACAAATAATAAATATCAAGCCTATCTGAAAGTTAAGAAAGTAGAAATAGAGAGTAAGTATCAAGCATATTTGGAATCAGGGAAAAAGCAGGAAGGATATGAATATAATGCCTATCTGAAAGCAAAAGACGAACTAGTCTCTCACTTATCTCTTCATGAATATCAACAAGAGCATTATAACAGAATTTCAGAAATTCTTAGTACTCACGTCGCATACTTCGATACATCTCATACAGGTCTAGGTAAATCATACATAGCTGGTAAAATAGCTATCGATAGAAATCTACCTTTATTCGTCGTGTGTCCTGTATCGGTTATAGCTGTTTGGGAAGAATTATCAAGGAAATATAGAATTCCCTTGATAGAGGCTATTTCATATCAGACTTTGAGAGGAACTCAAGTTAGAGAGTTAAAGCATCCATATCTCACCAGACGCGATAAGACATATTTTAATGCTACTCCTGAGCTCATAGATATCGTCAATCAAGATACTCTATTTGTTTTCGACGAAGAGCAGAATCTTAAGAATGACTCTGCTCAACTACATTCAGCTCATGCAATAGTTAAAGCTGTAGTAGATAATCCATCACGATCTAAAGTTGCAGTATTATCAGCTCTTCCTGGCGAGAAGAAAGAACATACTCTTTCTATGATCAAATTACTTGGAATAACAACTCAAGATGTATTCGCTACTTACGACAGAAAGGAAAAGAGATATGATGCATACGGAATATTAGATGTGATTAAGGTTGGAAGACAATTGAATCCAGAGGTAACCAGAGAGATCGTAACAGATAGAAAGTTTGATAAACCTGGAATAATCAATATATGTTTTGATTTATGGGTTAAGCTATTTAAACAAGTGTACTGTTCTTCGATGGTAGAAGAAATTGATGAAGATAAGATAGATGCAAAGAATGGATACTATAAGATGAAATCTAGTGATATTACGAAGATAAAGGCAGGAACTGAAAAGTTACAGAAGATATTTGTACCTAAGGAGAAAGGAAGACCTGTTGGTGTAGTTCATCTTACTGCTGCTCTGATGGCTATCGAGACAGGTAAATATTCTACAGCTATCAGATTAGCTAAGTCTATTCTTAATCAAGACTCTCAAGCTCAGGTTCTTTTATATTTCTGGTATATGAATAGTATCGATAGAGCTATGAAAGATTTAAGTAACTATGCTCCTATGAAATTAACTGGTAAGGTTAAGCCTGTTGATAGGTTAAGTATACAAAATAGGTTTCAAGCCGATGATGATGAGTTCAGACTGATAATAGCTCAACCCAAGGTAGGAGGAGTGGGTATATCACTTGATGATAGAATAGGAGATAGACCTCGATGGATGTTTTTAATTCCAACATACTACTTTTCTGATCTAGTTCAAGCCCAAGGACGAATAGTTAGAAATAGCACAAAAGGGATAGGACATATCAGATACATCTACTCGAAAGACTTTCCACAAGAGACTAGGATATTGAATAACATATTATCTAAATCTAAGATAGCTATGGAGATCAGGTGCAATCTATATGAAGAGAGATATTTGTACCCTGCTGATTTCGACGATGTTGCCGAACCTTAAAATTGATAGAATATAGAAAAGGATACAAATATGGAAATGGAACTATCACTCGCAAACTTCAAATGTTACAAAGAACTAACGATATTCAAATTCGTTCAAGGTATTAACCTGATATCGGGGATATCAGGTTCAGGCAAGAGTACTATTCTTCATGCAATAGAATGGTGTCTCTACAAAAGATCTATAGTTAAGAGGTTTTTGGCTAAGAACGCAAAGGTAACTCTCAAATTTCCTTCATTTACTATCAATAGATCTGCTGATGGAGTTTGTACAGAAGATATCTTTATCACAAACATCTTTGGAAATAAACTTGTATTTCAAGGTACATCTTATGTGTCTCAAAACACTCGAAACAAATTAATACCTGGAACTACAGCATCAGTCGATAAGAATATAATGGAAGCATTTAATTATCTTACATTTAGAGAGAATCCTGATAAGATCATCGGTAATATCAATGATATTAAGAGGATATGTAGGAGAAAATATGAAATAGCATTAAGCAGATTGGCAGATTCAAAGAATACTATCAAAAGACATTATACAGATGAGTATGTTAACTCTAACAAAAATAGTAAAACAAATGAGACAAGAGAATTATCTGACAAACTATATCATCTTAAGGAATTAACAGGACAGCTTGAACCTATCACCAGAAAGAATAGAGATACTAAAATAACTATAGAAGTTTTTCGCGAGAAACTTAATGAATTAATTAAGCAGAGAGATATGCTACCACTTCATAAGATGAAAGTATTTAAAGGTGTTGAAAAAGAAATCTTTAACAGATTAATACCTCGAGAACTCATAGGTAGAAGTTTCTCTCAAGATGATATGACAAGAATGTTCTCAGACCACATTAACTACGAGAGAATGAAACATCAGCTCGAAGAAGTTGACTTACAGGCTGATGAAGTTGAAGAAGAGATAGAGCTTCTCGAATATGCGAAGTTGTACGAAGATCAGAAAGAATATGAATCCTTAGATTCGACTCAAGATGTCTATTCGATTTTTATAGCTACTAGAACCTTGATTAATTCACTCAAAATGGGGAAATCCATTGTTGATGAATATGGATTTATACCTGATATAAATCTGGTAGAGAATGAAATAGAGACATGGAGAAAGATCATATCTATCAGAACTATCTCCCCAGAGTTAATTGAAACCGAAGAGGAATACAGATGGATTATTCATGAACAGAGAACCAGATTAGCAGATGGAGTTGTATTTGATCCTGTTCAGAAGAGGCGAGTTCAAGAACTAGAGATTCAAGATAGATTGAGAGATGTGATTGTCCCTGATGCAGATAAAACCATGAACTGTCCCAACTGTGATCTAGTATTAACTCCGATAAATAATAAGTTATTCATAGTTCATAAGATCATACATAATGGTGATCTGAACGCAGAAAGAGAGAAACTTAGAAGAATGAACGAAGTGAAAAATCTTAAGATAGTTCCCACTAAGAGAGTTAATGTATTAGAGTCTCAATATATGATTAAAGATGTTGATAAAGCCTTTAGAACAGGTAAACTTATCAAAAGATTAAGGAGATCACTTACGTTAAGAATGAATCAAAACGAGCTTGTTTCACTACTCGAAAAACTTAAACAATCTAGTGTAGGTAATTTGGGAGAAGAAGAAAGTAAGTTGATTTACTTCACCGATCTTTTACAAAGATGTCAAGATAGAGATAGATTGGGACCTACTCTTCAAGAATTCAAATGTGATCCTGATCCAGATAGATTAAGAGCTCTTAAGGATATTAAGATAACTAACCAACAAGGTATATCGATGGAGATCATGATATTATGTAATGAGTACAAAGATAGTGTTTTAGATATCACTTTTTCTATATTTGATGATCCTATTTATAAGTCAGATACTATTGATGATCTAATTCAATTGAAGAGAATGCTGGAAAATGAACTATCTGGAGTACAAGAAGAGTACAAATTCTTATCGAAAGAGATCAAATCTCTTTCGAGTAAGATTAACAAGTTATCTAAGACTCTAAGACTTGGCATAGATGATAGATACGAGAAAGCTAAGAAAGATTACTCAACAGCTCTCAAAGAGATAGAACTCATCAAGTTCCTGAAAGATTGGAGGATCTATATTAATGCTGAGAAGGACGAATCACGATTGAGAATAAGAGGTGAAACAGCTTCCTCACTACTAGTCTTGGCCAAACGGGTCGAACATGATATCTTGATATCGTTTACTAATACTATTAATGGATACTTGGAGGATATCTTGAGTGAAATCTTCCCGGATGCATGTATAATACTTGAAATGATAGATCAAAGATGTAAGCTTAGAATCTATGTTAGAGGTATTGAGCGCGAGAAGATAGCATCTCTTAGTGGAGGAGAACATGATAGAGTTTCAATAGCTTTGACTATAGCATATTCGGTATCTTGGCAGAGTCCACTCATCATGCTGGATGAATGTTTTAATAGTCTGGATTCTAATCTCAAGTCAAAATGTATTAATATGATCAGAAGATACTGTCCTGATAAGATAATTATAGTTGTCTCTCATGAGGAAGAACATGGATTATATGATTCTGTGATTGAATTATAACTTAACATCTTTATTAAAATTAAAGATGTTAGAAAGTTCATTCGTTATTAAGATATGACAGGATTAAATTTTATTTTCCTTCTCATGTAAATCAAATACAAAATACAAGATGCATTACGAATCAGGTGGATTCACGTTTTCATACATCCTATATGTTATTGCAATCATCCTATTCATCATAGGTATTATCTTCGCTATATGGTTTTTCTCCCTTGAGAATCAGGATGATAAACATCATCATCAGGATCGAGAACAAAGGAAAGATGCTATAGATAAGTCAAGAATCTCTGGATTATTTTTCCTCTCGGCCATCTCTATCGTCTTAATCGCAATGTATGCAGGAGCTGCTGCAGGAGCGAGACACGCGTTAAAGCACAAACTGTTGGGAGCTAATATGTTATAAGGTCTCTTTAGAGTTAAGATAGTTTTAAAACCTATTCTCATCACCATACTTCTTTGTTAATGGTGATGACAGCTTTCACTCTACCATTATGTTGTGTTTGAACATGTTTAATGTAATCTTTAATCAGAAGTGGCTTTTCACACCTACTGATATTGCAGACTATAATTGTATGATTCTCCATCAGATGCTTTTCATAGTGTTTGAGTTTGCAGATAAAATCACATTCAGAAAAAGAACAAGTAAGTTTCTGCTCTTGACATATGATAACATGCAAAACTATAGTTTCAGTGGTGTAGATATTATCACAGTGCATACATGAGACTAATGCGCAGTTCTTATGATAGCTTTCCATAAAATCAGCTGTTTTTTCTACACCACAAACATCACATTGAATGATTCGACGTGGACATTCTTTACCAAGATGCATTTCCATGAAAATTCTTTGCATTGACTTGTGGCAGACATTGCACTTAATTGATTCATATTTACACTCGTGAACCTTATCAAATCTGATTTTTTCTCCACAGTCTTTACAATAAGATGTATGAATATCAATATGATCATTCATTGTGCTATGAAGGATAGACTCATTACATTCTTTGCATTCGATAGTTCTGAACTCACATTCTTGAGTCATATGATCTTCTATTTCATTAATTTGCATCTTATCCTTTTTACACATCGGACATGAAAAGATCTTCATAGATCTGAATATGTTAAATGTCATTGAGAATTCTTTGCACCAATTATTGCATAAAGGACATTTGAATCTCATCTGTTCACCACGGTATTCAACAAGGCAGGGTAAACAGAATCGATGTCCACACCTAATGATAACAGATTCTTTGATAGTGAGCTTCAAGCATATCGAACATCTGTCAAATCCAAGCTTCAAAGCTTGCTCCAATAGATACTTACTTTGAGTTTCCTCGTATTGCATCGCGCTTTATTACTCTATGTTTAATTTTAAAATTAAACATAGAGTAATAAAAATGAGGATTAAATTGGTAAGTGACATTCATCTAGAACGCAATGATCTTCAAAAATCGTATGTTAAAGCTCTACCTTATATAGAGGGTGAGATTACAGTATGTGTATTAGCTGGAGATATAGGTGAGTTAAATTCGCCTGGATATCCAGAAATTTTGATAGATGCAAGAAATAAATATAATCATGTATTGTTGGTTGCAGGAAATCATGAGATGAGGGGACATGATATAATGGAAATACACCGCTATCTAGATAAATTATGCAAAGAGACAGGATGCATATATCTAAATAGATCATCTACTATAATCGATGGTATTGAATTTGTAGGTGCTACTCTTTGGGTGCATGTTGATGATGATATGATAATTGAGGCTAGTGACCACCTCTTCAGGGAGTTTAACAGTACTACCATTGGTCATAGAATATTGAATGTCTCTGAACTCAATAAGATGAATCATGATGATATAGAGTATATCTCATCCAGAATAGAAAACTCATTGAATATTATAGTTGTCACACATTATCCTTTATCGAGGTTGATGTGTGGTATTAAGAACAGGAAAAGCCAATTTTATTGTAATGATCTTGATGTTTTAGCTGCAAAAGCGTTAGCATGCTTCAGTGGACACACTCATCTCTCGGTTAGACATTTAAATATGTTTTCGAACAGTAAAGGTCATTCGGGTCAACTAACTTTGTTCGATGAAGACTTCGAGTTAGTAATATGATCATATTGAAATGATAGTATCATACTCGATTGTTAAACTACACATCACTCGAATACTATTTTAAGAGAGAGTAATGGTACTATCATTTTAACCTAATATCACTTAAAATTATCAACTTGATATAAAATGGATACTCCATCATAGTGATGACATCACTCTACTCATGAATAGATCCAAAGCTTAAGTTCGATGAATATTACTGTCTTGAATGTGGTAAACAAGAGTCGTGGTTGTGGTTAGGAAATAAATACAAATTTTCACGATACACGATCTCCAGTTTCGGTAGAATATATAACATAGTTACAAATGATTATCTTAAAGGTAATATTACTTCTCGTGGTTATCACAACTTTGGTTTAATCTCTGATGAAAATAAATATATAAATAGAGGTAGCCATACCTTAATAGGTGCAGCATTCTGTGGCCTCGAACTCATCTATGGAGATGAGATAATGACTATTACTATGGATCACATTAACAAAGACAAACTCGATAATCGCTTATGTTGTAATCTCAGACCAGTTACGCGTGAAGAACAAGCTCATAATAGGAACTATAAACACAACAAGAGAGGTAAGACTGTACTTGCTATTGGAAAATATGGAGAGATAGTGAGAGAATATGTGAGCATAGTTCTTACAGCAAGAGATTTTGGAGTGTACAAAACTAGTATTTTAAACTGGATCAAGAACGGAAAAGAAATTAAAGGTGTTACTCTTAGATATCTTGATGAGAAAGATCTTCCTGGACAAGTATGGAAATCAACAGCTGATCTTTATCCACATATACAACCACCAATTGAAGTATCTGATTGTGGTTATATTCGCCGCGAAAACGGAACTATAACTGAAGGCACTAATAATGTGGACTATATGATGATAGCACTAATAGACATAAGAATCGGTAAACATGTTTGTTTCTTTGTCCATATACTGGTATGGACTGTTTTTAATGACAAATTAGTTCCTCAAGGGTTTGAAATATCTCATCTTAAATGTAAAGGGTCTGATAATAGACTTTGTAACCTCTTTTTAGATACTCATTCCGGAAATATAATGACTACCATAAACAAGGGTCTAAATAAGAATTGCATCAAAATTCGTAGATACCACCATGATGATACTTATCAAGATTATGTCAGTATTGCTGAAGCTACAAGAAACAATGAAAGTGCAACATCAAAATCAATATCTGAAGCATCAAGCGGAAAGAGAAAAACTGCAGGTAGATGCAAATGTGGAGAATTATTTACATGGAGCCGAATTAGTGAACCAAGGACAACATCTATGAATGTAACTCTGAATAATCCTCTTATCTCAAGAAGTAAACCAGAAACTCTTACCATAGTTAAGAAGATTCCTCAGAAGATCAAGAAGATTAAGAGACTTCCTAAGTATCGTATCTCGATACGTAAACACTTTCATGATGGGAGCTATAAGGACTACGATAGTGTTTCAAAAGCTTCATCGGATAATAAGGGATTAACGACTACAATGATATATAGAGCATCCAATGGTGAGAGAAAGACTACAGGTGTATGCAAATGTGGTAAAAGATTAGTATGGACACGCATAGGTATTGCTGATCTTAATTTAGAAAATACTGAGAAGAATTCTCCTACTTGTGTCAAAGTTCGTAAACATTTTCATGATGGGACCTATGAAGATTATGAAAGTGTAGCACAAGCTTCATTGGCCAATGAAGGAATGACTACCGGGATGATATATCAAGCATCCAGCAGGCAGACGAGTGCAGGTATATGCAAATGTGGTAGAAGATTCAAATGGAAACGTATAAACGATTCTAATATTGACAAAGAGAGTACTTCAGTATCTGATATTAATAAAGTTACTAATAATGAGAATAAGAGAGAACGCTATGGACGTATTCGTGTAAGAAAGCACTATCACAATGATACACACGAAGATTTTAATAGTTTGAAAGACGCAGCTTTAACAGGCACAAAATTATCAAGTTCCGCCATATCAAGAGTAATTAATGGAAAGCAAAAGACTGCAGGTATATGTAAGTGTGGAAAACGATTAGCATGGTCTAAACTATAATAGTTAAATGTATATTGATGAGGATTTTGAATTAACTGTGTGAAATTGATTAATAAAAGAAGAATATAAGAGACTAAAAATGCTCAACATATTCGTTGTCGGTGACGAGAGTCTAAAAAGAAGATTTATGGATATCTATGGACACAACGCTACTGTTATTATGTTAGCTGATCTTACAATATTTGACATAGATAATAGAGATTATGGAATGAATCCTACTATCTGTAATGGAATAATATGTTTCAGAGTAGCTGGTGATAATAATATTATCACTAACACAAAACAACCTGTTGTGTATTATTATGAAGAAGGAGAAGATAATCCTCTTGATAGGATACTTGATCTTATCAGTCCAATGACTTTATCGAAATAGACTTTAAAACGTCATTCATAGTTAAAAATGATATATTTTCACGAATATGTGCATCATGCACAAAAATGTGGGGTAAATATTACTATTACAGGGATTTGTTGTTCAAATGTCAAAGAAGTTATCGAGGTAGCTTTACAACAGATGAATATTTTCTATTCATTTGGGATTCTGAGAACTCCACTGACATTCAAAGGACAGGAATGTTATCTTATTATGTAACTATGAGCATTCATTTCAAAGATGTTGATGTTGAAAGAAAAGAAGAGTTGTATTCACTCTTGCTTGATAGGTTGGATGATGCTTTGAAGAAAGGAGAGATGACGAGAGAACTTTATACATACTTTTTTGATAGAGTTCTGGATTTAATCTCTATCGATAGAGGTAAAGAATATGGTAGTCGATTTTATTATGGAGATCCAAAAAGTGGCTTTCTTGAAGAGATGTTAGAAGAGATAGAAATCCTCTATAATAAGAGAAGATTATCGATCTATGTATATGAATTCTGTTCTGAAGTTATCAAAAGAAGATTGAGAAGTGATAATATTCATACGTGGTATAAGAAGGACTAGTATGTACACTGTTTTAAACGATCTTTAGATCTATTGGACGACACTCAATAGTATTAAATTTAGCAGTGATCTTATCCATAAAAGTCTTAGATAAATCGAATATAATTACTTTCAACTCTGTCTCGAGCTCATTAATAATCGATAGAAATAACTCTGAATCGAAATATCCTGTATTCTTCCATTCTATCCAAATATCCGTAATAGACTCTAACTTGTTGCATACATCAGGTTGATTATGATTGAGCAATCTTTTCTTAAATCCGTTCACCTCTAGCAACATGATATTAATAGGGGGATTAGATTGTTTCTCTACTAGGTCGCGAATTATCTCAATATCTGCTACTATCTGATTTAATGCTGACATATCCGCTGAATAAAGAGGTGTAAAAAGTTTGATCACCTCTCCGCAGTCAATAACTCTTGAGAAAGCAAATATGCGTTTCATAAGTTTCAATGGGTTATAATGTTCTGGACTTGAGTACTTATCAAAGTCTGATCTCATCCTCTCTTCATAATCACCTAAATCTTGAATTGCTTTATTTCTATATTTGAAGAGATAAACTACTTCAACTGATTGAAATCTTCCCTCTATATAAGAGATAACATCTATCTTCACTAAGTCTGGCATACATATTGCCTCATTTAAAGTCATCACTTTGCCCCCTCTGAGGTGCTTCTTCTTCGTAGCAAGCTCTCGAAGAGTCCATCGAAGAACGTGAAATTTCTTTAACTTATCTTTAAACTCCTCTTCATTCATCTTATCAAACTCTACATGTTCACAATGATTAATGAGATTATTTGAGCATAGATTGTTAGCAAATCTTTTTCTATTATACTTAGTCATCTCATCTTTCATTTGAAATCTGACATCAGCTCCAGCTTTAGAACCATTAAAGAGTATCTTCCTATCTGTCATCATAATATCGATAGCCATTGTAGATATTAAATTTGAATACAGTTCAACAGCATCTTTCTTATTCATATCAACATTTACACTCTCGAACACATCAACATCACCAGAATATTTGGCAGCCATGTATTTTGCAGAACCAACTACATTGGGAGTTTCATTAATAGTAACTATGTCAAGAACATATTTCAAAGAATCGGGGTAATCACTGGGATCCTTAAGAAGTACTTTGGTAGACATTATTTGAATTACACTCTTCTGATGAGACAATCTGTCTAAATTCTCATTTGAATCATAATGAATTAACTTTTCTACTTTTATATTTAAACATGTAACGACTTTTATCTTGCAATTGATAGTATTGCTGGTTTAATGTGAAACCTTAATCATATCCACTTACTATTTTTTAGCTGTTTCAAAGGTTCTATCTACGATTCCGAGTCCACGGAGAAAAGATAGAACAGACAAGTAGCAACTGTGAACAGAATAACAGATATCAAAATTAGCGATATTGTATAGGTATACATTTACTTCGTTGCATTTAGGATGATGAATGCAATAAGAAAATCAATTTATTGACAGATAAACATTCCTAATACTGATGGAGAAGATAAAATTGTTACTTCCAAGTTTAGATATAAAAATACACATCAATAACTTTTAAAAGCTCTGTAGGAAGACACCCAGTTAAAAATTATATGCTAAATTTACGTAATTCTTCTATTGGAAAAGAAGAAAATTGCATTACATAAAGCATGGGATCTACCAATTGAAGTATGAACTTTTCCTGATTCGGTATATTGTTAAAATCGAATTGACTATAATAATTATCATCTCCAGGTAAGAGATCTTTTCCGCCTTGCTTACCACTCTCGTAAGTGCCAGAAGCAGCAAAGATTACTAACATTTCTCTTGAGTTCACGAATTCTAATTTATCTAGTTCTTCTCTTGTCAGTCGTCTATCAAGATTTTGTTCAGAATAATCTTGGACTTCTTTCTCATCTCTAAGATTTTCGTATTCGAATGAACAAAAGGGAGGTATATCTTTTATAAATTTCTCTATTTCAGTCATCCGTATTACATTCAATTCATCAGTTATTTCTCTTATAGCCATATCAAATAACTCTTTATATGTTTGTCCATCTATCCATTTCTTGTTCATATTAATCATGTTAATTTGAGACATTCTTTGAGCTGTTTCTTTCCATGTTGTTCCGTATTTCTTTTCAATCCCGTAATCACTGAATACTTTGTTCTTCCAGAATGATTCTTCCTTGCAGGCTACATCGAATTTCTTGTTTGTTGTACAAAGGAGTAATATTTCTTTGACAGTAAGATCTGCGAGAATACTTTGTAGTTGAACTATCGGTAATTTATTCAAATCTTGATGGCTAAGTCTTAATCTTGCCAATATTTCTTTCACAGATACGTCTGCAATCGCATCTTGCTTGGAATCTGAAGGCATTTTTGCTCATCGTCTGAATGTCATAATAAATCAATTTTAAAGGATAATCGATATCTACTCTTTCATTTTCGTCCACGGAGAAAAGATATTAAACAGACAAGTAGCAACTGCGAACAGAATAATAACAAATATCGAAATTAGAAGTATTGTAGAGGTATACATTTACTTCGGTGTATCCGGGATGATGAATACGATAAGAAAATCAATTTATTGACAGATAAAAACTTTTACTCCTATGTTTAAAGACGTTTCCGTGTTCAAAGATGATGCAAATAAGTGGTGATAGAGAAGCAATTATCACACACTATGATAGAATAAACAGAAAAGCTCTAGAACTATTCAAGCGTAACTCTTTGTGTATACCATTCGAGCGATCAGAATTATGTTCTTCCATCTTCTTTGATCGTCTATTCGATAATCATACTCTTAGAGATTTAAATGATAGAGTAATAGATGGAGCTAAAGTATACTTCTCGTGCAAAGGTTGTCAGATGACTAAGAGTCTAATTCCTTATGGAGAATTTCAAGAGTTTGGAGAGACTGTTGAATACACGAGAATCATCGTATGGAGGAGTAAAGTAGTAGAACAGGTCACCAATGAGTGTGATACAAAAAATGATAGATTGATCGTAATGAAACCATTTACTACTGATGTAGTGATAGGTTGGTTATTGGAAAAAGTAATTCATGAATCTGCTCTCACTACTTATTATGCGTATATATGCTCTGATCACGGATACAAGATAACTGAAGTAGTTATTCCTTTTACGCACTCTGAGCTCACTAAAGAATATATAACTCAGATAATTAAGATATTTAAGAAGCTTAAGAGGTATAGATTTTCGTGGGGGTCACCCCATGTTAAAAATCTCTACATTCGTGGTTCAAAAGTAGTCTTGGTTAATCATTCTAAATCGACTATTACAGTTGATGGAGTAAAGTATGCTGGTCAACAATCATATCTACATTGTCCATTAAATAATCCTTCTAGAAAGATAAATCTTATGAGAATCGGACATGGAAATGAACTATCATTCAGAGTTTTGGATGTAGAATCATTTAAGATAGTGAAAACTTTAAATGATGACTCTTTTGGACTTCAATATGATTTTTATTCCCTGATGATATCATTGATGACTTGGAAAGTATTTAGAGATAATATTAATATTGATACTATATGGAAAGGTATGTGGAAAAAATCAGAATTCGATCATATTGCACGACTGATACAGGATCATGTAGAACCCCCACCAGAAGAGGTAATAGATTGTATTTTAACTAAGTTCACTCTCAGTACGGCCGTAATTGAGAATGTCAGTAGACTTATTTAAAACTGATATGTATTGAAATTTCTATTTAGAATGCTAAAAGATGGAATGTCCAATATGTAAAAGTTCAGATAATATCCCCAAAGGATTCATTTACTGTATCTCATGCTTAAATATGAATATATGTGGTATATGTAATACACTAACATACCAAAATTATTGCGTAGTATGTTACAGATCAACGATGAATTATTTAAGACAAGTTAATATCATTCCAATCTCTAGTAAGAGATCTAATGAAAGTGTTATTGAAATACTATTAACTCTCTTATGGATTAAATATTATACCACTTCCGTTTATCTATCTTAACATATTCACTCATCAACGCATAGATTTTTACAACAATCGAAACATTGTCATTTCTATTATAATAAATCTCTTCTTTATTCGAATAAAGTTATGAATGTAGATGTTGGTAGTCACTCAAGTTTGTTAGATGAAGGAGAATGGCCGCGATATTTTCTTATTGTTCTAGAATCCTCAACATGATGAGGATTTTAGTCAACATCTATCTAAAGTATGATAATCTGTTCATAGATGATGTAGATTCAATCGACTGGGAAACAGAATTAATGAGACAATCTAACCTGTTATATACAAGCACTTGAATGTTTTAAAACTGATCAATATAAATATATCTCGTAAGAGTACAAAATGGATAACGTAAATTCGGATGTATTTCAAAAGATACTCCTCTGTCTCGATATTGGAGAGATATCTAGAAAGTGTATTACTAATCATTTCTTTGATAGAGTTTGTAAATCAGAGTTTTTGTGGGAGAGGAAGATGATGATACCTGGAGAAATAAAGCGAAAAAGGTGTTATTGAGAGTATCTTATTCTGGAATAATGTTGATGATGATCTCGATAATTACATGAGGGATATAGATATCGATCAAGAATATTTTGATAAATTCGAAAAGAGTTTTATTGATCATGCTCTAAGAGAGAAAAAGGAGTTCTTTGCAACCGAACTTATCTTTAGATCTCTTTTCAGTATACATCGCATTATGTTACGTGTTATATATGAAGATTTTCATCGATTTATTTAAGAAGACAGGCTCTTTATTTCCACAGAAGAAAATAAGCATTAAGTGGGCATTATATCTGGGTGATGAAGAATTGTGTCAATTAGAAATTTTTAGTAGATTAAAGATTTTAATTGACATCTATCTAAGACATGGTGATCTAGTGGATACAAAAATAGATTCCACATCGTTTTAAAATGATGAAAACATAGATCAACTTATACAAGTTTCTTATTAATCAAAGTATAAATTTTTAAAATCACTTTGAAAGTAGATTGAAACAATGCTGTCGGTATTTAACATAGAGAGTAGAGGTAGTACAGTTATCGAAGGGAAGTACAGTAAGATATACATCGAGGATGATTTTGCCATCAAGACACCTGCCGATATTAGAGAGTTAGATATTTTAGTCAAGCTTAGAGATCATCCATTTATTGTTAAGGTACTAGGAATCAATAAGTACTCTTTCATATCTAATCAGCTAGAGATCATACTAGAGAAAGCTGATATGGATGGTATGGATTACATAAGATCTCAAAACATGAAATCAAGAAAAAGAGTTATACTACAACTTGTCATAGGAGTGGAATTCATGCATTCTAAAGATATTGTTCATGGAGATATCAAACCTAATAATCTATTATGGTTCAAAGATACTGAAACTATGAAGATAGCAGATTTTGGTTCAGCTGCTATTGATGGAATGATGACAGGTTCCTATACTAAACGATACAGAGCACCGAAGAACAATACTGAACAGAACATTATGAGTCAAGACATATGGTCAATGGGAGCTACTATTTTCGAATTCGTAACAAGAGAGAATTTTACTTATAAATGGCACTCTAGAATTAATAAGATATTCAACACAATTAGAACGAGGAGAGAATTTGAGAGTGATTACATGGGTAAGTTCTATCCTCTTCGTGATCTTCTATCTAGAATGTTAGAGATAGATCCCATTAAGAGGATTACCGCTTCAGAAGCTTTGAATCATTCATTCTTTCTACCATACAAGGTAATAATACATCGAATAAGGAAGGTATATTCTCCATGTAGAGCAAACGAAGTAGATGAAATAATATTTGACGACGATAGACGATCAAAAGCTTTAAAGTATCTCAAATCTCTTAATTATTCGAATAGTATATTATTTCAATCTCTTAGTCTTTATGATCGATGTAGAGAAAATGGGTTGAATGATGACAGTTTGATATCTCAATGTGTTAAGATGTCTTTATCATACTTTGATGTAGAAATATCTATCAAACTAGAAAGAGCTATAATTGAGATATTATCATTCAATATCTACACTTACACAAAAATGATCAATTGCTAATAAAGTTCGAGAGATTGAAACATGGACTTTGTCATCGCTTTGTTGGGAGACAAAAATGGTAGAAATCATTTCATAAATGATATTGATTGTGAATCTATCGAACTTTCATCTGGTGTACGAAAATTAATCTATGTCATTAACAAATATTGGGAAATTGTATTATACGACATGGATAAGAATTTTGAAGATGTTTATCTTAATGAATGTGATGGAATACTTCACTTCTGTTCTGAAGGAAAATTAAGAACGTGGAAATCTCTTCCTGTGATACACTGCTATGAAGAGAAGAATACGACAGAGACAGTGCTGGAGATGGTTAAAATAATTGAAGACATACATTCTTGCCCTATGTTTAACAAGGAGCTTACTATTTGCCTTACAGGTGACAGTAATTATGTCTATAATACTGTTCATTCTTACGATAACAAGCCAAAAAGAATATCTTGTTATGTTTTCAGAGTAGATGTTGATGATATCTTTAGTCGTTCAGTTATCATCTATGGATTATATTTTCCAATTGGAAAATATCTAGATGATTGCGATGGAATTGTTTATTTTTGCTCTAAACGAAGTACAAGATATAAGAGTCTCGTTCCAGTAGTATATCATTCGATTGAAAGTAATTTCGATCCAGTTGAAAGACTTATATTGACAATAATAGGATACTAGTTTTAAAAGGTGAATTTACTACTGGGTGCTTCATAAAAATACAAGATATAATATAATTTGTCATCCGAGAATGAGCTAGATTGCATCACGTAAAAAATAGGATCGATCATATCTCGTATAAATTCATATGATGGTAAACCGATCTCAATATTGGCATGTGAAATTATACCACCAGGAAGATATATTCCCTTACCTTTATAGGTAAGAACAGCAGAATAGATCACATTCATTTCTCTGCTTTTTATGTAGAATATATCATCCAGTTCGTTCTCCGTGTAGTCTCTATCTAATACTACATTAGCAAAATATTGAAGTTTACCATCGTCTCTTTCAAGATCAGAAAGAAGTGTTAATGCCGATTCTGATTCATTATTTGCATAAGGAAGGAGGTATTGTGTTTGCAAATCTATAATGCTACTAAGTCCATTTTGTAGAACATCATCCAATATTTCCCTATAAGTTCTCCTATCGATCCACATACCATCCATATTAATCATGTCAACCTTGTCCATATTTCTAGCTGTTTGTCTCCAAGTGTCTCCATACTTCTTGTGTATTCCATAATCATCAGATACTTTGTTTCTCCAGAATGATTCATTTTCACAGACTGTGTTAAATCGTCTATTCACTGCACAAAGTAGAGATATTTCCTTAACAGTGAGATCCTTGAAAATGGTCTCTAATCTCTTCTACTAAGATTCAACCTTAAAAGTATTTCACTAACAGAAGTCATCTTTATAATAGTATTATGTTTAAAAGATTAGACCGTACTTTTTTTAAATATGAGACAGTATTACATAAAAAATAGGATCTATCATATATCTGATTCATAATAATGGAAGATATAATATAATTTCTCATCCGAGAATGAGCTAGATTGCATCACGTAAAAAATAGGATCGATCATATCTCTTATAAATTCATATGATAATAAAGCAGTCCCAGTACTAGCATATGAATTTCTAGAACCAGGAAGATATATTTCCTTTTTCTTACCTTTATAGGTAAGAACGGAGGCATAGATTACATTCGTTTCTCTGCTTTTTATGTAGAATATATCATCCAGTTCGTTCTCTGTGTAGTCTCTGCCCATTATGTCACCAGCAAAATGTTGAAGTCTAACATCGTCTCTGTCATAATCAGTGAGAAGTATTAATGCTAAATGTTTTCTATTATCTGCATAAGGAAGGAGGTATTGTATTTGCAAATCTACAATGCTACTAAGTCCATTTTGTAGAACATCATCCAATATTTCCCTATAAGTTCTCTCATCGATCCACACACCATCCATATTAATCATGTCAACCTTGTCCATATTTATGGCTGTTTGTCTCCAAGTGCTTCCATACTTCTTGTGTATTCCATAATCATCAGATACTTTGTTTCTCCAGAATGATTCATTTTCACAGACTGTATTGAATCGTCTATTTACTGCGCAGAGTAGAGATATTTCCTTAACAGTGAGATCCTTGAAAACAGTCTCTAATTGTACCAATGATACATCGTTCAAATCTCTTCTACTAAGATTCAATCTTGAAAGTATTTCACTAACAGAAGTCATCTTTACATAATTCTTTTAAAATACTTAGATTAAAGCCATTATTGTACTCCAGATCCGTAGTAGTTAACGATACTATTTAATCTATCAACTGAGAATGAACTAAATTGCATCATGTAAAAAATAGGATCGATCATATTTCGTATAAGTTCATATAATGGTAAAATAGTATAATCAATAACATTTGTTAATGTATGCCCAGGTAAATATATTCCATTTTCACCTTTATAGGTAAGAACGGTGGCATAGATCACATTAATTTCTCTACTTTTGATATAGTATATATCATTCAATTCATCTTCCCTATAGTTTCTGTCTAATACTTGGTTAGCAAAATTTTGAAGTTCAACATCGTCATTTTTATGTTCAAAGAGAAGTATTAATGCATCACGATGAAAATGATCTGCATAAGGAAGAAGATATTTCTCCTGTAAGTCCAAGATAACCTCAACTCCATTTTGTAAAGTATCATTCAATATTTTCCTATAAGTTCTTCCATCGAACCACACATCATTCATATTAATCATGTTGAACTTGTCCATATTTCTAGCTGTTTGTCTCCAAGTGTTTCCATATTTCTTCTCTATGCCGTAATCATTTAAAACTTTGTTTCTCCAAAATGATTCATCTTCACAGACTGTATTAAATCGTCTATTCACTGCACAGAGTTTCGATATTTCTTTAACAGTTAGATCCTGGAAGATAGTTCTCAGTTGTGATAATGATACATTACTCAAATCTCTTCTACTAAGATTCAATCTCGCAAGTATTTCGCTAACAGAAGCCATTTTTACTGTGATAATGATATTTTCTTCAACATCATTTTTAAGAACTCAATATGTGACTGTAGCTAATCTATCATCTGAGAATGAACTAAATTGCATTACATAAAGAATAGGATCTATCATTTCACGTATAAACTCATATGATGGTAAAGCAGTACCAACAGTGCTAAAAATAGGTTTCCCAGGTAAATACAATCCCATACCGTTATAGGTAAAAACAGCAGCATATAGTACATTTATCTCTCTGTTTTTGATATAGTATATATCATTCAATTCATCATCTGTGTAATCTCTACCTAATACTGCATTAGAAATAAAATTAAGTCGGATATCATCATTTGTAGCATCAAATTGAAGTTCCTGAAGAAAATGATCGTCATAATTATCTACATAAAGAAGAAGATACTGTTTTTGTAATTCCGGAATAATACTACTTCCATTTTGCAGAGCATCATCCAATATTTCTTTATAAGTTCTTCCATCTATCCACACACCATTCATATTAATCATATTAACTTTGTCCATATTTCTAGCTGTTTGTCTCCAAGTATTTCCATACTTCTTGTGTATTCCATAATCATCAGATGCTTTGTTTCTCCAAAATGATTCATCTTTGCAAAGTGTATTGAATCGTTTGTTCACTGTGCAAAGTTTCGATATTTCCTTAATAGTTAGATCCTGGAAGATAGTTCTCAGTTGTGATAATGATACATTGTTCAAATCTCTTCTGCTAAGATTGAATCTTGCAAGTATTTCACTAACAGAAGCCATCTTTATTGTGATATTTTAAATTAGTGTCATTTAGATCGATCAATAAATACTTCTCATGTTTTAAAAGAGTAAACAGTATAATAAGATTGGTATCAATATGTTTTAATATGAGACCTTAGCCAATCTTTCAGGTGAGAATGAACTAAATTGCATCACGTAAATAATAGGATCTATCATCTTTCGTAGAAACTCATATGATAGTAAAGCATCTCCAGTAGTGGTGTCATCAATAGTATCACCTGGAAGGTACAATCCCGTACCTTTATAGGTAAGAATAGTAGCATAGATTACATCCATTTTTCTATTTTTGATATATACTATATCATCCAAATCGTCATCCGTGAATTGTTCACCAAATTCATCAAAAGCAAAATCTTGTATTGATTTTTCGTCATGCAACTCAAGTAGAATATAATCCGCATTATTTTGATTATCTACATAATCAACAAGATGTCGTATTTGTGCTTCGTGAATGGAACTAGCTCCATCTTGCAGAGAATCATTCAATATTTCCATGTAAGTTCTTCCATCAATCCATTTATCACCTAAATCAATCATGTCAACTTTGTTCATAGTTATTGCAGTTTCTTTCCAAGTGTCTCCATATTTCTTCTTTATTCCGTAATCATCCGATACTTTGTTTCTCCAAAATGATTCATCTTTGCAAAGCGTATTAAATCGTTTGTTTATTGTACAGAGTTTCGATATTTCTTTAACGGTAAGATCCTTGAAAATAGTTTCCAATTGTGATGTCGATATATTACTCAAATCTCTCTTGTTAAGATTCAACTTTGAAAGTATTTCACTAACAGAAGCCATCTTTACTGTTGTATTGATATTTTAAACTAATATCATTTTTAGGCTATTCAGGGTGATCGATAGATACCTTCCACGTTTTAAAAATTCAATATGTGACCTTAGCTAATTTATCGTCTGAGAATGAGCTAAATTGCATCACATAGATTACAGGATCTATCATTTCACGTAGAAACTCATACGATTGCAAGGAAGTACCAATATTTTGACCTGTATCTGTATCTCCGGGCAAATATAAACTGCCACCACGTCTATAGGTAAGAATAGCAGCATAGATTACATTCATTTCTCTATTTTTGATGTAGTATATATCATTCAATTCATTCTCTGTATAGTTTCTACCTAATACTCGATTAGCAAAAACTTGAAGTTGTGTATCGTCATTTTCAACTCGATGATTAAGATCAAATGCATCATATTTCGATTCATTTGCTAATGGAAGAAGATATTGTGCTTGTAAATCTGAGACAGAGTCAGTATCGTTCTGTTGTAGAGCATCGTCTAATATTTCCATGTAAGTTCTTCCATCGATCCATACACCATTCATATTAATCATGTCAACCTTGTCCATATTTATAGCTGTTTGTCTCCAAGTATCTCCATACTTCTTCTTTATGCCATAATCATCAGATACTTTTCTTTTCCAAAATGATTCATCTTTGCAAAGCGTATTAAATCGTTTGTTCACTGTGCAAAGTTTCGATATTTCCTTAATAGTTAGATCCTGGAAGATAGTTCTCAGTTGTGATAATGATACATTGTTCAAATCTCTTCTACTAAGATTCAACCTTGAAAGTATTTCACTAACAGAAGGCATTCTTTACTGTGGTATTGATATTTTAAGCTAATATCATTTTTAAGACTGCTTTGATTCGTATAAGGAAATTAAAACCATCATAATATTGAAAATGAGAATGAACTAAATTGCATTATATAAAGTATTGGATCTATCATGTCTCGCAGAAAATCATATGATGGTAAAACAGTATTAATATCAATGTCTGCAGTTTTACCTCCAGGTAAATACAATCCTCCTCTCATACCTTTATATGTAAGAACAGCGACATATATTATATCTATTTCTCTATTTTTGATATAGTATATATCATTCAATTCCTCTTCTGTGTAGTCTCTGCCTAATACTTCATTAGCAAAAATTTGAAGTTGTATATCGTTATTTTCAATATTCCATTGTAGATCATCTACATAACTAGTTGAATTATTTGCAAAATAAAAGAGATATTGTTCTTGTTTGTTAATAACGCTACGAGCTCCATTTTGCAGAGCATTATTCAATATTTTCATGTAAGTACTTCCATCGATCCATTTAGCACCTAGATTGATCATATTAACTTTGTCCATATTTCTAGCTGTTTGTCTCCAAGTATTTCCATACTTCTTGTGTATTCCATAATCATCAGATGCTTTGTTTCTCCATAATGATTCATCTTCACAAATTGAATTAAATTTTCTACTTACTGCACAGAGTTTTGATATTTCTTTAACAGTGAGATCCTTGAAAATAGTTCTCAATTGTGATAATGATATATTGTTCAAATCTCGTCTGTTAAGATTCAATCTTGTAAGTATTTCACTTACAGAAGTCATCTTTACTGTGATGTTGATATTTTAAATTAGTATCATTTTTGGAATATTTAGGTTGATGGGTTAATATGAGACTTTAGCCAATCTTTCAGCTGAGAATGAACTAAATTGCATTACATAAATAATAGGATCTATCATTTTGCGTAGAAAATCATATGATAGTAAAGCATTTCCAGTAGTAGTATCTGTAATAGTATTTCCGGGTAAATACAAATTCTGCTCACCTTTATAGGTGAGAACAGTAGCATAGATTACATCTATTTCGCTGGATTTGATAAGTAAAATATCATTCAATTCGTCTTCTGTATAATCTTTACCCAACACTTCATTGGCAAAATCTTGTATCGATTTTTCATCATTTACATCAAATTGAAGATGTACTGCATAGTCTACTTCATCTCCATAAGGAAAAAGATATTGTATTTGTGCTTCGAAAACACTATCAGCTCCATTTTGCAGAGCATCATCCAGTATTTCTCTATAAGTTCTTCCACTTATCCATTTAGAACCTAGATTGATCATATTAACCTTGTCCATATTTATAGCTGTTTGTCTCCAAGTACTACCATACTTCTTATGTATGCCGTAATCATCAGATACTTTGTTTCTCCAAAACGATTCATCTTTACAAAGAGTATTAAATCGTCTACTCACTGCGCAGAGTGTTGCTATTTCCTTGACAGTTAGATCCTGGAAGATAGTTCTCAGTTGTGATAATGATATATTGTTCAAATCTCTATTACTAAAATTCAACCTTGCAAGTATTTCATTAACGGAAGACATCTTTACAGTAGTATTATATTTCAAACTAATATCATTTTTAGGCTATTTAGATATTAACCATAGCTAATTTATCATCTGAGAATGAACTAAATTGCATCACGTAAAGAATAGGATCTATCATTTCGAGTAGAAAATCATAATTTGGCAAGCAAGTACCAACAATAACATTTGTTATTGTATGTCCAGGTAAATGCATTCCTTGTTCACCTCTATAGGTGCGAACAGTAGCATAAATAACATTCATTTCTTTATTTTTGATGTAGTATATATCATTCAATTCGTCCTCTGTATAATCTCTATCAAATACTTGATTAGCAAAAATTTGAAGTTGTATATCGTCATTTTCAAGTTCAAACTGAAGTTCATGTATATCTTCTTTAAAATCACCTGCATAAGGAAGAAGATACGGTGTTTGTAAATCTGTAACAACACTAGCTCCATGTTGTAGAGGATCAGCTGCATTTTGTAGAGAATCATTCAATATTTTTCTATAAGTTCTTCCATCGATCCACACACCATTCATATTAATCATATTAACCTTGTCCATATTTCTAGCTGTCTCTCTCCAAGTACTACCATACTTCTTATATATACCGTAATCATCAGATACTTTGTTTCTCCAAAACGATTCATCTTTGCAAAGCATATTAAATCGTCTACTCACTGCGCAGAGTGTTGCTATTTCCTTGACAGTTAGATCCTGGAAGATAGTTCTCAGTTGTGATAATGATATATTGTTCAAATCTCTATTACTAAGATTCAACCTTGCAAGTATTTCATTAACAGAAGCCATCTTTACTGTTGCAATGATATTTTAAGCTAATATCATTTTTAGGTTACTTAGATTGATCAATAGATACTTTTCGTGTTTTAAAAGAGTAAACCATGTTTTTCAATATGAGACAGTATTTAATTTATCATGTGAGAATGAACTAAATTGCATTACATAAATCATCGGATCTATCATTTCACGTAGAAACTCATATGATTGCAAAGTAGTACCAATATTTTGACTTGTATCTGTATCTCCGGGTAAATATAAATTACCACCACCTCTATAGGTGAGAACAGAAGTGTGAATTACACGGATTTCTCTATTTTTGATGTAGAATATATCATTCAATTCGTTCTCCGTGTAGTCTCTACCTAATACTTCATTAGCAAAACCTTGAAGTTGTGTGTCGTCATTTTCATATTGATATAGAAGATTATATGCACGATCTGCAAAATTATTTGCATAAGGAAGAAGATACCTCCTTTGTAAATTTATGATAAATTCAGTACTGCCCTGTTGTAAAGCGTCATCAAATATTTCTCTATAAGTTCTTCTATCGATCCATTTAGTATCTAGATTGATCATATTAACCTTGCTCATATTTATGGATGTTTGTCTCCAAGTATTTCCGTGCTTCTTGTGTATTCCGTAATCATTTAAAACTTTGTTTTTCCAGAATGATTCATTTTCACAAACAGTGTTAAATCGTTTGTTCACTGCACAAAGTAGAGATATTTCTTTAACAGTAAGATCCAAGAAAACAGTTTCCAATTGTGCCAATGATACATTATTCAAATCTTGGAGATTAAGTCTTACTTTTGTGAGTATTTCACTAACGGAAGCCATCTTTATCACATCTTCATATATTTCTTTTTAAGATCATTTTCGGGATCGAATAGGTTACTAATGCTAGGATACTTAGGTTTAGGCTATTTAGGTTGATCAATAGATATTTTCATGTTTTAAAAGATGAGACCGTGTTTCTTTTGCTTTGATACAATCGAACCCTATACATATTAAATTTTATTTTTGATAATTCTTCTTAAGATATAAGATTTTAACAATAAAGAATATGTCTTCCAACACCAGATCATCAAATAAAATCACAATCGAAACCACAACCAAGATCACAATTGAAACCACAACCAAGATTACTATTGGTGAATCTACTAATACATCTGATTCTGAATGGAGATCACTCAGAGAGATGGGATTACCAGCGTATTCAGTCTCTACTAATATGAAAGTAAAGAACACTGGTCGAAACAATATTCTCAAGGGAAGAATGGTTAAAGGTATTCGATATTATTATCTCAAGAATTCCTCTGGTAAAACCTCTAAATTTACTATTGAAGAGTTGATGGCTACATTTGATAAGCCTGAAATTGAAATTGAATCTGAAACTGAAGAATATGTTGTTGATAATAAATCAAAAGAGATCGATGAAACATATGAAGAAATCTGGAAGAGTTTGGCATTTATAGGTTTATCAAAGTATGAAGTTTCTAATCACCAGAGAGTTAGAAATATACAATCTTGTACTATTTTGGATGGTACAAACAAGTGTGGCCGAAGAAGATTTAATTTAGTGAATGATGAAGGTGAGCATTGTAATATCATGAGATACAACTTGTTTATGCGTGCATTTAGAGGTCTACCAATAGATGATCAAACTACTGATCATATTAATCGAAATCCATTGGATGATAGACCTTCGAATCTTAGATATGCTACCAAAAGGGAACAATCTTTAAATACAAAGAAATCCAAAAAAGCACGGAAGGAGGTACAACAGTCCAAGGGCGGAATTGTTGTTGCAACGTTTATAGATGTATTTGAAGCTATCGAAGCCGTAAATGGAAGCAAGACTCGTATGATGAATGCGTGTTGCAACAAATTATCATATAAGGGATATGAATGGTGTTATCTTGATAGTATCGATTTACCTTCAGAAATTTGGAAAGATGGTACCGAGAGATTTCCCGAATTCGAATATTTCCTCGTTTCAAATCTTGGAAGAATTCGACTGAAAACTAGAACAACTTATGGAAGTTTTCTTGAAGGTTACATGGTTTCCGCATTGAAACGAGTAGATGATGGATCAGTCAAAAGACCTAAAGTGCATCGTGTAGTACATGGAGTATTTTCCTCTTCAAGAAGAAAGGATCTTCAAGTGAATCACAAGAACGGAATCAAGACTGATAACAGAGCTGAAAATTTGGAATATTCTACTCCAAAACAGAATTCACAACATGCTCATGATACAGGTTTAATTAACATCAGAAAGGCTGTACATCAACTTACTATGAAAGAAGAATTTATAGCAGAGTTTGAAAGTATAACAAAGGCTTCCAAGAAAACTGGAACCGATATAGGTGGTATTAGTAAATGTTGCTTGGGTAAACAAACTCATGCCAAAAATTATAAATGGAGGTATGCTAATCCAGCTGAGAGGAAAAAGACTATTGTAAAATCTAGCTTATCTCCTATTAATCAGGAAGATTCAGAAGGAAACATTATAAGAACATTCAAATCTATGAAAGAAGCTGGAAGTAAATTACCAATTAGTTCAGATATTATCAGACAAATATGTCATGGTAAGAGAAGTCAGTATGAAGGTATTTACCTTAATTTTGTCAATTCCGTACATAAATATCGTGAGAATAAGACAAAGGTTGTCATTCAGATGTCTCTTGAAGGAGATTTCATAGCTAAATTTTCATCTCCTTCGGAAGTTAGTGAAAAACTCAATTTTCGTAAGGATGCTATTTATAGAGCATGTCGACTGTCACTGCCTTATAAAGGAAGTCTATTTAGATACATTTCTTTAGATGAAAATGAGTAGTATACATGTTTTAAAAGATTAGACCGTGTTTTTCAAGGTTTTCCCACTTAGTAGAGCCTGTACAGTGGTTCATGTGTACAATCATAGCTGTCTCTTTAAGTGATGGATTCGATAAAAAAACACTTCCATTAGGGTACATATCTCTCTTCAGTATCTTATATACGACGGATACCACAGGATCATTAGATTTAATATATCCTATCCTCCTGTTTAGATATGATTGATCATCTCTAAAATCCTTAACATCGAACATGTATCGAGGATCAAAAAGTTTGAGCGTCTTTTTGCATGGTTTGATGCAAATCATGCCGCTGCACAACTCACCACTATCCTTATCATGTTCAGCATCATTTTGAAATAATATATCACAATCGTGTAACTCACTTATTAGTCCATCTTCAAAGTCTCTCAAACGAACTATATCTGAATCCATATAGATGACAGTATATCCATATGATAGATAATGATAGATTGATCTTAATTTCTCAATAGTTAACATCTTAAAACCATCTGTTTTCCAATTCTCCTGTTTCTTAGTCTGAAATCCGGTAAGAGGGTATAATACCTTCGTTTTTATACCCTCTTTGGTTAGAATAGTTGATGTTTCCTCATTCGGACACACTGCTACTATATTATTCATAGATTTGAATAGATTAATTGTGTACTTTGTGTATCCTTCAGTACAGTATGTTATCACGATTGAGGCATTAGTTTTTGGATATAGACTACCGAGAGTGGTAGGAGGTACTACCTTGAAGGGTCCTTTCATATTACTTCTACCATATTTTCTATCACTGCTCTTGTGAAGATGATGACATCTAATTTCGTATGATGGATTAAGTACCATATAACCAGAGTCTTGGAATATATAATTAATCTTTGAATCACACAATGACTCTCCTCCACAGTAGAAATCGAGATTACCTCTTAATTCTGGAGGTTCAAAGATCCAAACATCTTGAGAACCTCCATGAATGACAGCAGGATGATACATATTAGCTTTCTTATCT
>SDBT01002268.1_pt1 | contig 34256 bp, 32 predicted proteins | sample 2277101 | NCBI WGS metagenome assembly SDBT01 (sample SAMN10404973, study PRJNA504765) | marine sediment metagenome | isolation source: marine sediment core GS10_PC15, 103 cmbsf | place: Arctic Ocean: Southern Knipovich Ridge | collected 2010
ATTCAGTCACATAACGAACTAACGAGACATTCCGGGCATACCTCATTCTTTTTGGCCCAATAATAGCCACTAGTCCTTTTTCTCCTGAGGGGAAAGTAAACCCTGCCACTACCATACTGTAATTTGGTCTTTTGTCGGATAGAGCCCTAGTTAGCGGATTTTCCTCACCAATATAAACTTGAGGGACCTTAGCCGACAGACTTTTAAATAAACTCTCAATATTTTCATCAAACCAATCTAAAGTTTCAGTTATTTGAGTGAAGTTTTTGGAATCAGAGAACTCTGGCTTGCTAATAAGTTTGTTAATTCCTACTTCATGAAAAAGTTCTAAGTCTAATATTGAACTTACGCCCAAGCTGTCTGACATAACAGAAAGAAGCTTGGCTGTGGTTTTAATTAGCCGAGTGTATTCTTCTTTTAGTCTAACAAGCTCTTTTTGAATAAGATTTTTGTCTTCTCTCCCCAACCTGTAGAAATCCATCAGTTTGTCTATAAAATAACGATAACCTTTGTCAGTAGGAACTCTACCGGCTGAAGTGTGGGGCTGACAAAGAAACCCATCTTTTTCTAAACGAGTCATCTCTGCTCTAATAGTGGCCGGGGATAAATTAAAATTGTACTTTTTCACTAAAGTATTCGAGGCTACCGGCTTGGCACTTTCTGTATACTCTCTAACCACAGCAGAAAGTATTTGTTCTTGTCTTGCGTTTATCATATGTATTTTAATTGTAATCCTTTATTAGCACTTGTCAAGTGAGAGTGCTAATTTCAGTATAATTATCCCCCAAAAAGTTGTCAAGTATTTTTAGTTATGATAAAATGAAAGTACTATGAGAAAAATAGAGTACAATAAACTTACCTGGATTGATGTTGACAATCCTAAAGAAAAAGACTTAGACTTTTTGAGAGAAAAAGTGAGGCTTCATCCAAGCACCATTCATCAGTATCTACCATCCCTTAAACGAGCAAAAATAGAGGTATTTGACGATTACCTTTTTATTGTTTTTCATTTTCCGGTTTTTAACCGCAAAGCTCGCTGCACCGTAGCTCAAGAATTAGATATCATTTTAACCAAAGACATGTTAATCACCAGCCATAAGGGCGAGCTCCCGGCACTGAATGATTTCTTTAAGGACTTGCTCTTGCATGATCCATTAAGGAAGCGCTATTTCAAAAAAACCATTAGTCACCTACTCTTTCATCTGCTGGATAAATTAACCGACTCCTGCCTGCCTATGCTTGACCATATTGCTGAAAATATTGATAAGGTTGAATATCAGGTTTTTAAAAGCAGAGAGAAGGAGATGGTTGGTGAAATTTGTGTAGTAAAAAGAGATATCGTCAATTTTGAAAGAATAATTATGCCTCAAGAGGTGGTTTTAAGGGCTCTAGCCGAAAAAATTTCCAAGTTTTTTCCTAAAGAAAAGGCAGTTAAATTTTATTCGGAGGAACTCATCGCTTCTCAGCAGGAAGTTCACCGCATCCTAGATTTACACCGAGAGATGATTTATTCCCTGGATAGCACCAACCAAAGCCTTCTTTCTTATAAAACCGGTGAGATTATGCGAATCTTGACCGTTATTTCTTTCATTACCTTTCCCTTAGGAGTTATCTCTGGAATTTTTGGTATGAATGTATCCCACAATCTTTCTTTTATCAATAATCCTTTTACATTCTGGGTAATTGTTTTGTCTATGATTACCACAGTAACTATTATGATTGTTTACTTTAAGAAAAAGAAGTGGTTGTAATTTATGGCTTGAAATTTAGGGCTTACTATTTTAAACAACAGGCCCTGTTTTTTTTGTAATTTTTTAAAATTTGTAGTACAATAAAGTGTATGTTGAAGATTTATAACACTCTTACAAAAAAGAAAGAGATTTTTAAGCCCCTTAAAGATAAAAAGGTTGGAATGTATAATTGTGGACCGACGGTTTACAGCTTTGCTCATATTGGAAACTTAAGGGCTTACATTACGGCCGACATTATCAGGCGCTATCTCGAGTATCTTGGCCATCAGGTAAAACAAGTAAAAAATATTACCGACGTTGGTCATTTAACCGAGCAGGATATTGATAAGATGGTTGTCGCTGCTAGAAAGGAAAGAAAGACACCTAAGCAAATTGCCCGATTTTATATCAGGGCTTTTTTTGAAGATGAAAAAAAGTTAAATATAAAGCCAGCTCATGTTTTTCCTCGGGCCACCGAGCATATCGGAGAAATGATTAAGTTAGTAGAGACTCTAATTGAAAAAGGTTATGCTTATCAAAAGAAGGGTTCAGCTTTTTTTGATATAAACAAATTTAAAAATTATGGTCAGCTTTCTGGAAATACTCTCGAAAAACTAAAAACCGGTGCCCGGCTCAAAGCTCATCCGGATAAAATTAATCCTTTTGATTTTGCTTTGTGGCTTAAAGCCCCACGTGAGCATTTAATGAAATGGCGTTCTCCTTGGGGATTGGGTTATCCCGGTTGGCACATTGAGTGTTCGGCTATGAGTATGAAATATTTAGGTAAGAGTTTTGATATTCATACTGGCGGGGAGGACAATATTTTCCCCCATCATGAGAATGAAATTGCTCAATCTGAAGCAGCTACTGGCAAAAGGTTTGTAAAGTATTGGATTCACTGCGGTTGGCTTTTGGTAGCTGGTGAGAAAATGGCTAAATCTAAGGGAAATTTTTATACCTTAAGAGACCTAGAGCAAAGAAATCGCAATCCCCTTGTTTTTCGCCTTCTAATCCTTAGTGCTCATTATCGTTCTAAGTTTAATTTTACTTTTCGAGGACTAAAACAAGCCCAAGAAGGGCTAGAAAGAATTATTGAATTATTAAAAAAGTTAAAAACTATTAAAAGAAGGGGGCCAAAGGGTAAGGTTGGCCGAGAAACTCGAAAGTTAGTTGAAAGAGTAAAGAAAGAATTTGAAGAATATATGAATGATGATTTTAATACACCACGGGCTCTTGCTGTGGTCTTCGATTTAGTAAAAGAAGGAAATAAACTAATTGACGAAAACAAGTCAGAATTTACACCAGCCGAAGCTGAAATTATCTATAATTTAATAATGAAGCTTAATCAAGTTTTAGCGGTATTGCCGGCAAAGATTACTGTCCTTAAAATACCAGCTGAAGTAAAAAAACTTGTCCAAGAGCGCGAAGAAGCTCGGGAAAGAAAAAGCTGGCGAAAAGCCGACCAACTCCGTAAAGAGATTGAAAAAAAAGGATATCTAGTAGAAGATACCCCAAAAGGAGCACAAATTAAGAAACTGAGTTTTGCTAAAAAATAACTTATATGTTATATTAATCTAATACATGCCTAACCAAAACAAACAAACCCTAGAGCCAATTGCGGATAAGCTTCCTCCTCAGAACGTTGAGGCTGAACAATCAGTCTTGGGTTGTCTTATGCTTGATAAAGATGCCATCATCAAAGTAGCTGATTTTTTAAAACCCCAAGATTTTTATCGAGGGATACATCGAATAATCTATGAAGCAATGGTTGGGCTTTACGAACATAACGAACCGATTGATACCTTAAGCACCTCCAATAAACTGAAGGAAAAAGAAAAGCTTGATCAGGTGGGAGGAGTGAGCTACCTAACTTCCCTGGTTAATTCTGTTCCTACGGCAGCTCATGTAATCTCTTACGCCCACATTATTCAGAAAAAATCCATCTTAAGAAGATTAATCGCTGCAGCAAACGACATAACTTTTAAAGCTTACAAAGAAAGTGAAGATGTGGAAGTAATTTTGGATGAATCGGAACAGAGAATATTTAATGTCTCTCAAAAATATCTTCATCAAAATTTTGCCCCCATTAAACCAGCTCTAGAGGAAGCTTTTGAGAGGATTGATAAGCTTCATAAGGGAGATAAGGTTTTAAGAGGAATAGAGACTGGTTTTCATCAGCTAGACAATATCTTAGGGGGTCTACAAAGATCTGACCTTATTATTTTGGCATCACGTCCTAGTTTAGGAAAAACCACCTTGGCTCTAGATATCGCTCGCCATGTAGCCACAAAAGAAAAAATACCGGTTGGATTTTTCAGCTTAGAGACATCTAAAGAACAAATTGTTGATAGGCTTATTTCTGCTCAAGCAGGCGTTGATTCGTGGAAACTAAGAACTGGCCGACTTTCTTCTGAGGGCGAAGATAATGATTTTTCAAGAATTGCTCATGCCATGGACACACTCTCAAAAGCCCCGATTTTTATTGATGATGCTGGTTCAAACAAGATATTGGAAATGAGAACTATGGCCAGAAGACTTCAGGCCGAACATGGACTGGGATTGATTGTTATTGATTACTTACAACTAATGCAATCTACAAATCCTAGAGAATCTTTGGTCCAGCAAATAACAGAAATTTCTAGAGGATTAAAAGGTTTAGCTAAAGAATTGAAAGTACCGGTTTTAGCCCTTTCTCAGCTTTCTCGTGCCGTAGAAAGCCGTTCTCCTCAAATACCACGACTTTCAGATCTTCGTGAGAGTGGCTCTATAGAACAGGATGCCGATGTAGTTATTTTTATTTATCGAGAAGATAGAGAGAAAAAAGATACTTCTCGCCAAAATATCGCCGACATTATTATTGGTAAACACCGCAATGGTCCAGTTGGAAAGATGGAGCTTTATTTCGACGAAAATAATGTTAGCTTTAAGAATTTAGAGACAAAGAGAGATGAACTTACCTAAATCTATCCAAAACCTTATTGATGAACTTAATAAACTACCCGGCATTGGCCCCCGAACAGCAGCCAGGTTTGCTTTACATTTGCTAAAAAGTTCTCCCCAAGATTTAGAAAAACTCATTTCTGCTCTTAACTTATTAAAACAAAAGGTGAAATTTTGTAATCGCTGTTTTAATATTACAGACGCTGACTCAAAACTTTGCAGTATTTGTCGAGATCCTAAAAGGAACTCTGCTCAAATATGTGTAGTAAAAGATCCTCTAAATGTTTCCCCCATAGAAGCGACTGGTCAGTATAGAGGGCTTTATCATATCTTAGGAGGAACCATCTCTCCTGCTCTTGGAAAGAGTCCTAAAGATTTGAAAATAAAAGAACTGCTCGCTCGACTTAAAAAAGAAAATATCAGAGAAGTAATTTTAGCCACTAATCCAACCGTCGAAGGAGAAACCACGGCTATGTATCTAGCTAGAACCCTAAAACCTTATCAAACAATAAAAATAACCCGCTTAGCGCGCGGGCTACCAACCGGAGCAGATCTGGAATACGCTGATGAAGCAACACTCTCGAGCGCATTATCCGGAAGGCGAGAAATAAACCAATAAATTAGTAAACTATTTTAATAATCTCTATCTCTGTGTAGGGCTGACGATGTCCCTGCTTTTTTTTATATCTTTTCTTAGCTTTATACTTAAAAATTATCACCTTTTTGTATTTTTCTTGTTTTAATACCTTGACTTCTACTTTTGCACCCTTTATTTTCGGAGTGCCAATTTTTACCTTTCCCTTTTCTACCACTAACAAAACATCGTCAAAGATTACCTTATCCCCTACTTTTGCGTTTAACTTCTCTATTTTAATTTTATCCCCCTTGGAAACCTTATACTGTTTTCCTCCGGTTTTTATAATAGCGAATATGTTTGTCATATAATATATAATATATAATTATTCCTTTTGCGTCAATACCATTGACGGATTAATGATTGTATGATAAGATACTATAATACAATTAGTTCATTGATAAATTTTAAGGAAGTGAGACAGAAAATAAAAGGATAGAGGAGGAAGAATGAAAAAAATGAGATGGATAGGAATAATTCTTGTAATAGTGCTTTTGGTGTTAAGCACAGGGACTATTTTTGCTCAGGAGACAACAGTACGAAGAACAGTGGAAACGAGTTTGAACGAATTTCTAGAAAGTAAGATGCAATGCGTAGTTTACGACGCACCTTACGAAGAAGCTATCGGTTTTAGATTTTCCACTTGCTTCATACATAAGCACGAACTTCGCTTTATCCCTGAAGGAGTTTCCTTATTTGAGTGGTCTGTTGGATATTGGGTCGAAGTGACTATTAAAGAAATGATACCGGTTGTGGTTCCTTTAGTGCCACTTAATGAAGAGATAAACCTTGAGGGAAAAGACGTTGTAGACGCTAGCGTGAGTGTATATTATCGAAAATGGTTCGAGGATATTGAAGAAGCTAAGGATTTCATGAAAGTTATTCTCACCGCTTTGGAGAATAAAGAGAAAATATCCATCAAAGTATACAAGATCTCATTTGGATTTGGAAGCGTAGGAAGATATAAATTCTTTACCAACAGGAAAAATTATTATTTGAGAAAACAAGGAGAAGATCCTGTAGAGTTTCGGTACCGATTAAAAGTATTTTTCTCTAAATGAAAGCCTTTATACTAAATTACAAAATAGGCCTTGAGTTAAAACTCAAGGCCTATTAAATATCTAAAACCCTTGACAAAAGTGTATTTTTTTGTTAGTATTAAGTATTAATAGAAATAGTTTTTTGAAAAGGAGATCAAAGATGACAGAAGAATCTTATGTGTCCCCTTCGATTTGTACTTCAAAAAGGGGGGGCGAAGAAATAGTAATAATTCTAGAAAAGACGATTCACAAAAACGGTACCTACTGCAAAGTCGTTAATTTTAAAGGACATCAGTATGTCGTTAATTACTCTTTTTTACACCCTCTTCTTGAGGGAGAGCTCTTCAACAGAATGAGGAAGGCTCACGAAGAAGTTGAAAGGCTAAAAGAGAAAGTAAAAAGTTTAAGAGCCAGAAATACTAGGCTCCGACGACGTAAAAATTAAGATATTTTACGCCCATTCTCACAAAAAGAGATGGGCGTTTTTTTATTTTGTATTTACTTTCCTCCAGCAGCAACTACCAATTAATCAACACTAGGGAAATTGCCCCGACCCATAAAAAAACCTGAACTACAGGCAATACGGCTATTAAAAAATAAGCGCTAAATTTATCTCGATAGTAGATGAAATTACCTAAAATTGTGTCTAGCAGTATAATGGCAAGTCCAACTAAAGGCAGGGTAAAGACTTGCCAAGCTTCTCCCAACAAATCCGGACCAAAATAAATAGTATAATGAAGAGTAAGGGGAACTGGCCCCGGTTTTATAAATATTTTCAGGAAGACCCAGAGGGCAATGTTTATTGCCAAGCTTGAAAATAAAACAACTAAAACTATTCTATCTCTCCAGTAGGGCTGACCGAAAACCAATCTTAATTTTCCACCAAATGAGCCAATAATAAGTTTGATCTGATTTCTCCTCATCTTTATTCTATAGATGGTTTTTCTAATTGTTTAATTTCTACCTCTGATTTTCCATCAGTAATCTTCATTACATCTTTATCAATTTTACCAAACTCCTTATAAGCACTGTTGTACATATTAACAGTGGTGCCTAGATTATTGCCTAATTTCTGCAGATATTCTTCGTAGCTTCTTAAATGCCTGACCAACATCTCCACTCTTTTACGAATCCCTTTAGCATTCTCTTCGATCTGCAGAGCTCTTAAACCCTGAAGTACTGTCTGTAAGTAAGCGTGAAAAGAGGTAGGCGAAACAATAATAACATGCTTGTCTTTAAAGGCGTATTCAATCAAATCTCGAGTAGTTACCTTAATAGCCCCTATTCGATTAACCAATAAATCGTAATAAATAGCTTCAGCTGGGATAAACATAAAAGCAAAATCCATTGTCCCCTTGTTCGGCTTGACATATTTAGCTGTTTCGTCAATCCGATTTTTTAAATCAATTCTGAACTGCTTTTCTAATTTAGTACGCTCGAGCTTATCTTTCTCTTGGGCAATCCGATTATAATTTTCTAAAGAAAATTTAGAATCTATCGGAATGAGTTTATCTTTAACAAAAATCACTGCGTCAACTATATCTCCATCACCAAAATCATATTGCATTTGATAAGCACTCGGAGGAAGCACGTTTTTTAAAACGGTCTCTAGATAATATTCTCCTAAAATTCCTCGCTGTTTAGGATTGGTCAAAATGTTTTCTAAAGATTGCAGTTGTTCGGCAAAGCCAATCACCTGCTTGTTAGTATCATCAAGCTTAGTCAATCTTTCTGTCACATCGCGGATAATCTTAGCGCTTTGATTAAACTGCATCTGCATACCTTTAGCTGACTGGTCAAGCTTTCTATCTAAAACCTCTCTAACCTGATTTAATTGTTCCTGAAGCATTACTAAAGATTCACTTCCAGACGACCCCTTTTTTTTGAGTAATAAAAAAAATATCAAGGCAAGCCCGACAATAATTAAAATTAAAAAAGGAATGATAAGCTGTTCCATAACTTAAGTCTAATTTAACACAAATATGTTAAAAATTCAAGAGTTTATCTAATCATTGACCCAACAATTATAAAAACCAAATAAAATCCTAAAAGAACAAATCCCTCTTGATAGGAAAGCTTAGCTTTAGTTCTGATAAATAAATTAAAAAATAAAAAAGTAACAATCATGAAGAAAACACTGACAAAAAATAGATTAAATTGGATTATTTCTATTGGATGTATTAAAGCCACTAATCCTAAAACTAAAGCAGAATTACAAGCGCAGCTTCCAAGGAGATTACCCAGGTTCATTGTTTCGTGCTTGGCTAAAACCGATTTTATACCAAAAACAAGTTCCGGCAAAGAAGTGCCAATAGCTACTAAAAATAAACCAATAAATACTAATGAAAGATTCAAACCCAAAGCAATCCGAGAAGCCATTTCTACTATCAGCCAAGCACTGCCCAAAAGTAATCCAACCCCTACTAGAAAAATGACGATATTTTTGATAAATATCTTAAATTCTTGCCAACCTTCCCCAAAAGAATTTAAAACTTTTCTAAATCTTTCTTTTTGGCGCACCACCCGATGCAGATACAAAAAATACACTACCAGAAGAATAAGCCCCTCTATTCGAGAAAGCCGACCATTCCACATTAAAAGTAAGGGTAGAGTAGCGACAAAAAAAACGCTCCATGCTTCTCGTCGAGTAACTTTAGTTTTAATCTTAATGCCCCGAGCAAAAATTATCACCAAGCCCAAAATTAAAGTAAGATTGGCTATGTTAGAGCCAATTATATTTCCCAAAGCCAAACTAGAAGTTTTTTTAAAGGCAGCGCCAACACTAACAAATAATTCTGGTAAAGAAGTAACAATGGCCATAAAAATAAAAGCAGTCACATATTCAGAGATTTTTAAATAGCGAGAAATAACCACTAGAGATTTCACTAACATAGCCCCGCTTTTCACTAAAATAAAAACGGAAACAATGAAAATTATAGCATAAACCCAAAGCATGTTTTTATTATTTTTTTATTGTATTTTAATAATCTCAAAAGCTTCCTTGGCTGAATCCACTAGGTGGAAAATTTCTAAGTCTTTTTTTCTTATGGCTTTATGTTTTTGGTAAACTTCCCTTTTTAGCCAACCAAATAAGGGCTGCCAGTATTCTTTGCCTACAGCAATAATAGGAACCGGTCGAGTCAATTTTTTTGTCTGAACCAGCGTAACCATCTCAAAGAATTCATCAAGAGTGCCAAAGCCACCTGGGAAAAAGATATAAACCTGGGAAGCAAAAGAAAGCATTACTTTTCTAGTAAAAAAATAATGGAAATTAATTCCTTCTTTGACATAATCATTTCTCCTTTCCCCAGCCTCCAGCTGAATATTTAGTCCAACCGATTCCCCATTGACTTCAGTTGCTCCTAAATTGGCCGCCTCCATGATTCCTGGCCCACCACCGGTTATTACGGCAAATCCTTCTTTAGCTAAAAGCTTTCCCAGCTTTCTTGCTTCTTGATAATAACGATTTTGAGGAGGAAAGCTCGTTGAGCCAAAGATAGTAACGGCTTTTTTAAAATCAGCAATAAAATGAAACCCATCAATGAATTCCGCCATTATTCTAAATATCCGCCACTGGAAGGTTTTTCTAAAGTCCTCTTTAGCTGGCGGTAATTGAGGGTCGGAATACAAGAGCGCTGTTTTAATTTTTTTAAGCTTTTGTTTTGACATATTTTTTTATATTAGTCTTTATCTCTTTTATAATTTTTACCCCACTACTTGTGCCAATAATATCTGCCTCAGCTTCAACCATCGCTTTAAGGTCTTTTAAGGTTTTAATCTTGCCAGAAGCTTTAACCAAGAGGCCGGGAACCGCCTTTTTCATAATTTGAAGATGCCTGGCTTTTTCTTTTAATTCTCTGTTTTCAAGCGGATCTTTTTCGGTAGCAGTTTTGACACAAATTGCCCCTGCCCTTTTTACAATTTCTGAGGCCTTTTTTATTTCTTCATCAGTTAAGAAACCTGAGCCAATAATCACTTTTGTCGGTAAAATTTTACAAATCGTTTTTAAGTCCTTCAAAATTTTATCGTATCTTTCGTATTTCAAATCTACAATGTTCATTACCACATCTAATTCGTCGGCTCCGTCTTTTTTAGCTTTTTGGCACATTTTCAGCCGCTTCTGATGAGAACTCAAACCCATCGGTGGATCGATTAAAACGATAACCTTTATACCCGTTCCTCCCAATTCTTTTTTAACCAAACTTATCCATTTTGGTCTGACATCAACGCCCCGAAAATTATATTTTTTCGCCTCTTCACATGTTCTCTTGATATCTCTGGCGGTAGCATCTAGCCTTATGTTTGTATGGTCAATAATTTTCGCAATATTCACTCCGTTAGAAATTTCTTTTGTTTTTTGCATCATAATATTTTATTCAATTAGCCCTGTTAATATTTTTAGTTTTTAATTTGTCTTTAACTATAAAACGCCATTTAACTATTTCAATACCGACAATACTTACAATACCTAAACTAATAAGAATTAACCAGTCTTTGAGACCAAGAGGCACCGTTCTAAGCAGTGTCTGTAACGCCGGAACATACAGAGCAGCAATAAGCATTAAAAATCCAAAAGCCACTGCCCCCACCAGATATAGATTAGAAAAAGGATTAATATGCCAAATAGAACGCCTTAAGCTCTTGCAAGAAAAAACATAGAAAAGAGAATTTATTCCCAAACCAACAAAAATCATTGTTCGCGTATAAACAATATCTCCGGTACTTTTCCAAAGCCAGAAGAAAAGTCCCAATAATATTAAATCGGTAATTATTCCAATGGCAAAAATTATTACTTTCATTTCTTTAGTCAATAAGGACACTTTGTGACCTTCTGGCTTTCTATCCATTACATCTTTCTCTTTTTTTTCAAAAGCCAGAGCTATATCCGGAAGACCATCCTCTACTATATTTACCCAAAGAATTTGAACGGCCAAAAGAGGCAATGGAAAACCAAGAAGTAATCCACCGCCAATCAAAATAATTTCAGTAAAACTATCTGCAAGAAGATAAGTAATTACCTTTCTGATGTTATCAATAATCACTCTTCCCCCTTCTACAGCAGCAATAATAATATCAAAATTATCGTCTAAAATGACCAAATCAGAAGTTTCCTTAGCCACATCAGTCCCAGACCCTAAAGCTATCCCAATATCAGCTCGTTTTAAGGCTGGAGCATCATTTACACCATCACCGGTCATAGCAACCACCTCGCCTTGGATTTTAAAAGCATTAACAATCCGGACTTTATGAACCGGCTCTACTCGGGCAAAAACATTTATTTTATTTATCTGTTCAAGTAACTCTTTATCGCTCATCTTATCTAAGTCTTGACCAGTTAAAACACTTTCTCCTTTGATCGGTATGCCTATCTCCTCGGCTACAGCTTTAGCTGTCAGTTTATGGTCTCCAGTAACAATAACTGGCCGCAATCCTGCTTTTTTGCAAACTCTAATCATTTTCTTTGCCGTTTTTCTTAGAGGGTCTCTTAAACCAATAAATCCAACAAAAACCAGATTGTTGCCAATATCGCTGATATCTGTGTTGTTTGTGGTAAGCTTGTGAATATTAGCAATTTTATAAGCAACCGCTATCACCCTTAAACCTTTTCTAGTTAGTTTTTGATATCTTCTCTCTAGCTCTTTCAATTTTTGTTTGGTTAACTCTATTTGTTTTTCATCTATCTCCAAATGCTCTGCTTTCTCTAAAATTTTCTCCGGCGCACCGGAAACAAAAAGAATATTTTTGGTTTTAGTGAGCCTATGGAGGCTTAGAATAAACTTTCGTTTCGGATCAAAAGGAAGCTTTGAAATTTTGGGAAACTCTTCTTCTTCCAACTTTTTCTTATTCAGTCCCATCTCCATTCCAGCAAGAAGCAAGGCCCTGTCCGTTGGTCTCCCACGAACAACCCACTTTTCAACACCAGCCTGTGGGCTTTCAACAAAAGCTTCACTACAAATAGAGGCAATTTTTAAAGCAAAAATTACGTCTTTTGAAATTTCTTTTAGTTTAGTACCAAACAAAAAATCCTTATTAGCTGTTAATACTGTACTAGCTCTCATTTTTCCCTCGGTTAGAGTCCCAGTTTTATCAGTACAAATAACCGTTGTCCCCCCTAAGGTCTCTGCAGCCACTAACTTTCTCACCAACCCCTTTTTCTCAAGTATTCTTTGCATGCCAATAGCTAAAATTACCGTCATCGCTATCGGTAATCCTTCGGGAATAGCTGCGACCGCCACAGCTACTGAAGTAGTAAACATTTCCACAAAACCATTTCCAGTAAGAATTCCTTCCACAAAAATAACTGCGCAGATAATAGAAATAATAAGCCCAATAATTTTGCTAAGATGGGCTAGTTTTTTTTGAAAGGGCGTTTTTTCTTCTTTGGTTTTTCTCACTAATAGCGCAATTTTTCCTATCTCGGAGCCAGCTCCGGTTTCTGTAACTACTATTCTTGCCTCACCTTCTTCTACTATTGTTCCCAGATATACCATGTTGGTTCGATCAGCTAGGGGCGTTTCCTCTTTATGTGTCCTTGTTTCTTTTACTTGAGGTTCCCATTCTCCGGTTAGGGCAGCTTCACTCACTTTGAGATTAACCTGTTCTATTAGTCTTCCATCAGCTGGAACTTTATTGCCTGATCTTAGAACTACAATATCCCCAGGAACCAGAGAAGATGCTTTGATTAGCTTTTCCTGTCCGTTTCTTATTACTATTGCTTCTAAAACCAGGGTTTCTTTTATTTTTTTAAGAGCATTAGATGCTTTATTTTCTTGGATAAATCCAACAACACTGTTAATACCAACAGCAGAAAGGATAACAATACTGTCTAAAAGTTCCCTAAGAATAAGAGTAACTATTCCAGCGATAAGTAAAACATAAATCAAAGGGCTCTTAAACTGGGCCAAAAATATTTTAAGCCTGGTTAATTTTTTTGATTGAGGAAGTTCATTTGGCCCAAACTTTTTGAGTCTCTCAGCTGCTTCTCCAAGAGAAAGCCCTTCTTTACTGGTTTTAAGCCTTTCTAAGACCTCTTTTTGGGTTAATTTATACCATTTCATATTAGTCAACTAATTTAAATATTCTCTCCAGTTCAATTTTTGGTGCATACCCTCTGTGCTTTTGAGCAATCATACTATTTTTATCAACTACAAAATTGGTTGGGGTTCCCTTGATAAAATATTTATGAGCTATTTGGTTATTCTCATCAATAAGTATTGGAAAACTTATCCCAAACTCTTCAGCAAACCTTATTAAATTATCTTTTTTGTCGCCCCAGATAGCAATAGCAACAATTTCTTTTCCCTCTCCGTATAATTCCACCAAGTCTTTTATTTCCACTTTACAATAACCACACCCACTATTAAAAAAGACTAAAAGAAATTTTCTTCCCTTAAAATCTTTTAAACTAATAAATTCGCCCTCAATACTCTCTAATTTGAAATCTGGCGCCTTATCCCCTTCTTCTAAGGAAGTTTTTCCAGAAACTGAAGGCCTTTTTCCAGTTAAATATTGCTCTTTTTCTTCGGTGTTTTGAAAGTTTCTTTTATCTTTTTCTTTGGGTTCCGAAGAAAAAATGGTCCAAATCCCAATAGCGATAATAACAACGAGAGCGATAACTAAAATTAAGTATGACGATGTGTCTTTGTTTTGAACCATGGTTTTACGATGATTCCTATTAATATTAATATTCCAATTGATCCCCATTGAGAAAATGTCATTCCCCACCACCTCAAATCACAAAGGGGTAAGTCGCTGCAGCGGGTAAAATCTAGAAAAAATCTAGTTGCCGCATACCAGAAAAGAAAAACTAGAAAAAGCAGCCCCACCTTACCCACTTTTTTCCTTATCAACCAAAGAAAAAGGAATAAAATAAGTCCATTTAGAGATAAATACCCGGCTACCGGATGCCTTAAAACATCACTAATGTATTTTATCCCCCAAGGAAGCGCGGTGATTGCCCCAATATGGTCGTTAATCAACAAGCAGCCAATTCGACCGATAAAAATCCCTAGGGCCGCTGAGGGAGCGACAGTATCTGCCACCTTCCAAAAGGAAAGTTTTGATTTTTTAATATAAGCCCAGCCCAAAAGAAGTGCCCCCCCCAAACCACCATAAAAAACTACTCCACCCTGCCAAACTTTTAAAATATCTAAAGGATTGGCTAGATAATAATTAAGATATTGGAAGACATAGACCAAACGTGCGCCTACAAAACTGCCAATCAGCACCAAGATAGCCAGATTAATAATTTTGTCCGCCTCTATCCCCTTTCTTTTCGCCTCTCTCAAGGCCACAAAAAGCCCAACAATAAAAGCAATCCCCACCATTAAACCCCAAGTATATAGAGTAATCGGACCAAGCGTTATTTTGTCATAAACTTGATAAGGTATCATTGTTGAAATGTTAAAATGTTTTAATGCTTTAATGACGGACTATCTATATTATACCTCAAAATAAAGAGCCCTGCAATTTCTTGCAGGGCTTTGGGTTTATTTAGCTTTTTCGGGGTTAGGAAGAGAGACAACCTCTCTAACGTCTCTACCCAACCTTAACCTTAACCAGAGATAATCTAATTGTCCGGAAACCACAACGTAAGATTTTTCTTCCTTATCGCTATAGAGAGTTGCATCTGGTTTAAAATAATGTTTATCCTTATCTGCACCAACAACGGTAACTACCCTCTCAATCGGATCAAACTCAATAACTTCTAACTTGGGAAAGCCTATTACTATACGGTATGGGAGTTGCCCATAAAAATAGTCGCAGAGAGTCGCAATAAGTGCAATGGTTATCATTATAACACCACAGACAACGCCCCCCTGTGCAAAACCATTGGGCCAAAATATTATCCCCAATGTCATCATTAAACCACCTAACCCCAAGAAAGTTAGCATAACGACCGTCCTTGCTTTCGTCCACGGCCAATTCTTCAGATTCCCCCCGCCAATCATGGCAACTTCTTCTTTTCGAGTCATCTCGCCCCTCCTTTTTTATTTCTTATTATTTTTTCTAAAAGAGCTTTTGTTAAAGTATAACAAATTAACCAAAAATGTCAATACTTTTTTGGCTTTTGGCTTTTCAGTTTTCTCTTATGCGATGGACGGTCGTATACCGTATAAGAGAATTTTTAAAGCCCTGCAATTTCTTGCAGGGCTTTGGGTTTTTTAGGCCTTTACGATAGGCTAATAATTCCTTTGTAATCTTCCCCTAACCTTAACTCTATCACAGAACGCTCTAGTCTTCCACTAACGACAACAGACGACTTTGTAGCCATAGAAGGAAGTATTTCATTTGGAGAAAGAGTATATTCAACCCCATCGTTTCCAATCACTCTAACTGTTGGGTGAGTAAGTGGGATATACTTAGTGACATCCAGCCTTATTGGCCCTATTATTATACGGTTCTGTAACTCATCGACCACATAGTCACCGACACCCCCGATGACTGCAGTCAAGGTGATGAGAGTTCCGAAAAATATGAGCGCTCTAGCGGCCGGGAACATTACCCCAAAAATAATCATCAACACTCCTATAATTGAAAAAAGTGTTATCACCGCTGTTCTTGTTCCTGTCCATAGGAAAATATCTAAATTCTCCCTGCCAATCATGGCAATTCTTGACTCTCGAACCATTCTGGTCATTTGCTCCTCCTTTTTTATTTTTTTCAATAAACTTCCTTAGACACCTCCTGTTCTCTTTTAATAAGTTCTATCATTTCTTTTGGGAGTAATAAGTTCAGTAGTTCTTGCAGGATATCTTCGGGAAGACTCCACTGATCCTTAATAATCTCTATCGCTTCTCTAGGCGATGAATTTTTGCCAAAAACAATTTTCCAGGCCTCCAACTTGCCTCTGCCCAATTTCTTATTAAGCATACCTTGACCGGTAGTCCACTTCTTAACTTGCTCTATCGCCTCGTGAGGAAGCATATTAATAAAAAGAATATGCCAAGCATTGTGTACTTTCCTTACAACCCGTTTTTTGATTTCAAAATGTATGTGTATTCCTCTCTTAATCAGTCTTTTGAACCTTGAAGTAGGTATAAAATGGTGCCAATTAAAATGTTTCTTTTTCCGGATCTTTTTCCGACTCTTCTTCGGCTTCTTCATCCATCCTCCGCCATTTTTTATTTGTAAAAGTACTTTCTTTTACTCTAACAGAAAATGAAATCTAAGTCAAAGAATTACTTCACCAAGAAGCTTTTTCTTCCTTAGTAATCTATGGTATTTGATAGCGAAACGATGAGCTTCGTCGCGGATTTGTTTTAAAAGGTTTTTATCAACCATTAAGCGTTTTTGCGAAAAATATAGGTCTGCTTTATCTCTTTTTGGACCTTTAGCTATCGCTACTACAGGAATGTTTAATTTAAAATCATGCAATACCCTTAAAGCTCCATTTAGTTGTCCCCTGCCCCCGTCAATAAGGATTAAATCCGGGAACTTCCACTCTTTACGTTTTAGCCGTCTTGTTAAGACTTCTTCGAGACTTGCTATGTCATCAATTCCTTTTGCCCTTCTGATTCTAAAGAGACGGTATTCATCTGTATCAATTTTCCCGTTAGTAAAAACAACCATGCTGCCAGTAGTACTTTTTCCACCAATATTAGAGATATCATAAGCTTCAATGCGAGATAAAGGTATTAAACACTTGGTGTTTAATACCTCGCTGATTAAGGCTACATCTTGAATGTGCTCTAAGGCATAAATTCTATTTCTTAAAAGAGCTGCTTTTTCAAAGTTTTTCTTTCGAGCCTCCAAACCCATTTCTTTTTTAATCGTCTGAATTAGTCTTTTTCTTTTTCCTTCCAAAAATAAAGTAAGATGGCAAATCATTTTTTTGTATTCATTTTTAGAACAAGTATTAATACAAGGACCGAGACATTGGGCAATTTGATAATAAGTGCAAGCTTTTTTAGGTAATCGTCGGCAGTCTCTAAATGGAAAAATTTTTCTTAAAATTCTTAAGGCCTGCCGAGCAGACTTAGCTGAAGTATAAGGCCCAAAAATCTTTCCTTTTACTTTTTTTTGCCTGATCCTGTCGGTAAAAACTCGTGGAAAATTTTCCTTTGAAATAATGATATTTACGAAACTTTTATCGTCTTTAAGCTTTACATTATACTTTGGTTGATATTTTTTAACCAAATTTGCTTCTAAAATTAATGCTTCAATCACCGAATCAGTTTTTATAAAACCTATTTTTTTAATTAATTGAAGTAAATTTTGAAGTCGATTATTTAAAGGCCCGTGGAAATACGAAGCTACCCTCTTTTTAATCGAAGAGGCCTTGCCAATATAAAGAATCTTACCCCGAGCATCTTTCATTAAGTAGACACCAGGTGAATTTGGCAGATGTTTAATTAATTTATTTTCCATAGGATTTTTTAAGCACTTTTTTAAGATACTTCCCCGTATATGATTCCTCGTACTTTATAATTTCCTCCGGCGGTCCTGAAGCTACTACTTTCCCTCCTTCGTCCCCGCCTTCTGGTCCTAAATCAATAATCCAGTCAGCTTGTTTAATTACATCTAGGTTATGTTCAATAACTACCACAGTGTTTCCAGCATCAACCAGTCTTTGTAAAACAGAGAGAAGTTTTTTAATATCGTCGAAATGAAGACCGGTGGTCGGCTCGTCTAGAACATAAAGAGTTTTACCAAAAGCACTTCGAGAAAGTTCGCGAGCCAGTTTAATTCTTTGTGCTTCCCCGCCAGATAAAGTAGTGGCGTTCTGTCCCAGTCGAATATAACCAAGACCTACATCTGAGAGAACCTGCAGCCCATCTTTTATTTGTGGGATAGCGTCAAAAAACTCCAAAGCCTCTTCTATTGACATAGCCAAAACGTCAGCAATAGTTTTTTGCTTATACTTTACCCCGAGGGTCTCCTTATTGTAACGCCTACCCTGACAAACCTCGCAGGGAACATATACATCGGGTAAAAACTGCATCTCTACTTTAATAAATCCTTCACCTTTGCAGGCATCACATCTTCCGCCGGAAACATTAAAACTAAATCTTCCCAGCTGATATCCTCTAACTTTTGCTTCCTGGGTTAGGGTAAAGATTTTCCGAATATGAGTAAAAATCCCTGTGTAAGTAACTGGGTTTGAGCGTGGAGTTCGCCCAATAGGAGACTGGTTAACTACAAGGACTTTATCGAGATGTTCCCAACCGGAAATTTCTTGATACTTGCCGGGTTTTTCAAGAGACCTTAAGAACTTTCTGGCCAGGGCTCGCCAGAGTATTTCTAGAAGCAGCGTTGATTTACCGCTTCCCGAAACGCCAGTAACTAAAACTAAGAGGCCTAAAGGAATTTCTGCGGTGATATTTTTAAGATTGTGTTCTCTAGCTCCCCTAATAGTTAAAAATTTCTTTGGTTTTCTGCGATAAGAAGGGAATGGAATTGATTTCTCCCCTTTTATGTATTGAACAGTTAAAGAGTCTTTTGCCTTCAAGACTTTAGAGAGCGTTCCCTGAGCAACAATCTCTCCTCCATATTCCCCTGCTCCCTTGCCAATATCAACTAGATAGTCAGCGCTTCTTATGGTTTCCTCGTCGTGTTCAATAACAATAACGGTATTGCCTAAATTCCTTAAGCTTTTTAAAGACTCTAAAAGTTTTTTATTATCTCTGGCGTGAAGTCCAACCGATGGCTCATCTAGAATATAAAGTACACCGGTTAAAGATGAGCCCAGTTGAGAAGCAAGCCTAATTCTTTGTCCTTCACCCGCAGAAAGAGTTTTGGCGGTTCTAGCCAACGTTAAATAACCCAAACCAACATTTACCAGAAATTTCAAGCGATTTTTTACTTCTTTTAAGATTCTTGAAGCAATTAGATTCTCACGAGAAGTTAAACTCAATTTTTCAAAAAAATCTAAGGCTTCGGTTATTGGCGCTGAGGTAATCTCAAAGATATTCCTTCCGGTAACTTTTACGTGTAAGCTCTCTAGCTTCAATCTGGCTCCCTGACAGGCCGAACAAGGACTAGAGCTCATATACTTTTCTATCTCCGTACGAACCGCTTCTGACTCAGTTTTCTGCCAGCGTTCTTTCAGAGCCGGAATAAAGCCATCGAAATAAGTGTGAAAAACTCGAGGCCGACCGTGAAAATAATATCTTACCCTTAGTTTTTGAGCACTCCCCGACCCATAAAGAATAAGGTTTATTTGGTCTTGAGAAAGGTCTTTAATTCTAACATGGTCTGGAATTCTGTATTCTCTTGAGATAGCACTAAGGATTGCTCCGTAGTAATTTTTAGGCGTATAGCTCCAGGGCATTATCCCCCCTTCAGAAATGGTTTTGTTTCTATCGGGAATAATTAAATTCGAATCAATTTCTCTTTTAATCCCCAGCCCTGAACAGTCCGGACAAGCGCCATAAGGGCTATTAAAAGAAAAGAGTCTTGGTTCAATCTCAGGAAAGCTTACTCCACAGTAAGGACAAGCTAAATTAGCATTAAAAAGAATTTCCTCTTGAGAATCTGGAATAATTTTTGCTATTCCTTTTGATAATTTCAAGGCCTGTTCTAAGTCCTCAAAAATCCGACTGATATTTTCGGAGTTTATTTTTATTTTATCAATAATAATTTCAATCGTGTGCTGCTTATAGCGAGCTAAAGTGACTCTCTTGCTCAAATCGTAAATCTTGCCATTAATCCTAGCTTTACTCCAGCCATGTCGGTAAATATTATTTAAAAGCTGAAGATATTCCCCTTTTCTGCCCCTAACCACCGGAGAGAGGATTTGAATAACGGTGCCTTCTTTAAATTCTAAAATCTTATCAACCATCTGTTCAACGGTTAGTTTTTCTATCGGACGGCTGCACTTAGGACAATATGGGATTCCAATTTTTGCAAAAAGAAGTCGGAGATAGTCATAAATTTCAGTCACTGTGCCGACTGTAGAACGAGGATTATGAGATGGTGGTTTCTGGTCTATGGCAATAGCCGGGGAGAGGCCTTCTATGTAATCAACGTCCGGTTTTTTCATCTGTCCCAAAAACTGACGAGCATAACTAGATAAGCTCTCTAAATACCGGCGTTGTCCTTCAGCAAAAATTGTGTCAAAAGCCAAAGAAGATTTTCCGCTTCCCGAAACCCCAGTAAAAACTATTAATTTGTCTTTAGGCAGCTCGAGATTAATATTTTTCAAATTATGCTCCCGAGCACCTTTTATTACTATTTTTTTCATGTTATCTATGCAAAAGCCGCCGCTTTTGAGCGGTTTCCACTATTGCTTTTGTAGATAACTTACTACAATTTCCGCAAATTGTAAACCCCTATGCTCTATTATGCTTCAAACTCTATCTTTGCTTTGGGCGACTCTGCTTCTTGGACTTTGCCAAATTTTGCTTCGTAGCGCCCGAGGTTCTCAACCAGTGCTTTAATAATTCTTTTTAGGTGGCCCGGACTAATAATCACTCTGGCCGTCATAATGCCGGTTGGCGGAAAAACATTAGCAAACTCCAAGACAAACTCTTCTTTAGAGTGCATCACCCTCATTAGGTTCGCATAAACTCCCTTTAAAACTTTGTCGTCCACTTTAATTTGGATCTGTTTTTGTTTTGGTTCTTCTGGCATAATTGTTAGTTTATTATTTTATTAATTTATTTTTATACTACCTTATTATCAATGAGATAACAAGATTATTGCACTTAGCTATTGACAAATTAGTATCATCTATGGTATAATAATAGTGCGTGGGGATGAGTACTTTTTAAGGCGGAGAGTCAGTTAATCTGATTTTTCAGGTTTTCTGGTCTCATAAGCCTTCTTGAGACGGAAGTCATCTTGTTATGACCTTAATCTCTTGTCAAACCTGTGCCACCCTGCGCATTTTAAAACACCTTATCTATCAAAGGTGTTTTAAAATATCTATATTACTGGCCGACTATTTTAACCATTACCTTTCTTTCTCTTTCTCGATTATCAAAATCAATCAATACTATCTGCTGCCAAGTACCGTGAACAACCTTACCATTTTCTACCGGCAAACATATGTTTGGTTTCATCAAAGCAGCGCGAATATGAGCATAACCATTACCATCACCCCAAGCTTTATTGTGTTCGTAATCTTGGCTTTCAGGAGCAATTTTCTCCAAGATTCTTTTTAAGTCCTCGATGACTCCTGGTTCATATTCAATAGTAGTAACCGTAGCTGTAGAACCAGGAATAAACACTAGAACTAACCCATCTTTTACATCCGAACCTTCTACCAGCTTCTCTACTTTTTGGGTTATATCAATAATATCGCTGTGACCTTTAGTTTTGATAGTGAATTCCATATAAAACTAACCGATAAAATCAGAAAGACCCACTAGTAGGAACAAAGCTACCAACATAAAAATTGCAAATGCGATTAATTTATCCATAGTTGTTTTGTTTCTATTATATTATCTTTATTAATAAAATCAAGACCAATATTAACGTTTGTAGCTCAATTTCTTTAGCATCGCGACTTCGTCGCGAATAAGAGCCGCTTTTTCAAACTCAAGATTTTTAGCAGACTTTTTCATTTCTTCTGTCTTTTGCTTTATATAAGCTGGGATATCTTCAATGTCTTGCAGCTCAATATATTCTTTAATCAGTTCCGGCTTGAGCTCATGATCAATGATGGTTTTGATCGCTTTTTTAATGCCTTGAGGAGTAATATTGTGGGCTTTATTGAATTCAACCTGTTTGACTCTACGCCGATTAGTTTCTTTTATTGCCCGCTTCATTGAGCCAGTCATCTGGTCAGCATAAAGAATAACCCTACCTCTGACATTTCTGGCTGCTCGACCCATGGTTTGAATTAAAGAGGTCTCACTTCTTAAAAACCCTTCTTTGTCCGCATCAAGAATGGCCACTAAGGCTACTTCTGGCAAGTCCAGACCCTCTCTGAGAAGATTTACTCCTACCAAACAATCAAATTTTCCCTTTCTTAAATCCTCTAAAATAACGATCCTATCAAGAGTCTTGATTTCAGAATGGAGATATTCTGCTTTTATTTTTTCTTGTTTTAGATATTCGGACAAATCTTCAGCCATTTTTTTAGTTAAGGTAGTCACTAAAATTCGTTCTTTCTTTTTAACACACTTCTTAACTTCTTCAATCAAATCCTTAACTTGACCTTGAATAGGTCTTAGAATAAGCTTCGGATCAACTAATCCGGTTGGTCTAATAATCTGTTCAACTATTTGAGAGGAGTGTTTTTTTTCATAAGATCCAGGTGTGGCCGAAGTGTAAATTACTTGGCTGGTTCTATCTTCAAACTCTTGAAAATTCAAGGGACGGTTGTCTAAAGCCGAGGGCAATCTAAATCCATGCTCAACTAAGGTCTTTTTGCGAGCTCTATCGCCCTGATACATTCCATAAATTTGAGGCACGGTCACATGTGATTCGTCAATAACCAACAAGAAATCTTCGGGAAAATAATCAATTAAAGTATAAGGGGGATCACCCGGCGCCCGACCAGTTAAATAGCGTGAATAATTTTCAATACCATTGCAATAGTTGACTTCCCGCATCATCTCTAAGTCATACTTTGTTCTTCGCTCTAACCTTTCTGCCTCCAAAAGTTTCCCATTATCCTCCAAAAACTTAAGTCTAACTTTCAGTTCTTTTTTTATTTCTACCAAAGCCCCTTCCATCAATGGTTCAGGAACAACAAAATGCCGGGCTGGATAAAGAATAACCTTTTCAAATTCCTGAACTTTTTCGCAAGTCATCCCATCAAATTCAGAAATATTTTTAATCTTATCTCCGTCAAGCTCAATTCGATAAATTACTTCTTTAGCCGGCGGCATTATTTCTAAAGTCCCGCCGTGAGCCCTAAATCTTCCTTTAGCTAAAACTTCCGAGCGAACATAATGCATTTTTACCAAACGCTGAATAATTTTATCCCGATTAATCGCCTGCTCAACGTTAAGTGATAAAGTAATCTTGCGATAAAATTCTGGAGAACCTAAACCATAAATACAGGAAACAGAAGCGACAATAATAACATCTCTGCGAGCCAAGAGTGCCGCCGTGGCCGCGTGGCGAAGCCGGTCTATCTCTTCATTAATTTCTACCTCTTTTTCAATATAAGTATCGCTGGTTGGTAAATAAGCCTCTGGCTGATAATAATCATAATAAGAAACAAAGTATTCAACCGCGCTTTTGGGAAAAAATTCCCTAAACTCTTGAGCCAACTGCGCCGCCAAAGTCTTATTGTGAGCAATAACTAAAGTTGGCCTTTGAACTGCCTCAATAACATTAGCCACTGTAAAAGTCTTTCCTGAGCCAGTCACTCCCAAAAGAGTCTGATGTTTCATATCAGCTTTAAGGCCCCGAACAAGCTCCTTTATCGCTTCGGGCTGATCCCCTTTCGGCTTGAATTTCGCTTCTAATTGAAACTGCATAATAAGCTATCTTACCACGATTTACCCCAAATGTCAAAGCAAAAGCCGCATCCTTTTGAGATGCGGCTTTAAATTTACTTAAGTGGTGATTTCACCAGCATGTTTCTCTTTAAATTTCTTTATATCTTCGCTTTTACCCATCAGTTCTAAAATATCTCCCTCTTCTACCTTATGGTCAGCCAAAGGAATTAGAGCTTTTTCTTCTCCGTCCTTTCCGACTATTCGATGAATATAAACCTTAAATTTCTCTCCAAAAGCTAACTCTCTTAGAGTTTTATCAATAAATCTTTTCTTTTCAATTTTAATTCTACAACTAGCCCCATTTGGTCCAATATCAATTCTATGTTCCAACACTTTTTCTTTAATCAGATTCGCCACATGAATCCCAGCATCTTCTTCAAGCCGGACAACCCTAGTTGCTCCCAACTTCTCGAGAACTCGAGCCTGAGCAGGATCTCCTGCCCTGGTGATTATTTTCATGCTTTTCAGGTCTTCATTTTCGTCCTTTTTTTCTTTAAGAAAGGCAGTAATCTTAGTGGCGGCCTCATCATTTTCTCCAATAGCTACTACAGTCACATTAGTATTTTCGAGTTCCACCCCTTTCAAACCTTCTTCCGTACTACAATCAAGATGCTGAGTTCTACGCAGCTTATCTTTCATTCCAACAGTAAGCTCTTCATCCCTATCAACACCAACCACGTCTACGCCGCGTTCAGCTAAGGTTTCAGCTACCTGGGAACCAAATCTCCCCAAACCAAAAACTACAACTTTCATTAGTTTATTACCTCCATGTCTTTTATCCCACCAATACTCTTTCTTCAGGATATCCCTTCTTGGGCATTACCTTTCCTCTACTTAGAAGAGCAACTATGGTAAGTGGGCCAAGTCGCCCTACATACATCAGAATAATAATAACCACTTTTCCCAAACTACTAAATTGGGGAGTTATGCCAGTACTTAGCCCCACCGTGCCAAAAGCAGAAAATACCTCAAACAACAGATTTTCAAATTTAAAATTCTCAAAACTCAAGAGAACTAGAAAAAGAATGAACAGAGTTACAACAGAAACCAGAATAATTGAGATAGATTTTCTAACTGTCTGCCAAGGAACGGTTCGCCCAAAAATCTCTATATCTTTTTTCCCTTTCAGTAGAGAAAAAACTGTCAAAACAACCAGAACAAATGTAGTCACTTTTATTCCACCGGCTGTTCCGCCAGGTCCTCCACCAATAAACATCAAAAACATAAGGAACAATTTGGTAGCTGGAGTTAGACTAGCTATATTTATTGTATTAAATCCAGCTGTTCTGGCGGTCACCGATTGGAAATAAGAAGTAAGAACTTTTGTTCCAAAGGGTAAATCAACCATATTCTTTGCTTCTAAAAACAGAAAGAGCAAAGTACCAACCACAATAAGAATCAAACTAGTTACAATCACTAACTTGCTGTGAATGTTAAGCCTTTTCTTAATCTTTTCTTTCCGATTAAACCAGGAAAGAAAAACATCCTTTAAGTTTGTTAAAACCAGAAAGCCCAGTCCACCAAAAATAATTAAGGTGGTAATTTTCAGGTTAAAAGCAAAATTACTCTGAAAGCCAGTGAAGCTTGTGCTAATCAGAGAAAACCCAGCGTTACAAAAGGCACTAGCCGAATGGAACAACGCCTGGAAAGGGCCTTGCTGATTCAACAACGAAAGAAAACCAATAAACTCAAAAGTGAATGCAGTCAAAAAGATAAACCAGACAAGCTTTTTTGCTTCAGCTAAAGAATCTGCCTCTAACATACCTTTCATAGCACCTTCTTGAGAAACTCTTAATCTTTTACCGATTACCAAAAAAAGGAGAGCTGTAGCTATCATAATTCCAAGCCCGCCCAACTGAAAAAGCACAAAAATTATACCCTGACCAAATCTTGACCAATAAGTAGCCGTATCTACTACAATGTGTCCAGTAACACAGATCCCCGAAGTTGCCGTAAACAAAGCATTGATAAATGATGTCCATTTACCGGCTGCTGACGCCCAAGGCAACATTAAGAATACCGCTCCGATAAAAATAGTAACCAAAAAGGAAAAACATAAAGCAAAGGGTGGATTTTTACAGAAAAATCGGATAAATCTATTAAACATCAAATTTCCTCCTATTTAGGGTCTTTTAAAAGAACTATTTAATTTCCATTAAACTTATACTATTTTTATAAAAATGTCAAGATGTGCTAAGTAAATAGCCGAGATTAAAAACCTCGGCTAAAATTTTTTAGAAACCCTCCATAAACTTCTTTATTCTTCCCAAACCTTCATTAATATTTTTCTCTGAAGTAGCATAAGAAAATCGGATGTGTTCGTCCTGGCGTTTGTTTTGAGGTCGCGGATCAAAATGAATATCAGCCAAAACAGCCACATCAATTTGGTCTAGGAGCAACTTTCTCAGTTCTTCTGAATCCTTAGCGCCAACCATTTTACAAGCTTCGGTGACATTAACCCACAGATAAAATGCGCCTTGGGGTTTAATGCATTTAAAGCCGGGAATTTCATTTGCTAGTTTGTATATTAACTCTGCTCTCTTAGCGAAACTTTGCATCATTCTTCTCGTTTCTTCTTGAGGACCACTAACTGCCTCTATGGCCGCCCATTGAGCTGGGTGATTTGGACAAGAGTCAAAATTGCAATTCAATTTTTCAAAACTTGATGCCAGTTTCTTATTGGCGGCAAATCCTATCCGCCACCCAGTCATCGCATAGCTTTTAGATAGACTCTCCATGACAATGGTTCGCTCTTGCATTCCGGGAAAAGTTGCAATACTAGTGAACTCACCACCGTGAACCATATGAGAATAAACTTCATCTGAAAGAACCCAAAGGTTGTTATATTTTAACACTAGATCAGCAATCTCTTTTAATTCTTCCTTGGGAATCACAGCTCCGACTGGATTTTGGGGAAAATTTAGAATTAAAAGCCGGGTGTTCTTATTTATCTTTTTTTTAAGCTCGTCTATATCAAAAACGTATTTCTTAAAATCTCCACTTTCTCTTAGCGGCATCAGCACAGGCTTTATCCCCTGAGCTACAGTCTGATGATAATAGATAGGATAACCAGGGACAGGTAAAATTACTTCACCCTTACTATGATCGGTAACAGCAAAAATAGTAAAACCGATAAAAGGCTTACCTCCACTCCCGACTACAACATCTTTAGGATCAATCTTAATATTTCTAAAGTCACCCATCCATTTTGCCGCTGCTTCTCTTAACTCAGAAATGCCTGACGAAGCAGTATAACCAGTTTTTCCCTCATCAATTGCCTTTTTAGCTGCTTCTTTTATATTTTTAGGTGTGTCGAAATCTGGCTCTCCAATGAGAAAACTAATAATACCAGTTCTTCCTTTTTGCTTTAACTCGGTCACTTCTCTACCGACTAAAAAAGCATTTTCTGCTCCTAAATTCTTTGCTCTCTTCGAAATTTGCATCTTACACCTCCACTAATTTGTTCTAAATCTTTGATTTAAGCAACAAATTGAGTGCCTCGAGTTTATCGAGAGGCTATTGATTTTCAAAGATCTCATTATAAATTAACAAATCTTTCGAAATCTGTCAAGAATAAAAGGCCGGTGGATTTTCTCCGTCGGCCTTTTGTTTTATAAACTGAAATTATTCTTAAATTCAAATTTTGCCTTAAAATGTCTTAAAGAAAGATCTCTTCCGTATATCACTTTCACTCCGGGAATTTTACTACGATGCTCGTGTAAAACTTTTACTGCTTCTGCCACAGAAGATAAGTCCTGCTTTTCATAGCGCAGCCTTGGCACCGCGAATCTGACAAAATTAAACGAAGGGAAAATATCTTTATGTTTCTTTTTATCGTAGCGTCCAAAAGCAAAATACCCCAACTCACAAGCACGATGACCAAAACCTGCTAAAAGCACCGCTGTCAGCGCTACTCCGCCAAAATCCTCGGGACGCATTTGTGTATCTTCAAAGAATTTATCCACATCCAGATAGATAGCATGTCCGCCAATCGGCATTAGAACTGGAACACCCACTCTGTGCATTTCTTCACCAAACTTTCTTACTTGATTTATTCTATAAGTTAAGTATTCTTCTTTTATTATTTGCTTGAGCCCTTCAACTAATGTCATAATGTCCCTGCCGGAAAGTCCTCCATAGGTTGGATGTCCTTCAGTATTAATTTGATGACTGGTTATGGCGTCTGGAAAGTGAGGATAGTTCTTAATAAAAAGTCCTTTATCTTTCAAGAATAATCCACCTCCCATATTTACCAATCCGTCTTTCTTAAAACTGATAGTAAATCCATCTACCCAGGAAAACATTTCTCTGACAATATCTTTAATATCCTTATTCTGATATCCCGGCTCATATTTTTTAATAAACCAAGCATTTTCAGCAAACCGACAAGCATCTAAAAACAAAGGAATCCCGTAAGAATGAGATATCTCTGTCGCCTCTTGAATGTTTTTAATTGAAACTGGCTGTCCGCCTCCGGTATTATTTGTAATCGTCAAATAAACAAGCGGAACTTTGGAATTCTTCCTCTCTAAAAGCTTCTTTAATCTTATAATATCCATATTCCCTTTAAAACAGAAGGATGAAGTTTTGTCATGAAGGAAAGACGAAAAAAGATTTAAAGCTTCAATACTATTTGCCTCCATATTAGCTCTGGTCGTATCAAAATGACCATTAGAGGGAATAATTAATTCTGAACCAGTCTTTCCTAATAGACTAAAAAGGGCATTTTCAGCAGCTCTTCCTTGGTGAAAAATAAAAGCGTTGGATATTCCTTCTGATAAGTTGTTAAAAAACCCTTCACCAAATGTTCCCCTAATTTGTTCTCCCAACTTAAAATAGCCCTTATTAGAACCGTAAGCTTCATCTCCTAAGTGCAAAGCGGCCCACTGCTTATTTGTCATAGAAGTAGTTCCGGAATCAGACAAAAGATCACAGCCGGTAACCATTTCTGCCGGGAAGGCAAAAACATTAAGACCTACCTTCTCAAGCATTTCAGTTCGCTCAATAATTGTAAACTTATCTTTAAACTCCACCGAGTGATTAAAATAAGGTCTTGGTTTAATCTTAAGATTATATTCAGAAGGAAATTTTTCTACTAATTGAAACAGATTCATTCTATTCTCCTTTGCCTCTTTAATTTTTATCTAACGTCAAAAAATGTCAAAGAGCGATTATTTTCTCCCCACTTTACCATTATTTAAAAAATAAGTCAAGACGAGAGCCAGACCCAAATAAAATAGATCCGCCTGATGGACGGATCTATCTACATTTTGTTTTAATTATCTCTTTTTTCTCTTTTTTATCCAGCCAATCAAAGCTATTAAAAATAAGATTCCAAATACCGAACAAGCTGAAGCATACCACATTTTCCAGAAAAAACTTTTTTCCCAAACGCCTTGGGTAAAATCATGAAAACCAAGTAATCCGGTAAGACCATGAACCATCAAAAACAATCCAACTAAAGTAGGGATTGTTATTTTCAGATAAGATGGTTTTATCCAAGAAAGTCTATTTAGTAAAATATATAAACCCCAGAGGATCCAAGTCACTCCTAGTAGATAATAACCAAGACTTGATCCTATTATCCAGTAACCCAAAAAACCTACCACTGCTCCTATGAAAGCAATGGACTTGAGAATCTTTAGACCTTTCTTCATAGCTTTCTACCTCCTAATATTTTATTCAATTGTCAAAGACTTATTATTAAATACTAGCATAGATTTAAAACCTTGTCAATAAAAAAATAGCCCCACGGGGAGTCGAACCCCGGTTTTATGCCTGAGAAGCATACGTCCTAGGCCACTAGACGATGGGGCCACGTCTTTTCATTATACATAAAAATGGCTTCATAGCAATGGTTCACTCTTGCACTAACAACTCCCCCGCTTTTTCTGGCTCTGCCATTATTTCCTGAACAATCTTCTCCATATGCATAAGTCGAGAACCTTTGATTAGAATAATATCGTCTTTTTTGATTTGGGCCTGAAGTGGTTTTTGAGCATCTTCGGTCTGTAGAAATTCAAAGAGTCTTTCTTCGTCAAAGCCGCACTTTCGCGCCTCATCAGCCATAAACTTTGCTCGCTTGCCTACTGTAAAAATCAAATCAGCCACTTGGCTTGCTTTCCTTCCAACCCGACGATGCCCTTCTTCAGTATAGGCCCCCAATTCTAACATATCACCTAAAACTACTATTTTTCGACCTTTTAATTTCTCTAACACTCTTAATGCAGCTAAACTTGAAACTGGAGAAGAATTATAAGAATCATCAATAATTAAGGTATGTTTAATCCCAGAAACTATATTCATTCTTCCAGCCGGCGCTTTGTATTTACTTAAACTTTCAGAAATTTCTACTAAATTCATATTAAACTTTAAACCTACAATAATAGCTGGTAAAATAGAATAGACCTGTTGTTTCCCCAATATACCGGAGAGGCGCACCGGCACACTACTTCCCTTATAGTTTGCCTTAAAACTAATTCCCTTAATAGTCACAGAGCCATTGTCCGTCCTAAACTCTAAATCACTGGCTTTCATATCCGCGCCCTCCCTAAAACCAAAAGTTAAAACCTCACCTCTGCAGTTTTCTTTCATCCCTAAAACCCTCTCGTCATCAAAGTTTAAAATTGCTACTCCCTCCTTAGGCAGAGCTTTTACTAATCTTTCTTTTTCTCGAGCTATTTTTTCAATCTGGCCAAAAAATTCTAGATGAGTCGGCGCTATAGCAGTTACCACCCCTATTTTAGGCTGAATTAACCCCAAAAGGTATTTTATATCTCTTGGCTTAGAAGCACCCATTTCAATAATCAGGATTTTTGGATAGTTAAAACCAAAAATAATTACCCCCAAAGCTTTAAAGAGATTTCTAAGCCAGCCAAAAACTTCTCTTTTTGCCGACTCTAAACCTAAGATAGTTAAAGGAACACCAATTTCTGTATTGTAGCTCTTGATACTTTGACGCACCCTAAACTTTGAAGAAAGTATCGCAAAAATTGCCTCTTTGGTGCTTGTTTTACCAACACTGCCAGTAATACCAATAATAGTTGGTTTAAATCGAAGAAGGACCAGTTTGGCTAGGATTTTGAGAATAAATTGGATAAATATTTTCATTGTTTATTGCTCTGACGGTGGAATTTGATAATAATTTAGTAAAAATTTTGCCATTTTGCTAAATGTTGGAGCAACACTATCTGATGAAAAACGAAGTCCTTGAGGATTATCAAGTTTTATTAAAATTGTAAAACGAGGATTGAAAGCAGGAGCAAAACCAATAAAAGAATGGATGGTTTCGTCAGAGTACTTACCTTCTTTAGGCACTTGGGCGGTGCCGGTTTTACCAGCCACAAAATATCCCTCAACCCCGGCTTTTCTTCCAAAACCGTTTTTTACCACACTAATCATCATGGCTGTGAGTTTCATCGCCGTCTGTGAAGATATTACCTGACTAAGTTCTTTTGGCACTACTAGCTCCTCTTTTCCGTCGGGATGAATAAATTTCTCAACAATATGCGGCTCCATCATCTTTCCCCCATTAGCTATTGCGGAAACAGCCACAACGAGCTCTATCGGGGTGACAGCAACACCTTGACCAAAAGAAGCAGTCGCATAGTTTATATCCCTATTTGCAGCCAGATTTAAAATATCGCCTCCAATCTCTCCAGCCAAATCAATACCGGTGGGGACATTAAAACCGAAGTCTTTAATGTATTTATAAAATTCCTGTTTTGTTAAAAGGTCAGCCACGTAAACCGCTCCTGTATTTAGCGATTGCTCCAAAACCTGGGTCATGGTATTCAGGCCATGTTTTTCACCGTCAGCATTCCTGATGGTATATCCTCCAATTCGTATTGCTCCTTCATCCCAATAAGTAGTCTGAGGTGTAATCTTTGCCAGATCAAGACCAGCCGCCATAACAATTGGCTTAAAGACGCTCCCTGGTTCAAAAATTTTCTGAGTGGCTGGGTTTAAAAACACATCAATATTTTTTACTTTCCAATACTCATTCGGCTCAAAATTTGGAAAAGAGCTCATTGCTTTTACCGCCCCAGAGGTAGGATCCATAACAATAATTGTGCCACCTTGAGCGTCAAATTTTTCTATTAATCCTTTAAGTTGGCTTCTTGCTAAAAATTGAATAGTTCTATCTATTGTTAGAACTAAATCGTCGCCGTCTTTAGCCGGTTTTAGTTTTTTTAATCCCACTGAAATCCAAGCACCAGAGCTTGTTCTTTCCGCCTCCAAAAAACCACTCTCTCCGGCCAGATATTCCTCGTAATATTCTTCAATGCCATATTGCCCAATTTTTTCATCGTCTTCAAAACCAACAAACCCTAAAAGATGTGAAGCAAAATCTTCTTCGGGATAGTAGCGCCAATTTTCCGGGGTTTTATAGATTCCTTCTAACTCTAAAGCTTCAATCTTTTCAACCAATTCATCAGAAACTTTACTCTTTATTGGCTCATAAGGGTCGTCCTTTTTTTCTAGTCTAGCTTGGATTTTTTCATACGACACTTCAAGCAGACTGGCTAACTTTGAAGCTGTTTCAGAAGGATTAGAAATCTCGGAGGGAACTGCATAGACTTTCCAAAGCCTACGATTGATAGCTAATGGATAAAGCTCTCCATCTTGATCTCTAATAAAAATTTCCCCTCTTTGGGGAATGATAGTTTCTTGAAAATCTCTTTGATTTGAAGCAAGAGCTTTATAGATGGGATATTTTAAAACCTGAAGATCAAATGAACGGCCAACAATAAAAACGAACCCCATCATTACTAAAACTATTAAAGTATGAATTCGCCAGCGATAGTACCCTATTTTAAACTGCATAGAGATAAAATTTATTTTCTTGCGACCAATTCTCCTGGTGCGCTTAAGAAATGAACCTTCTTTATTTTAACTAAATTTTGACTTTCAGCAAACTCGTTTAAAGAGTCCAAACGACGAGTCCTGGCCAACTCTACTTCTAGTCTCTGGTTCTGTGCTTTTAGATTTTCTATTCTCTCTTCTTTCTCCTTTATTTCGTAGCCTTTGGTGGCCATATTATTAACTTGTCTAAGATAAAGGAGTCCAAGGAGAGAAATTAGAACTACAAAAATAAAACTTAAAAGGAAAATGCTTCGTCTAATTTTCATTGAAGCTGTCATTTTTTTATTGCAGCCCGTAGCTTAGCGCTACGACTGCGAGAGTTTAATACGATTTCTTCTTGACTCGGGACTACTGGCTTCTTGGTTAAAATTTCAAGCTGTTCTTCCCTTGCCATATCTCGCAGAAAAATTTTAACAATTCTATCTTCTAAGGAGTGAAAAGAGATTACTATAAGGTGACCCCTCCTAGCCAATACCCTTAGTGCCTGCGGTAAAACTTTTTTTAAGCCGTCTAGCTCTTCATTTACCACAATCCTTAAAGCTTGAAAGGTTCTGGTAGCAAAATGAATCCGACCATATCGATATTTCTTGGGAATCGCTCTTTTTATCGTCTCAACTAATTGAAAAGTGGTTTTAATTGGTTTAAATTTTCTTCCCTGGACTATTTTCAGAGCAATCCGTCTGGCAAACCTCTCTTGGCCATAGTCCCCAAAGATCATCCCTAAATCTTCTTCTGACCATTGATTAATTATTTCTCTTGCTATTAGTTTACTTGGTCCGAAATTCATTAACAGCGGTTCATCTTTTTTAAAGGTAAATCCCCTTCCGCTCTTTTCTAAATGCCAACTGGAAAGCCCTAAGTCAAGCAACACTCCATTAACCGGTCCAAATTCATGCTCCTTGATAATCTTTTCTAGGTTGGTAAAAGAATCATTAACCAGAACCAATCTATTTTTGATTTTTCCTGCCTGCCGGTAGGCATGGGATTTTTGATTTTTGATTTCGGCCGCTTGTAATTTTTTATAAAGCTCTATATCTGTCTCAATACCTAAAACTTTACCCTCTGGTTCATTTTTCTTCAGAATAGCGGCCGTGTGTCCCCCGCCGCCGATTGTGCAATCTATAAAATTTTCTCCCGTCTTAGGGTCTAAAAACTTTAGAACTTCTTTTAAGAGAACTGGTTGGTGAATCATACACATTACACTCACCCTGAATTACAAGCCATAGGTTTAGGATGTGGCCAGACGACGATTGTTTGACCTATGGCCCGTAATTCAAGGCAAGGAAGTAATTCTCACCCTGAATTACAAGCCATAGGGTTAGGATGTGGCCAGACGACGACTGTTTGACCTATGGCCCGTAATTCAAGGCAAGAAAGTAATCTCGCTCTCAATTACAAGCCATAGGGTTAGGATGAGGTCAGACGACAACTGTTTGACCTATGGCCCGTAATTGAAAACACGATTATTCTATTGTTAAAATACTCACACCCCTAGTTCCCCTAACCTCTCTGCTATATCTCCTATTTCACTTTCCATCTTTGTTTTATAGGTATTCCATCTTGTTTCGTCCCAAATCTCCATACGATTATAAAGTCCAGCAATAACTACTCTTTTTTTTAAAAATGCGTATTTTTTTAAATAATCAGG
>SDBT01002269.1_pt1 | contig 34251 bp, 26 predicted proteins | sample 2277101 | NCBI WGS metagenome assembly SDBT01 (sample SAMN10404973, study PRJNA504765) | marine sediment metagenome | isolation source: marine sediment core GS10_PC15, 103 cmbsf | place: Arctic Ocean: Southern Knipovich Ridge | collected 2010
TCGCCGTTTCTGCTGGGCCCGCCGCGCGGGTTCCGGCCCGCCACGCCGCCTTCGCTCGGCCCCCCGGGCCGCTGGGGTGCGATCGCGGATCGAGGACGCGGGGACTTTGTCCGTGGCCCTGCCCTTGGGGGTGCACGGACTTGACCGCCCGGCCGGCCGGGCTTATGCTGGGGGAAATGCTCAGACCACTTGCAGCCATCTGCCTGTCGGCGGCTTTCGTGACCGCCGCCTGCTCTCCCGTTGAGTCGGCCTCGATCGCCATCCGGGTGACCATGGACGACGATTGGGCCGGCCCCATCCGGGGATTCAGCCAGGACGATCCGCCCGAATGGGTCCGGGCGCTGGTGGTGCGCTCCTCCGAGATCAACACCATGGGCTGCGAGGAGCCGCACTGCGACTACGACACCGTAGCCAGCGTGGAGCCGGCCTGGAACGAGATGGAGAAGGACCAGGTCACCGACCGGCGGTTTCTGCTGCTGGACGTGCCCCCCAACGCGGGCGAGGGCGACCCATACCTGCTGCAGGTGGCCAGCGTGGTCAGCGACGACTCGGAGAACCGGTACGTGGACGCCTGCGGGGTAATCGGCGGGATCGAGTTGACCAGGGGAGAGAAGAAGGCGGTCGATCTGTTCGCCCACGAGGACGATTGCACCATGTTGTGCGCCGACGACATGCGCTGCACGGCCAACCGCTGGTGCCTGGGGTTCGAGTGCCAGTTGGAGCAGGAGTGCGCGAGCGACGACGAGTGCCCGGAAGGCGCCCGGTGCTACGAGTACTCCTGCACCGGCCTGTGCGGGACCGATTCGCCCGAGTGCCGCAACGAGTTCGTGTGCTGCGCGGGTGTCTGCGCGAAGTCCTGCGCCTCTTGAGATATCCTCTTACTCTGTCAAGGGATCCAGCGTCAGCTCGAAGGCTGCGGCCGGCATGCCGATCTCCCAGCGTTCCAGCACCTCGGGGTGAACCTCCCCCAGCCAGCCCACCGGCTCGGGCAGGCCGGCGATCCACAACCGCGCGCAGCGGCCGGGGAGGAACGAGGGGTGCTCCTCCTCGGTAAGGCTCCACCGGATCCCGAGCATGTTCAGCAGGTAGTCCAGGTCGGCGTGCACCTCGGACAGGTTTGCCGCCCCGTGGGCCACCAGGCATGCGAGGTCGGTAAGGGTGCGCGATCCGCAGGCGGCTTCCCGATCGAACACGGCCACCTCTCCCACCTCGAACAGCCGGTGGGGATAGGCCGCCGTGGCCGAGCGCGACTCGGCTTGCAGCAGGCACGGCAGCACGGCGTCGCGTAGCGCTGAAAAATTCTCGTTCATCACGTTGGCGATCTCCACCAGCGGCCGATCGCCGATGTTCATGCGTTCTCGCAGGACCGCCCGGGAGACCAGGACGTTGGAGATCAGCTCCTCGTAGCCCAGCCCGATCATCAGGTCGCGGACGTTGTCCTCAAGCACGCTGACGGGATCCGATCGGCCCGGGGTGAAATCGCGCGGCATGCGCGGTTCGAAGGTCTCGTATCCCCGGGCGATGGCGAAGTCCTCGACCGCGTCCACCGGGTGCATGTAGTCCGCCCGGGTCGCGGGCGGCACGACCACCGCGCAGTCGTCCTCGATCCTGACGTCGCACCCGTAGCACTCCAGCACGTTGTCCACCTCGACCCGGTTGACCTGCACTCCGAGCAGGCGGCTGAACTCGCGCAATGGGATGGTCAGCCCCAGGTCCATGTGGAACGGCACGTCCACCTCGCGCCCGAAGGGCGTGTCGTAGGGGAACACAGTTCGCACCCTTTCGACGCGCCCGCCCCGGTCGGCCATGTCGCAGGCCATGATGTTCAGGGCCAGGATCACGTGGGCCAGGTCGCAGCCGGTGGCTTCCACGAACAGGTTGGAGTCCCCGGGCACGACCTCGCCCAACTCCCGGGAATTGATGATCGGCGGCATCGACAGGATCAGGCCGCCCGAGTCGATCAGCAGCGGCACCTTCGGCTTGCCCGCCAGGATCGAGCGGTACTCTATCCCCTTGGGGTGACGTTCGAGAATGTCGGCCAGGGTCATCGACTCATCAAAGCCCAGCGGCACGTAGGAGTGGGCCTTTGGATCGACCGCCCGGTACTGGACGGGAAACTCGATCTCATCCGCGTTGTAAACGCCTATGGCGACGTCGACACGCTTGCGGCCGAAGTTCTCGGCCAGCTTCTCCTGGGTCTGGATGATCTGCGAAAGCGCACGGTCGGTGACTCTCAGGCCGCGCACTGTGAAGGCGGCCACGAACGGCCGGATCGGCTCGATGGCCGGGTCGACCCGGATCTCCACCTGCGCCTGACCTGAAAAGAACGGGTAGTCCCGCCGGCGGCCCAGAACCGCGCGGATCTGGCGGGCGATGCCCTCCGCCGACCACAGGTCGGGCCTGTTGGTGTCGTTCAGCTCCACCCGCCAGCGACCCTCCTCGTCCAGTCCCTTGAACTCGCCCTTGACCAGATCGAGATGCCGTTCGATCTGCTCGACGGTCTGCTCGACCCCCAACAACTCTTCGAAATCCACGGGATCCACGGTGATGGTCGGCATGGCACTCAGTCCTTCATGCGAATTCTGGTCGCGCGGACCTTGTTCAGGTCGGCGGTGAACAGGTCGCGGATGTCATCGATGCCCATGGCCACCATGGCCATCCGGTCCAGCCCGAGCCCCCAGGCGATGACCGGCACCTCAACCCCCTGGGGCACGGTGACCTCGGGCCGGAAGATGCCGGCGCCGCCCAACTCGGTCCAGCCCAGCCTGGGGTGCTTCATGTGGACCTCGACCGACGGCTCGGTGAACGGGAAGTAGGCCGGGGCGAAGCGGATCTCCTCGGCCCTGGCCACCTCCCGGGCGAATAGCTTGAGCAGGCCCAGCAAGGTGACGAAGTCGATCTTCTCACCGAGCACGATGCCCTCGCACTGGAAGAAATCCGGGGCGTGGGTGGCGTCCACCTGGTCGTAACGGAAGCAGCGGGCGATGGCGAAGTACTTGCCCGGCACTCTCGCCCGGGCCAGCCAGCGGGCGGACAGCACCGTCCCCTGGCTGCGCAGCACCAGCCGCCGGCTCATGTCGTGGTCGAAGCGGTAACCCCACCCGCGGCCGCCGGTGTCGGCCCCGTCGGTGTGCGCCGCGGCCACCTGCGAGGCGAAGGGTTCGGAGATAGCGGCGGCCCGGCTCGGCTCGGCGACGAAGTAGACGTCGTGGATGTCGCGGGCCGAGTGGAACTGGGGCATGAACAGGGCGTCGTTGTTCCAGAACTCGGGCTCCACCAGTTGTCCCCGCATCTCCTCGAAACCCAGTCCGATGAGCTTGCGTCGTACAAAATCGAGGAACTCCCGGTACGGATTGCGCCGCCCGGCAACCCTTCGCGGGGGACGGATCTGGAGGTTGTAGCGGCGGAAGCTCACACCCCGCCAGCTTCCGTCGGCCAGCATTCCGGTGGTCAACCGGTTGACCTCGTCGCCCTCATGGCCGCTGCGGCCCGAACGACGGGCCGCGTCGCGGACCTCGCGGCCCAGGTCGGTCAGCTGAAGGGTCCGGGACTGCTCCACGTCGATCCTGAAGATGCCCTTGGCCTTGCCCCGCTTGCGGCTGCCGCCTTCGACCCGCTCGACATCCGGGCCGGTGAGCTCCGCAAGATCGAGCCTGCCGGCCTCGGCTACCCGGGCGATCAGATGGCCCTGCGCCTCGATGGGCTCCAGGTCGGCATCGACAGCCAGGCGCACCGCGCCGCCCGAGCCGCCCGGGATCAGGATGCCGGCTTTCTTCAGGGCGCCCAGCGCGGTGCCGGCTTCGGCCTGGCTCAGCCCCGATGTCTTCATCAGCTCCTGGACCGCAAGCTCACCCGCCTCGCGCACCCGGCGGACGAGCAGCTGTTCGGGGGTCCCTTGCCGGTACTGCTTTCCCTGGTCGGTCAGCTCGACCCATTTCCCGACGCTGGTGGAAGTCACCTCCATGCACCCCTTGGCCAGCTGCCATTCGATGACCGTGCGCAACTGCGCCGGGGTCACCGACCTGGACGAAAAGGTCCGGTCGGTGAAGCCGGTCCGGTCGCCCAGCTCTTCAAGCACCCGGATTTCAAGCGGATGCAGAGTGGCGGCGAGTTCTTCTGGATTCATCTCGATCCTTTACGGCCCACCCGGCTCCCGGCCGTCGAGCCCGGGAAGGATTCTTCTAGCACATGGGACATGGGCAGTCAATCGGGTGCCCGGCGCTGAAATTGACAGGTTCCCCGTCCCCGGGCTATTCTTTTCTGACTATGTAATGCTGTATGGTGCTCGATGCTGAACGGGTCGTACGAGAACCTGGTAATTCCGTACCACGACAAGGAGGGACGCGCGGGGAGTATACGGTACGGTGACCTGATGATCGAGATGGGCGAGGGCCGGCAGTGCTCCTTGTCCGACTGCCTGATGGAGGAGCAGGATCGGGTGGTCGAGTTCAACAGGCTGGCCGACAGATTGAGCACCCAGGTCCGCTCGCTGGATCCTTACTATGACGAGATCGATGCCGACCCGCATGCCCACTACAAACGCTGCGAGGAGCACCGGCACGGCCTGCACAAGCTCAGCTACCCCAAACGCCTTCGGGTGCTGAACAACTACTACACGCTCAACAAGACCCACGCGAAGATCCTCGAGGAGTTGACCGCCCACCTGCTGGCCGGTTCGGAGGGAGACCACAGCGCGCATCTGATCTCGCTGATCCAGCGGGCGCTGGACACGATGTGCCGGGTGATGCGCCACGTCAAGCGCAAGACCAATCGCGCCTCGGCGGTCCACTCCATCGAGGCGGCCCGGGGAGCGGCCAAGAACGGACTGCGGGTGCTCACCATCATCCCAGCCCTGCTGCACGACCTGCTTGAGGAAGAGCTCGACATCTGGACCGAGCGGATGGTGACCGAGGAGCTCGAGGATCCCGTCTACGGCGATTGCTGCGGGATGCGCATGAAGCAGGTGCCGGCTTCGCTGCGCCACAAGATCATCCAGAAGCACATCGACGCCTACAACGACACCGCATCGACCATCTTCTTCAAGATCGCGCTGGTGCTGTACGATCACCTCCGCTACTTCCCGAACCCTGCCCGCTACTACGAGACCCTGCACTCGATCATGCAGATCGTGGCCGCCCTGTCCCGGCGCCGGGACATGAGCTACTATTCCTACCTGCAAGGCTTGCTGTATCCCAAGCCGAACGCCGTCCTGGACACCATGAAGCGCTCGCGGCTGATCGAGGGGTTGAGCGCCGAGTTCCCCGAGCCGGCGCCGTTGCTGGAGGAATACCTCAGGACCGTCCACACCTTCTACGAGACCACCCTGGGCGTGTATTCGGCCAAGGACGAGGTCCGCCGCAACGCATTCAGGGAGATGCTGGCCAAGATCCTGGACCGCCTCAACAACACCCGCGACATGGACCGCGAGCTCGGCTTCACCATCCCCAAGCGGTTGTATGGCACCGGCTTCAAGAACATCTTCTTCCTCCAGGCCCTGGAGGACAAGTTCCGCAAACCGAGCTTCAATACAGAGGAACGGCGCCTGATCGAGGTCAAGTTCATCAACAAACCCAAGATCGCCGCTCTGTACCAGTGCCTGGACGACGTCGAGTTCCTCGGTCGCGAGTTCCTCGATCGCGAGATGATCGAGTTCCTCTTCAAGGAGATCGATCGCTACCGGGGCACGCGAAATTTCCGGCGGCTGACCCCGCCGGGCAAGTCGGGATACTTCAACGGACTGATCTACCTGTTCAACGAGATCACCCTGGGCCGAAAATCCAACCTGGTGGAGCTCGAGAAACACCGTGACAAGCAGGCCGAGGTGATGGTGGCCTTCAAGGCGGTGCTGGAATCCTACCTGGTCTACCCATCCCTGATCCGCGAGGAGCAACAGGCTCGCGGGTTCAAACGCCTCAGCCAGTCGACATACCGCCCCTACCGCATCGAGGGCATGGGCCCCGGGCTGGAGAACCGCTCCACCGCCCGCAAGGAGCAAGCCGTCAATTTGCTCAATTTGAAGACGTTTAGTCGAAGAGTATTTTAGTAGTTCACTTGAGCAGAAAACGAATACGGGAAGGTCAGATCGTAGGGCTCGCCATCGAAAGACGGGAAGGTCCAGCGCCCGACCTCGTGGATCAGGCACTCCTCCAGGTAGGTTCCGTGGAACTTCTCCGGTTGGATGCTCACACGCTGGACCTTGCCGTCCGGCTTGACCCGCGCGACGACCAGCAGCTTGCCGGACACGTTGGGATCGCGCTTCAGCTGCCGCTCCAGGCACTTCTTGACCTGGCGGTGATGGCGTCTGATGACCAGGCGGATCTGCACGTCGGTCAGGCGCCTGGGGCCCTGGATCCGCTCGGGCACCCCGGGGGCGATCTCCACCTTGGCCTTCTCGGGCAGGGGCAGGTCGATCGGACCGCTTGACCCGGCGTGAAAGTCGATGTTCATGGCCTCCGTCGGCATGCCGCGCGGGACGCGCGGGGCGATCTCCTTCTTCTCCGCGCTCTGGTTCTTGTAGAACGCTGCCAGGTCCTTCTCCTCGTCTGTCAACTTGAGCTTCTGGGCGGGCTGTCCGCGGCGGCGCCGGCCCGGCTTGCCGACGGTCCTGGCGCCGGGCCTCTTTTCCGACTCGATGACCCAGAGCGAATCGTAGATCCTATTGGCGTCCTTGTCCGAGATGGTGCCGTAGTCGGCTGGCCCGGCCCCGGGGCCGCCCGACTTCGATGCACCGCGGGCGCCGGGCTGGACCTCCGTGCGATCCTTGAACCAGCCCTGGGTGAACGCCAGGGCCATCAGGCCGCCCACCGCCGCCACCAACAGGCCCACGGCCGTGAGGCCAAGCCAAATCCTGCGGCGCTCGGAGCCGATCCCGGCCTGCATGGCGATCACCTCGGCCACTCCGTCGGCTTCCAGTTCCGCCACATCCAGTTCGATCGCATCCAGCTCCACGACCGGCGGGAAGGGTAGCGATTCGCTCTTGTCGGCCCGAGGCTCCTCGGCCTCCCGGCGGCGCAGGGCTGCCTTCTCCCGTTCGCGTTGGTGTCTGGCGCGAATGGCCTGATGGGTCGCATCCGGGGCTGGCCTGGGCACATCGAGCAGCGAGACCAGCTCGGGCACATCTTCGACGGGAACCCAGTCCTTCATGCCGTTGCGCCAGACGAAGTGATTCACGGTGATCCAGCCGGTGCGGATCCCCTCCTCGAGGTCCGACAGGGACAACGGACCCTCCTGGGCTCCGTCCAGGCCGCAGTACCACTCCGTCCCGGAAGGCGATTTGCCACCGACCGCCGGGGCCTCCCCGGCGACAGCGCCATCGAAGATCCCCCGGAAGGCCTGCTCGAACTCCAGATCCATGCCGGCGTCCTTGATGAGCTCCCGTCCCTTTTCCGGGCCCGCGGCAGGAGGCGGGGTCGGAGTCCGGCCGCGTATGACCAACAGCTGGCTGCAGCGTTTGCAGCGGATCTTGATCACCCTGTTGCGGATCTTCTCATCCGCAACGGTGTACTGTGCCTTGCACTTGTTGCAGGAAAACCGCATGATCTAACGCAGGCGCCACCGGTCGATGGCCCGAGAGAGAATATCGTTCAAGATCGGACCCGGGCCTACAACAGCTTGAGCAACTGATCGCGAACCTGCTCCCGCTCCCCCTCGGGGCTGCAGCGCAGCGCCTGCTCCCACATTCCCACCGCCTTGTTCCTGAACCCTTTTTTCTGATACAGAATGGCCAGGTTGCGCAACGGAGCGAACAGGTTGGGCTTGAGCTCGATGGTCTGTTCGTACTCCCGCATGGCTTCGTAGACCATGTTCCTGGCCAGCAGCACATTGGCCAGGGCGTAGTGCACATTGGCGCTGAAAGGATCGAAATAACATGCCTCGCGCAGGGCCGCTTCGGCCCCCTCGTATTGATCTTCCCGGTACAGGGCCACGCCCCTCCGATAGGCCGCGTTGGCGGTGTCCGGATCCGCCTGCGCCACGACCTCCGACGACCCGGTATCGAGCAACTCGTGAACCCTGCGCAGCAGGGGAACCAGGTGGAACGGCTTCTCGATGAAATCGTCCGCGCCGTAGGCCTCCTTGGCGTCCAAGGCGTAGCGCCAGCCGCGGTAGACCGCGCTTATCATGATCACCCGGATGTGGCCGAAGCGTTTGCTGGACTTGATCTTCTTACAGATCTCGAAGCCGTGGATCTCCGGCAGCATGGCGTCGAGAAGCACGAGTGCGGGCGAATGTTTCTTGACGGCCTGCAGCGCCTCCAGGCCGCGAAAGGCCGTGAAAACCCGGAATCCCTCGGCGGTCAAGGCCTTCTGAAGCATCAGGACGATGTCCTCCTCGTCGTCCACCACCAGGATCGCCTCGCCCTGCTGTGCCGGCTGTTGCTGGACTCCCATCTCTGTCTCATCCACGGTCTCTTCGCCGGCAAGGACCTCGATGCTGAACAACTCCTCATCGGGCGAGATGCCAACGTCCGGCTCGGGCAGTTGCTGGGTGTGGACGACGATGAAACCTCCGGGACCCGGGTCGTCCATGCCCCCGGCCAGGGCGCCGTGGTAGAAGACGCGGTTCGGCTCCCGCTTGCGGAGGGCGTAGGCCTCCCGGACGATCTGCTTCAGCCTGGCCTCGATGACCACGTAGGGCTCGACCTTCTTGCCGCTGATGAACCTGATCTCGTCGATCACCTGTTGTTCCAGCGGATTGACCATTCCCAGGACCACCCGCTCGTGATCGACCGCAAGCGGCAGAATTAACGCGGTTGTGGCCACATCCTCCGGGATCACGTCCAGGTTCTCCAGCGGGATGACGCTCCGGGCCAGGTCCACCGCCGGGACGCCCAACTGCTGCCCCAGGGCCATCAACAGATCCCGTTCGTCAACCAGCCCCATCTGCATCAGGTTGGATGCCAGCCGCCCCCCCTTGAGCTGCTGGCGTTCCAAAGCCTGGCCGAGCTGATCCTGGTCGATCTTCTTCTGCTGCAGCAAGATCTTGCCAATGGGCGTCTTCAGCGCCACGGAACGCACCTCCGGGGATCCCCCCCGAAATTCGGAAGAGCTTACCACCGGCTGGACTCCGGTTGCAAGTCCGGGTCCAGCAGGTGGGAGGGGCGCACGTGCTTGAGCGCCGCCAGCATGCTGCGTCGAACCCGCGGGTGCTGCTCGCCCACCCTGGCGATCAGTTTGCGGACCATCTCGCGCCGCGGCTCGGTCTTGCCGGAGTGGTAGGGACAGGCCAGTTCCACCGGCTCGAAGCCCCTCTCGGCACAGAAGGCCTGCAGCAACTCGGCCTCCACGTAAGCCAGGGGCCGGATGACCCGGTTGCGCCCGTCGTCCGAGGTCAGGTTGACGGCCATGGACTTGAGCTGGCCGGTGAAAAACAGGTTCAGAAGCAGGGTCTCCAGCAGATCGTCCAGATGGTGCCCGAGGGCGATCTTGTCGTAGCCGCGCTGGACGGCCAGGTGGTATAGAAAACCCCGGCGCAGCCGGGAGCACAGGGCGCAGGGATTGGTTCCCGGCCGCAGGCGCTCCGTTACGCAGCGCTTGATCTCCCTTCCGATACGCTCGACCGGACAACCGTGCCGCTCCATCCGCTCGGCCATCAGGTCGGCGCCTGCAGGATCCCAGCCGGTGTCCAGGAAGACCGGGAACAGTTTGAAATCGAACCGGAATCGACGGCGGTGCAGATCCAGCATGTGCAGCAGGGCGAAAGAGTCCTTGCCCCCGGAGATCCCCACCAGGATACGGTCGCCTGGCTCGATCAGCCCGTGGTCGCCGATGGCCCGGCCCACCCGGCGCATGATCAGGTGCTCCAGGTCCGTGCGCGGCTTGGCTCGACCCCGGCGCAGCGTGGGATCGGCGGCCGGCTTCGACGATTCAGGCACCAGGGTCGGCTCCCTGGCCGGCCCGGCGCTTGCGCCGGGCCAGTCTGACAAAGGTGCGGATCAAGCAGTAGACGGCCACGCCCGAGGCCAGCCAGCCTCCGGAAAGCGGATGGCCGAACAGCTGCTGGGTGCCCAGCACCCCGATGTAGGGATTGCCATTCAGGTGGTTCCACAAGAACACGCCGACCGCGATCAGGGTCCAGATCACGAACCAGATCATCCACTCCTCCCGTGCAGCACCATCCTGGCAGGTCGCCCGATCGAAAACAAGCGTTGAGCCGGTGGGGCAATTGGGATAGCATTCCAGTGTGATGAACGGCTTGGTCTTCCAGATCCGGATCGGGCTGCTGGCCGGCTTGATACCCCTCGGATGCGCCGGAGCGCTGGCCGGCGCCGGTCCCCGGCCGCAGGCGCAGGCGGCCGAACCGGACGACGGCGTCGAACAAGGACGCGCCGCCAGCGCCCTGGCCTACGAGCACTACCTCAAGGCCAGGCTGTTGTTCGAACGAAGGCAGCTGCGCGAGGCCGTCTCCGAAATGCGCCAGGCGCTGGTCTACGACCACGGCTCGCCCCACCTGCACGTGTTCCTGGGAAGGCTGTATCGCCTGCAGGGGCTGTGGCGCATGGCGGGCAAGGAGGCCAATCTGGCGCTGGAGATCCAGCCCGACCACATGGACGCGCTGATGCTCAAGGCCCCGGGGCTGATCCATGCAAAGAAGCTCGACGATGCCATCGAGGTCTACAAGAGAGTGATCACGCTGGATCGCAAGCGCATCGGAGCTTACACCGGCCTGGCGATGATCTACGTTACCCGGAAGGGCAAGGAGAATGAGGACGCGAAGGCGAAAGTCTTGGAGATACTCAAGGAAATGACCGAGGCCAATCCGGACTCGGCCGAGGGCTTCCGCAAGCTGGGTGAATTCTACTTCGAGCAGGGCGACGAGAAGAAAGCTGAAAAACACTTCCGGCGGGTGCTGCAGCTCGAGACTTCCGACCGCGACACCATCAAGGCGCTGACCGGACTGTTGGAGCAGCAGGGCCGCTACAAGGAGGCCATCCAGGTCTTCGTCGAGGCCCTCGAGTCGAGCCCCGAGAATCCCCAGTACATGGCCGTCATGGCCCGGCTGTACCTCAAGGACGACGACCACGAGTCCGCCAGGGCCTACATCGAGCAGATGCGCGACTCCAACCCGGCCAACGCGAGCCTGATCGCCCAGGCCTACGTCGACATCAACCGGCACGCCGAGGCCATCGCCGAGCTGGAGAAGGTCGTGGCCGATCACCCTCATCAGCACTTCGAGCGGTACATGGTGGCCGTGTTGTACGAGGGGCTCAAGAAATGGGAAAAGGCGCTCGAACACCTTCGGAAGATCCCGACCGGATCCCGTCTGTTCGTCAGAGCCCAGACCAGCATCGGCTACACCCTGCATCACATGGGCAGGCTGGACGAAGCGGCCCGGGTTCTCCTGGCCACCCTGAAGCTGACCGACGATGCTTACGAGGTGGGCCAGCTCCACCGGTACCTGGCGGCGGTCCACGCCAAGCAGAAGCGGTTCGACCAGGGCTTGCGGTTCCTGGACGCGGCCATCGGCAAGCAACCCGACCTTTCCGACCTGCACGACGCCAAGGCCAACCTGCTGTTCGAGGCCGGCCGGGGCGCCGAGGGCGTGGCGGCGCTCAGAAGAGAGCTCGATCGACACCCGTCCGACGTCTCGTTGCTCTACGCCCTGGGCGCCCTGTACGAACGCATGGGAAAGATCCCCGAGAGCCTCGAGGTCATGCGCAAGGTGCTCGCCCTGGAGCCCAACAACTACTCGGCCCTGAACTTCATCGGCTACACCATGGCCGACCAGGGCATTGACCTGGACGAGGCCGAGCTCATGATCCGCCGGGCGCTGCTGCTCAACCCGGGCAACGGCGCCATCACCGACTCGCTGGGTTGGGTGCTGTACAAGAAAGGCGATTTCGAACAGGCCCTGGAGTACCTGCAGCGGGCAGACCGGACCTCCCCGGGCGAGTCGGTCATCATCATGCACGTGGGCGACGCCTTCCTCAAGCTGGGCAAGCGTGAGCAGGCCATCGAGCACTACCGCAGCGCCCTGGCCGCCGACCCGGAGCCCCGCGACCGCGCCGAAATCCTCAAGCGATTCAAGGACCTCGGGGTTGAGCCGTAGGCCCCGATCTTGACCCGATCTTGACAAACCAGCCACAACCCTTTACGATTGCATCGGAAATTCTAGTTGATGCCGATGCCTTCGAACCTGACGCAATATCTCGAGCTGGCCCGCGGTCTGGACCGCGAGGCTTTCCTGTCTCGATTTCCCAACCCGGTGCTGGTCCGCCGCAGCGAGAGCCAATCGCTGGCGCCCCGCGACGAGTACAGCTCCACGCTGAGGATGAGGATCGATCGGTCCACCCGTGAGGTGCGGATCGAGCCCGTACCGTCCACGCCGCTGGACAAGGTCACGCCGGTGGTCAAGTCCGACCGCAACTCCTTCGCCTCCAAGGTGCTGGTGGGCCGGACCGAGACCAACGACCTGGTCGTGTCCCACATGACGGTCACCAAGCACCACGCGTTCTTCAGCTCCGACGAGCACACCGGCCGCACCCTGCTCACCGACACCGGCTCCACCAACGGCACGCAGCTCAACGGCGAGCTGATCGAGGCCCGCCAGCCCCGCATGCTGACGGACGGGGACCGGGTGGCCTTCGGCGACATCCAGTTCGTGTTCTACACCGCGGGCGGGTTCTACGATCTGCTCCTGAGCCTGTCGGCTTTGCGATGAAACTCGCCGGACCGATTCCCCTGGTGCTGGCCTGCGCGCTTTCGGTGCTGGCCGGCACGGCCTGCCCGCCCGATCCGCACGTGCGGCCGGACGGGGACGCGCACATCGCCGGCGCCGACGAGCTGCTGGCCGCAATGCGGAGATCCCGGCCGGACTCGTTGCGGGTCTCGGGCACGGTCGACATGCGCCGGGCTGGCAAGCGGGTGAAGGCCCACATGCTCTACCTGACCCGCAGGCCGGCCTGGTTGCGCTTCGAGACCGAGAGCTTCTTCGACCAGCCCCTGTCCATCCTGGTCTCCGACGGGATGACTTTTGCGGCCTGGGACATGAATGCCGGACGCTTCGTCCGCGGGCGGGCCACGCCGGCGAACATCTCGCAGATCATCCCCGTGCCCATGGACGGACCCGAGGTGGCCGGCATCCTGATGGGCGACCCGCCCCTGATCCCCTACGCCCGGGCCGAGCTTTCCTGGGACGAGGACCGCGGGCTGTACCGGTTGGAACTGTCCAACGCGCGCCTCACTCAAAGCATCCTGGTCGAGCCCGGATCGCTGCGCCCCGTGGAGGTGCGCCTGCACCGCGGTCGGGACCTCTTCTACCGGCTGGAGTTCTCCGACTGGATCCGCAAAGACGGCCGGCCCGTGGCGCCTTCCCGGATCCGCTTCGAGATGCCTTCCGAGGAGATCAAGCTCCGCATCCGCATCCGCGAGGTGGAGGCCGACTGCGAGCTGGCCGACGACCTGTTCCGGCTCGACCCGCCCGAGGGGGTTCCCGTAGAGGTCTGGAAGTAACTACTCGCCGCCCTTCGACTCGTCCGGCCCCTTGGCCGGTACGGCGGCCGGGGCGGCCGCCGGGCCGGCCAAGGCCTGCTCGATGCGGGCCACCCTGGCGCTGAGCTTGTTTGCGTTCTGCACCAGCTGCCGCACGTCCAGGTCCTGGCGGATGATCTGCGGGACGACGAAGTAGTACGTCCCGATCACGAATACCACGATGGAGACCAGGAACATCAGCATCACGTTGATGAACAGCGAGCGTTGGCCCCTTACCCGATCATCCCTCAGCTTCTCGCTCAGGATCTTCGCCTCGGCCCGCGCCTTCTCGTCCAGCGGCGGCGGAGGCGCACCCACTTTCTGCTCTACCGCGGGTGCTCCGCTTGCGGACGATTCGTTCTCGTTGGACATGCCGGACCCCTCCTGTGGAATTTTCCAAACGGTACGTCGGGATCGGAGGGAAGTCAAGCAGCGCTCCCGGCAGGGTCCACAGGCCGGCAATCGAAGGGGTCGGGCCGGCGGAGCCATACCTGTTTGACTCCGAAAAGAGAGGGAACTAGACTGAAGTCATGCGAACTAAACGGGTATCTCGCCGGAGTGCAAAGCCGGATCTTCTGCGTGACGTCGCTATCCTTCTGAGGACCATCAACCGCCTGCGGGGCGGCGCCCTGATACCGAAAGGGGTCTACCGGTTTTCCAGCCACGAGGAAGCCGACTCATGGATGACACGCCAGATGGCCGCTACTCACGCGCGCCTGAACTCGAGGATCTCGTAGAACTCTGTCGGGCTCTCAACGCCGAGGGAGTCAGGTACCTGCCCATCGGCGGCTTCGCGGTGATCCTCCATGGCTCGGTGCGCGGCGCCAAGGCCATCGACCTGCTCATCGACGCTTCGGCGGCCAACATGAAGGCGCTCAGGGTGTGAACTCGTCCGGACCGATGTCCCAGCCGCCGCCTTGGGGGCGCGGATCTCCTTCGAAATCGAAAGGCCTGCCTGCCCCGTATATCACCGGTTCGGTCCCCGCGTCGATGCAGGGGCTCTGGTCCGTCAGGTGATAATCGCCGGAAAGCTGGTTCTCCCAAAGGGGATCCAGGAAGATGTTGTCCCCGGATTCCACGCATCCCCTCCAGACGCAACTGTTGACCTGCCATCTGTCGTAACTCCAGTTGTCTGACTCCAGAGGTTGATGACTCCAGATGTCGTTGTTGACAAGCGTTATCCAATAGTCGTCTGCGTGGTGGATATAGACCGTTCCGACGACGATGTTGTTCACAATCACCGCCGTGCCTTCGTAAACCTCGATGGGGTGGTACCCGTGGATGGCGTTGTTCGACATGACCATCACGTTGTCAGAGCAGTGCCCTGTCGAACCGAAAAAGCAGGCGCTGACACCGACGAAGGTTTCGCCGCCTCCACCGCCGATCACGTTGTTTTCCAGCACCGCCCTGGATTGGAACAGCGAAACACCACAGGTGCTACTACACCCGGTTCCACCGTTGATCACGTTATTCATGACCGTTATCGTGTTGCCACCCATGGAGTAGTAGTTGAACCCCACGCCACTGCAAAAACCGCCAGAACCGCCGATAATCACATTGTTCTGCAGGAAGGCTTCCGTGTCAGTCTCGACGGCCACCCCGTTGGAGTATCCGTAGGAATCGGCACTGCCCTCGCCGCCTTGAAGGGTGAAACCTTCCACGCCCAGGCGAGATCCCGGGAGAAGCAGCACGGCGTGCTCCCTGGCCGCCAGGATTGTGGTGACATTCCTCGTGATGTCCCTTGTCCAGTTCGTGGACTCGTATCCGCCAAACAGGGAAACGGCCGTCTCGACGCTCTCGTTGTACTCACCACCGGAGACGAAGACGGCTTTCCCGGCTTCTTCCGCCAGAGCGATCGCCACGGCGATGGTGCACACCGGGGCCTGCCTGGTGCCCGGGTTCGAGTCGACGCCCTCCAGGGACACGAAGACGCCGACGTCGTTGGATGGAACAAGGTCCGCTCCGTCGCAGTCGCCGTCGACACCGTCGCCAGGGAAATCGAATCCGCCGGGATGGACCTCCGGGTCGGCGTCATCGCAATCGTCGCCGCCACATGAAGAGTCGTCGTAACCATCGGAGTCGGCGTCAGTGCAGTTGCACTGCAAGTCGCTGCCGTTGCAATCCTGATCAACGTCGTCATCGCACGTCTCCAAAGCGCCGGGATGGATCGAACCGTCGTTGTCATCGCAATCCTGCGCATTCGCGAAGCCGTCGCCGTCGAGATCGTCGTCCGGGGTTGCCGGTTCGCAATCATTGTCCAATCCGTCGTATGGAACCTCGTCGGCGCCAGGGTTGACGCCCCCCCTGGTGTCGTCACAGTCCTCAGCGAGCGCGAACCCGTCGCCGTCCAGATCGTCATCCGGCGTCCCGGGGTCGCAGTCGTTGTCAAGGCCGTCATAGGGAATCTCGTCGGCGCCCGGGTGCATCGCGCCGTTGCCGTCGTTGCAGTCCGGGCCGCGGCAGGCCGAGCCCTCCCCGTAGCCGTCCCCGTCGGCATCTTCACATACCGATCCCCCGAAGCTGCACCCGGCCGCGCACGCCACGGTCAAGAAAATAACGCTCATTCCGATCAGCAAGGTCTTGACTCGTTTCATGACTCCTCCCGGCGATCAGAACTCGATGTCCTTCCAGAAGTACAGGCCGGTCTTTCCCTCGGGATGCCGGACGTTGCCGCAGCTGTCGTAGATCGACTTGCCCCGCCCCTCGGCCCACAACAGCCTCCCGGCTTGGAACGAAACAGGTCCCGCGCTGTCGTAGTATGGCCGCAGATCGGTCAACCTCCGCTTCTCGTTAGTTGCGATCTCCGCCACGTAGAGCTGCCGTTGGGTTAGCCCGTCTTCCCCGTAACGGTCGTAGGCAACGATCCCATTGTCGAGATGCAGCCTGCAGTCGCGGTTGCAGGGGGTAACCTCCCTTGACTCCCCAGTCTCCACGTCCCAGGCCATCATCCTGTTACCCATCCACCCGACCGCCCACTTACCGTCAAACTGGAATATATTGTCCGCTGTCGAGGCGACTGCAAGAACAATTGAGTTCATCTCCTCGACAAGCTTTTCCTCGCCCGTATTGAGATCTTTCAGCCATAGTTGGTATATTGCTTCCTTTCCACAAGCTCCCCCTATTTTCCAGTAGACCGCCAGATCACCGCACACCTCTCCACTAACCACTTTATAGCTTCCAGGTACAGCGCTGGCCAAAATCGACTTCTGCCTTGTGTTCAGATCATAAATCCAAAGGTCTTGCCTCAAGCTTGTGGCAATTTCGCACTTTTCGTCTTTTATCTCGTTGACAACTATCCGATCGCCAGACAACGAAAACCTTATTGTCCTCAATTCCTCTGGATTCGGCACACGCCACTCCTCGCCCGTGACAATGTCTTTAACGCACGCATCCACGACCGGTCTTTTTGCTGAGCCCTTCTCGTACTCGACCATCTCCAGCCAGCCTATTCGGTCACCGTCCGCCCTAATCCGATAGCACATCCTCCCTTCCTCAGAAATGGGCCGGTGCTCTTCGGTCTCAAGGTCGTACAACCAGACCTGACCCAACATCTCAGAGCCGAACTCATCCATTTTTTTTATGTACGCCAGGTACTGCGCCTGGGAGCCCGCCAGCTTGAAGTAGCCGACCTCCACGCCGGGTTCTGCGAACCAACAGGGGATCGGGTTCCCGGTGAAGTCGCCGGAGCATCGGTCCCAGACGCAGCCCGTCTCGTCGGACACCATGTCGATCGGACATGGCTCGTCCGGGTCGAAGCAGTCGCCGGCCGGCCCTTCTTCGAGGCATCCCTTGCTGCACCCGGCCATCCAGATCAGTGCCAGCAAAAAGACCAGCCGCTCCCATGCGCATCGTCTCGTTCGTATTGACATCTTTACCTTGTCGGTCGGGATCTGCTTCAGCCTCGTCTGCGCAGGAGCAGCAGCAGTACGCCCAACAGGGTCCACAGGCCGGCCGTCGAAGGGGTCGGGCCGGCGGAGCAGGAGCAGTCGTCGTGGGCGGCGCAGGGGCCCTCGTGGGAGAGAACGACGCCCATGCACTCCATGATGCAGGCGTTCTTGTAGGTCTTGCCGTCCTCGCCGCAGACGGGCTCGTCAACGTCCGGGCATTCGCAGCCGTCCCGGTCGGCGTCTGTAGCGGAGTCGGCGCCGGCGTCGGGGCCGCCGTCGGGGCCGCCGTCGGGCTCCTCCTGGCACTCGCCGCGGTAGTCCAGGCCCACCTGGGCGCAGTCCATCTCGCACGTGTTGTCGTAGGTCACCCCGTCCTCGCCGCAGACCGGATCGTACGGCTGGTCCGTGCAGTCGCACGGGTCGGGGCCGTCGTCGGCGCCGGCGTCGGGGCCGGCGTCGGGGCCGGCATCGGGGCCGGCGTCGGGGCCGGCATCGGGGCCGGCGTCGGTCTCGTCGCCGCCGCCGTCGATCACACCGCCGTCGCCGTTGTCGCCGTCGGGGCCGGCGTCCACACCGCCGTCGACGGGCGTCTCGCCGTAGCCGAAGCAGTCGAGGGCCGTGCCCGCGGCGTCCTTGGTGCAGGCGTCGAAGCGCTGGCCGAGGATGTCGATCCGGATGTAGTGGTGGATCTTCTTCGAGTAGACGACCGTGAAAGGACAGGTCAGGGGGCACTGCAGGTCCCAGACGAAGGCGTCCACCGGGGCGCCCTCGGTCAGGTACTCCGACTTGATGTCGTACAGCCCGGCCCCGCCGCCTCCCGACACGATGAAGGGAAGCCCGTTGTCGGCCTCTCCGCGGCAGTAATAGTGGTCGTGGCCGGAGAAGACGAAGTCCACGCCCGCATCCAGCATCACGTCGCGCCACAGCCGGAAGTTGCCGTCGCCCGTGCGGCCGTCCTTTACGCTGTACATGTTCTCGTGGATCATCACGAAAAGGTGGTCGATGTCCGGGTCGGCCGCGGCCGCATCCAGTTCGGTCGCGAACCAGTCGCCCTGCACGTTCGTCAGCATGCTGTCGGGCCCCAGGAGGACCGAGGACTTGTCATCCAGGACGATGAAGCGAACGTTGCCGTAGGTGAATGAATAGTAGCGCTCCGTGCCAGAAGAGTCCGTGGGCGGGGCGAACAGGCGCGTGTAGTTGTCGACCCGGCCGCCGTCCTCTTCGTGGTTGCCGATCGCCGGGTAGAGCGGCACGTCGCGCAGCAGGTTGGCCTCTACCTCGAAGAACGGCACCCAGTCGGACTCGTTCTCGCCGTTGGAGACCAGGTCGCCGGAGTTGACGTAGAAGTCCACGCCCTCGGCCAGGATGGCGTCCACCACCCGCTGGTGATCGGCGTGGTTGGAGCGGGTGTCGCCGAACACCACGAAGGAGATCGGCTCGCCCGGAAGCGCCGCGGCGCAGAACGAACCCTCGGGGCTGAGATCGCCCGAGCAATCCACCCGGTAAGGGTAGCAGGTCGAGGGATCGAGCCCGCTCACCACCCCCTCGTGGTGGATGCCGTCGGCCGAGAGGTTCTCAGTGTTGGCCAGGCCGTCGCCCCACTGCACGCTGCACGAATCCGAGCCGTCGGTCTCGACCGCCACCGTGATCCGATCGGTGCGCACGTCCTGCAGATAGGGGCCCTTGACGATCCCGGCCCCGGCCCCGGCGGAAACCAGCCAGGTTCCCGCCGCCAGCAGTCCAACCAGACGCTTCATCGCATGCCTCCTGCTCGGCTGCCGATTATAGCACGAAATGCGGCCCGGATTCCGGTGATCTATTTTTTTACCGCCCCTACGGCGGCCTGGTGGATCTTCGCGGCCAGGTTCGCCCCGAAGCCGTCCACCACCAGCACCCGCGTCCCGTGACGGGCCACCAGCACGCTCCGGCCGTCCGGGTGCACGAAGCTCATCACCGGCTCGGCCCCCACCGGCTGACGGACGAAGCCGGGCCTGCGGGCCGGGACGGTCTTGGCGAAGGCGCCGGCGAACTCGGTAGCGTCGGCCTCCGAATCCCAGACCGACCAGCCCACCCAGGCCAGTCGATCGCCTTTGCTAAAGACCTGGAAGCGGTCGCCGTCCCAGCCGGCCGCGGCCCGCCTCTCCTCGTCGCGGTCGCCCACCGGCTCGAGCAGCTGGAAGGTCATGAACTCGCCCAGCACGTCCTCGTAGAGCCGCTCGAAGCCCTCCGGGACGAGTCCCTGAAGGAAGCCCAGGTCCACCGGCGTGGGCTCGTCGCGCTCGCCGAAGTACTTCTGCGGGTGGATCACCTGCTCCGTCGAAGCGGGCAGGTCCGAGTAGATCCGGTCGATGCGCTTCCAGCCGCCCTGGCGGCGGCCGTGGGCCACGAAGGTCAAACCCTTGAGGTAGGGAAACATCAACATTTCGCGAAGTGCCCTGGGCGCCCTGGCGAACTCGGGGAACTGGCTGGCGGACATGCTCATCAAGAAGCTGCCCAGCGGACCGTCCAGGTCGATCATGGCCGGGTCCACCTCCACGCCGGCGCCGCGCATGGCGTAGAGCATCATCACCATGGTGGCCCCGCCCTCGACCAGTGCGGCCCGGGCCACCATGGCGTCCGAGTTGCCGCGCAGGCGGTCGACGAACCGGTCGATGTCGAAATGCTGGTCCTGCAGCGCGTGGGTCAGCTCGTGCGCGATGATGGTCTCCTGCGCGGCCGGAGCGATCCAGTCGGCCAGGTAGAAGATCTCCAGCTTGGGATCGTAGTACCCGCCGACCTGCTCCTCGAGAAGGGAGACGATGAACTCATGGTATTCCAGCTCGGGCGGGATCAGGCCCAGGGCCTGCATGGCCAGGCCTTCCCTTTCCAGCTCGCCCGGGGCGTACTGCTCGGCCAGGATCTTCTTCACGTAGGCGCGCACGCGCTCCTTGGTGGTCACCTCCCAGCGGATGGGCTTTTTGACATCGAGCCCGCGCAGCTTGGACACGCGGGCCTCGACCCGGCGTCCCAGCTCGACCAGCTCATCGGTCCCCGGGCCGGCCGGGACCGCCGGGCACCATCCCAGGATCAGGGCCAGCATGGAAATGGCCGCAGCGGTGGGTCTTCGCAGTGACATGTGGAATCCTGCTCGGCGAGCGTTCAATCCCCGGTCTGTTGATCCAGGAAGCGGGCCAGCAGCAACTCGGAGCGCAGCTTGAGGTCGACGAACTTGACCCGCGTGCCGACCTCGCCGGGCTTGCCCATCGAGGTTATTTCGACCACCTCTGCCATGGTCTCGATCCGCTTGTCCAGCCCGGGCAGGTCGAAGCGCAACTGCACCTCAGCGCCGGTGGGCAGTCGAAGCGGCTCGTCGAAGTAGACGCCGCCGATGGCCACGTTGCCCCGGTGTGGGCGATAGTCCTGGTTCCCCACCTTGACCTCGACATCGAGGGCCACCCGGTGGCTATCGCGTCGATCTCCCATACGCCGTTCGGGCCCGTTCCGGCCTTCCCGCCGATCGCTATCCTCCCTGCGATCCGCCATCTCGTCTCCTTTCACGCCGTCTCGCCGTGAACCATATGCCCACAACGCGGTGATCGTCAAGTGGCGTGATCACAGCCGGCGGATGAGCACCTCGGCAAGGAACAGGCCCATCGCCAGCAGCACGAAAGGCGGCCACTGGGCCTCGGTCCGCTCGCGCTCCTGGCGACCGGGGGCGAACAGCTCCCCGGGGTCGGGGTCTATCGTCCCGCCGGTGCGGCTGGCGACCTGCGAAAGTAAGCGCGTACCTCCACCGGCCGAGAGGTACTCATCCGTGTAGCTGCGGCTGAGAGAGGCGTAGGCCGCCTCCTTCGCGCCTCGCTTGCCGCGGCGCTCGGCATGCAACGCGTATGGCCCCAGGCCATGGAGCTTCAGGCGGGCCCGGTAAAGACCCAGCCCGCGCCGCACGAGCTGCAGCCGGTGCTCCGAGCCGCCGGGCGTCAGCACGCTCAGCCGGGGCGGATCGGGCTGATCGGACGGCTTCTCGGCCGGCACCCGCACGGTCACCACGCCCGTGTCCCCCGCAACCCGCCCGGCCATGCGGATGTCCCCGGGCGGGCTGCGCCGAATGGTGTCCTCGACCAGCCGGGACCACAGCTCGGCGAATCCTTCCCAGCCGGTCCAGGCGCCGGACCAGGACCCCTGGGCGTCGGTTGTCATCACCATCACCCGGCCCAGCCCGAAGCGCCAGCGCGCAAGCAGAGGCTCCGCGCGGTCCGAGCTCACCAGCAAGACCTCGGAGGTAGGCCGGGCCTCGGAGGCCACATAGCCCTTGATCGGCGGTGCCGAGGTGAAGTCGATCTCCGCCAGGGCCTGGACCAGCTTGGCCGGCACTGCCCGGACCGTCTGCTCGATCACGTTGGTCTCGGTGATGTTCTCGGTCTCGGCGGTGAAGATCTTGGGCACGTTGTCCATGCTGGTGGTGAAGTAGAAGCGCCCGCCCGACCGTGAGGCCACCCGCTTGAGCTCCTCCTGGTCGGCGTCCTCGCCCAGGGCAACCGTGGTTATGGTGATCTCGTCCTTCGCCATCTTCTCCACGATATAGCCGTAGTGGCCGTACAGGCTGATGCTCTGGCCGTCGGACAGCAGGATGACGTGCTTGAGCTTGGCGGCGCTCTTGGTGAGCTGCTTGTGGGCCGCCTCGAGCGCCGGGTACATGGAAGTGCCGCCGCCGACCCGCTGGGCCATCAGCAGCTTGCGGATTTTTTCGCGGTTGGAAGCCTCGGTGAGCGGCACGACCACCTCGGGGAAGTCGTCGAACATCACAACGGCCACCTGGGCGGTGTCCTTGAGGCGGTCCAGCGTATCGGCCACCGCCCGCAGCAGGATCGGGAACTTGGAGCCGCGGGCCATGCTCGACGAGCGGTCGCTGACGAATACCAGCGCGGCCGGGATTTCCTCCTTCTTCTTGACCTGCTTGAACTCCACCGGCAGCAGCGCCTCAATGGGCTCGTCCTCGGGGTCGGCCAGATCAGAAGCGTCCTGGCCCACGGTCACGAGCAACCCGCCGCCGAACTCCTCCACGTAGGCCCGCAGCCGCGAGACCCCGTCGGCCGGAAGCCCGGACAGCTTCAGGTCGTCGAGCACCACGAGCTCCAGCCGCGCCAGGTCGGCGAGCCTGGTCGGGATGCTCTCGGGGGTGGCGACCACGAGCTCGATCTCCCGGCCGGCCAGCAGCCTTCGCAACGGGTTTTCGCGTTCCTGCTGCTGGACCAGCAGCACTCTCGGCTTGCCGAACACCCAGGTGCGCCCGGCCGCCCGGTTGTTCTGCGGGTAGCGGTCCGAGCCCGCGAACACGCGGACCGAAAGGGTGTGCCAACCCTCCCCCTCCAGCTCGGTCTCGAACTCGAGCCGGTTCGGCCCCGGCGCGAGCACCACCGGGCGGCTCTCGACTCTCTGGCCGTCGCGCATCAGCGCCACCCGGACCCGCTTGCGGGCGCTGGAGTACAGCAGCAGCTCGACGGTCGCGTCTTCCCCCGATCGCAGGCTGGCGGGGACGGTCAACTGCTCCACCCTCACGTCCGATGCGGCAGCCGGCACAAGCGGGACGGCCGAGATCTGGATCTCGAAGTCCAGCGCCTGGCCGGATTCTGCCAGCAGATCGCCCCGGGTCTCCTCCCCGTCGGAGAGGATCACCACCCGGCGGTCGTGCAACGGCGGAAACAGGCCGTACGCAAAACGCAAAGCCGCGGCGATGTCGGTGCCGTCGGCGCGCCGGTCTTCCGGGAGCGAGATCCGCCGGTGGCCCGGGCCGGCCAGCAACTCGGGCTCCAGGCCGAAGCCGACCAGGTAGGTGGTCGCCTCACCCCTCGCCTTCCAGAGTTCGCGGATGGTCTGCTCCATCTTCTCGCGCGCATCGGCCGACATGCTGTCGGACAGGTCGGCCAGCATGACCACCGCTGGCGCGTCCGTGGTAGATACCCGCACCGGCTGGGTGTACGCGATGGTCAACGCCGCCACGACGCCCGCGCGCAGCAGCTGGATTCCGACCTTGCGCCACCAGCGCAGGTCCTCGCCCATCCACAGGCCCAGCACGAAGAACACCGGCACGGCCAGCAGCAACCACAGACCCTCCGGGTTGAGCAGCCGCAGGTCGTACTGCCCGAGGAAGAACTGCAGATCGTTAGCCAGTCGATCGGTCACGAACGCCTCAGAACAAGATCCTGAAACAGAAAAACACCCAGTCGAACAGCAACAACCAGGCCACCGCCAGCAGCACCAGCGGCCACTGCAAGGGCGGCTCGGGGTACTCGTTCTTGTCGAATCCGGCCACCAGCATCTCGGGTGGCTCGCCGCCGGACCACACCAGGCGCCGCTTGCCTACGGCGCGGTCGCCGGCCAGCGAGGATTCGTCCGGCAGGTGGAAATTGGCCGGCACGACCGCTTGCCTTCGCCCTTCGCCGACCTCGTAGAAGCCGGGCCAGCGCAACTTGACGAGCGACCGGCCGCCGAGCGTCAGGGGCGCGACCCGCCGGCCGCGGGGATCGACGATCGCGGTCCGGGAATCGACCCATTCGGGCAGCCGGGCCAGCCCACCCACGGCGTGCTCGTCCGAGTGCAGATCGACGGTCTGGCCCAGGAACCAGACCAGGCAGTTGTGCATCATCAGGGGAAAGGCGATCCGCAACGGCAGGTCGCTGCGCGCCACATCGAAGCCGAAGGCCACCAGTTTCCGGCCGTTCCTCTGTCGGGCCAGCACCAGCGGACCGCCCCCGTCGGCGAGCAGCTCCACGTCGCCGGGGCTCGGGACCAGGCGGCGGGCGGAGCTGATCTGCACGTCGACCAGGGTCACTCCCTCGGTGATCGGATGATCGCCGCGCAAGGGCAGCAGCTCGGGAAACTCGACAGCCTCGGAACTGGAGAACGGACATTCCGGACTGGCTGGTCCGGCCTCGGGGGCGAAATAGATCGCCGGCGTGGACACGGCGGGACACAGCTTTTCGAACACCACCGCCTGGTAACCCCGGAGCAGGCCGGGCCCAAAGTCGGCCGGACGGACGACATCCACTTCCAGCGACGGGTCGAGCTGCAGGGCCTTCTCCAGGTACAGGTTGCCCGTGGTGACCAGCAGCACGCGGCGCGACTCGCGCCTGGGGATCAGGGCATAGGCCCGGTCGTCGAGCTGGAAGCGGTCGGCGAGGTTCTTTCCGCCCAATCCGGTGATGGTGGCCATCACCCGCCGGGCCGACACTGGTTTCAGGAAGTAGGAGCGGGACCGGCTCCCGCGGGCCGGAACGTCCACATCCTCCTCGCCCAGCAGCTCTGAAGAGGTATGGATGCTCAGCTTCACCCGCCGGTCCCGGCGTCCGAAGTTGGTCACCTCGCAGAACACCTCGTGTCCACGGGCCGCGCCGCCGCGCCGCCGGATGTCGAAGGCCGTCACGGCCAGGTTGCCGCCGGGAGTGCCCACCGCGACCTGCAGAAGCTCGATGGCCTGATCGAGCTGATCGAGCGCGACGGCGGGGTGAAACCGGTCGCTCACCACCGTGATACGGCGCCGGGTTCGGTCGTCGAGCGCTTCGGTACGCAGTGCGCTGGCGGCGAAATGGACCGCCCGCTCGAAGTCCTCGGCCACGGCGACCGGCCGAAGCGACCTGGCTGCCCGCTTCACGGCCTCGGCGTCCGCTGAAAAATGGGTCGACGGCCGACAGCCGTCGTCCATGGCCATCAGCATCAACCGATCGCGCGGGCCGAGGGCGTCGGCCACGCCCTCGGCCAGCTCGATCGCCTGGTCGAGGCGGGTGCCCTCGTGCTCGAGCGCGCCCATGCTGGCAGAGACATCGACAACGAGGACTTGAGCCACCGGACCGGCGACGTCTTCGGACTCCAGGCGCGGATCGGCCCGCGCCAGGGTCAGCAGGAACAGGATCAGGATCTGTCCCAGCAGCGCCAGCAGCTTGCGAAACGGAGTACGCCGGCGGCCGAGCACCCTGCGCCAGATGGGCTCGGCGGCCATGACCGCCGTGCGTCTCCTGAACGACAACAGGTAGAACAACACCGCCAGGAAGGCGGCGCTGGCGAACAGCATGCTGAACTCGGTGGCTGTCAACCCGACGAAGCGCATCCGCATCCCATCAGGCCATCTGGCCGTCACGCCAGCAGGTTGCCGGCCCGCAGCTCGGTGAGGACCATGTCCTCGAGCGGGGTGGAGGTGATCGCGCGGATGAACCCTCCGCGCCGGGCGAACACGTGTCGCCGGAGCTGGGCACCGTGTTCCGCCATGGACCGGCGGTAGCGGGCCAGGGTGCGGCGGGTCAGGTGCACGGTGTAGGGTCGGCCTCCTTCCGCGTTGGCCATCCGCCATTCGCCCAGGATGCGCGGGTCCAACTCGGCCGGGGTGACCACCTGCAGCGCCAGCACCTCGAAGCCCTGGCTGAACAGGACGTCGAGGGCGGGCACCACCCCTTCGAGGTCCAGGAAATCGGAGAAGATCAGCACCATGCCTTCCTTGGCGCCGTGCATGGCGGTGAAGTCGCGGCCGACCTTGCGGAAGTCGGTCCGCCCGCCGGCCTTGAGCCGCGCCAGGAACCGCAGGGCCTCCACCACGGCCCGGCGTCCGCGCAGCACCGGACGCGAGACGGTGATGCCCTCGGAAAAGCCCATCAGGAAAACCCGGTCCATCTCGTACAGGCCGATGTAAGCGATCGCGGCGGCCAGCTTGCGCGTGAAATCGAACTTCTCCGACTCGACGGCCATCGATCCGCTGACGTCCACCAGGAAGAACAGGTTGCGGTCCTCCTCCTGGCGGTAGAGCTTGGTGTAGAGCTTGTCGGTCCGGCCGTAGACGTTCCAATCCAGCAAGCGCAGGTCGTCGCCGGCCGCGTAAGGCCGGTGATCGATGAACTCGGTGCCGGTGCCCAGCTTGCGCGAGACGTGCTTGGCGTTGATGCGCCCGGAAAAGACGCGCCTCGAGCACAGGTGCAGCTTCTCCAGCCTGGCCAGAAACGTCGGATCGAACGGGGCCTGGAGATCGAGTGCGGGCATGCTCACTTGGCCCTGGGGCGGATGGCGCGGAAGTAGTCGCGGATGTAATCGCGCATGTGCAGCGGCACCTTCTCGCTGTTCAACTCGGCCTCGGCTCCCCGGGCGTACTGGACGAAGACCTCCCGGTAGGTTATCGCGCCCGTGCCGGCTCCAGAACGGGACCCCAGCTTGCGGCGTCCCCGGGCGTCGATCAGCCGGACGACCGAATCCCCGTCGGCCAGCCTGCCCTCGAGCGGCAGGTATTCCCCGCCCGAGGCCCGCGGAAGGATCTTCGGCGCGGCCTTGCCGCGGCCGGCCCCCGACCCCACCCCGGCGCCCTTGCCGCCCGGAGCAGTGCCGCCGCCGCGCACCTTGAGGGCGCTGTCGGACGCGTCCTGGCCGGTAATTTGTCCCGCGGCCAGGGTCTGGGCGGCCACCTGCGCCATCTGCTCCGGGGTGCCTTGCAGCAAAGGGGCGTTCGGCTTGTCGGTCACGCCCTGGATGGCGAACTCGGCGTCCTTTGGAGGAGGGGCCGAGACGTTGACCACCTCGCCGCCTTCGCCTGTGCGCTTCTGGGTGTGCTCGAAGTGCGCACGGCCCAGGGCCTTCTCGCCCAGGTGGGCCGCGTAGCGCTTGAGGAACTCGGAGAACGCCTTGTACTGCAACCCGGCCACCCCGCGCTCCATGGCGTTGTAGTCCTGGGCGGCCATCATGGCCTCGCCCTCGGGGTTGCGCATGGCGCCCTCCAGGCCGAAGGCCCTGTTGTCGTCCATGAACCCGAAGTTGCCGATATTTCCGGCCGCGCTGTCCACGTGCTCGGTCAGGTTGGACAGCTCCGCAGCGGTCAGAAAGTCGTCCCCGATCACCACCTCGTCCAGCTCGGCGAACACCTCGGCATACGACTGGGCCGGGAAGGAGTCGAACTTGCCCACCGGCTGGTAGCTGGCCACCTGGCTCAGGCTCACCCCCTGGCCGGCAACGCCGCCGGCTGCCGCTCCCACGCCCTTCTTCAGCGCCTGGTCGGGGCTGTCGTGCCGGGAGGAGGTCGCCGGCAGCTTGGATCCGTCAGCATCTTCCTGCGCCGGCGGCGGCTCGAGATCCTCGGGCTCGACCAGGTCGAGCTGCCGGCTCAGGGCCTGCTCCGCGTCGGCCACCATCTCGCTCAACCTGGTCAGCCCGGAAAGCTCCGCCTCTTTCCGCAGCCGGGTGAGCTCGGAGACCAGGTCGCGCCCGGCCCGGCGCCGCGCCTCGACCCGCTCGCTCCGGTCCCGCGCCTCGATCCGGGCGCGGTCGGCGTGCGGCAGCAACGAGACCAGCCCGATGACCAGGAACAGGGCGAACGCCCTTCCCCGGGCCGGCCAGGGCACCGCCATCACTCTGTTGGTCTGATCGGCGTGGCTTTCCAGAAAAGCCGCCGTCTCTGCCATGTGGGCCCGCATGAACCCTGTCGGCTCGGCCTGCCGGGAGAACTGCAGCGCGCTCGATATCCTGTCGAAGAAGCCCAACTCGCGGTCGAGCCAAACAGCCACCGCCTCGAGCGAGGTGCCGCGCGTCAGTTCGCGGACCAGGTGGGCCGCAAGAACCGAGCCCAGGATCGCGAAAAAGGCGATCCACGCGCCAAAGCCCAGGCCCGACGTCTGGGCCCAGGTCCCGAAGGCGATCGCCGCCAGCAGGCCGAAGACCGCCGCATCCGCCAGCCAGCCCACCAGCCGGCCGGCCAGCACCCGGCGCCGCGAGCGCCTGATCGTCTGGATGAACGCCTGTTCCAACCGCGGATACTCCCTGTCCGGCACGGTACCACGTTCCCTGACGACATGAGTCTATGGCCTGCGGAGTGCCGGGTCAATGGCCGATCCATGCGGTCGGAATTCTGTATTGACAGCGGGCATATTTCCGGCAATAATGACCGGAATGTATCCAAGAATCCTGACGATCCCGGACCACTCGTTCTTCTTGTTCGGTCCGCGGGCCACCGGAAAATCTACCTGGTTGCGGTCGGTCCTACCGGAGGCACAGTGGCATGATCTGCTCAAGAGCGAGGTCTTCCTCGATCTTTTTCGCGATCCTGCACTGCTGCGGAAAAAGGTTGCATCCTTGCCGCCTGGAACGTGGGTGGTGGTGGATGAAGTGCAGCGTATCCCTGCGTTGCTGCGTGAGGTTCACGCTCTGATCGCGGAGCATGGTGATGCATACCGTTTTGCCTTGAGCGGATCGAGCGCCAGGAAGCTGCGACGTATGGATGTCGACCTTCTCGCCGGCCGTGTGTTTGAACGGCGCTTCTTTCCTCTCACCGCAATGGAACTTGGGGCTGACCTGCGGGTAGACAGGCTGCTGCAGTTCGGCACCCTGCCAAAGGTGTGCGCCGAGCCACACCATGCGGTCGACATTCTCGATGCCTATGCGCACACCTATCTGCAGCAGGAGATCCAGCAAGAAGCCCTGGTAAAAGATCTGGGCTCTTTCCATCGCTTCCTGGAAATCGCGGCGATCATGAATGGCCAGGTCGTCAACACCGCCGGACTCGCCCGCGACGCCGGTGTCTCACGCACGACGGTGCAGCGCTTCTTCTCCGTTCTTGTTGACACGCTGATCGGCACCTGGGTCTCGGCGTGGAATCCGCGAATGAAGGTCAAGGAGGTGGTCAAGCCGAAGTTCTACTTCTTCGATCCGGGAGTGGTACGCTCGCTGTGCGGGCTTCTGCGAGATCCCGTTGAAAAGGCGGAACGCGGCCCCTTGCTCGAGACGCTGGTCCTTCACGAGTTGCGCGCGCACATCAGCTATGCGGGCATCGGTGGCAAGATCCATTTCTGGCGTACGCCGTCGGGCAGGGAAATAGACTTCATCTGGTCTCGAGGCAAGAGGCACGTGGGCATCGAGGTGAAGACCGCGTCCAGATGGCGCAACGAGTGGAGCAAGACCCTGAAGGAGCTCCACGGGTGTCAGGCGATCCAGGAGGCCTTCGGCATCTACCTGGGCGCCGACGAGCTCGTCGACGGTGCCGTCAAGGTGTTGCCCTTCGACGACTTCATGCGGCAGCTACACGGAGGCAGGCTCCTGTCCTGACAGACGGAGTTGGCTGATCCCGGCGAGGACATAATGAAGGCCGTTGGCATCGGCGCCTTGGTGGGCCTGGGGATCTTCTCCCTGGCCAGGATGCTCGGGAGCGTTGACCGTGCACCCGGGGCAGCCAGGGCCGCCGCCAAGCGTATCGATGCCCAATCTCGTCCAAGGCGCGCCAAGCGACCCACGACCAAGGAGCTGGTGAACGAGGGACGGGTCAGGTGATCAGGCAGGCGACGATAGCCGCATGTGCGGCCCTGAAATGGGAAGCCTGGGGAACGGTCAACGACTTATTGACATATTGAGAACCGTCCCCAGGAACTCTTATCCCGGCAGATCGCACTCGAGCCCGTCCAGGGAGGCTGCGTTGTTGTCCTCGCCGCCGTCCTCGCACTCGTTGTGCTGTCCGGTGCCGTCGCCGATGTCGTCGGCCGCCACCCGGATGCCGAAGGCGGCGTCGGTGTCGGGCTGGAAGTCGTAGTTGAAATGCTCGAGCTGGCCGGGTAGCAGCGGCTGGCTGGTGCGCAGGGTGTCGAGCAGGACCCCGTCGACGTACAGGCTGACGGCCGTGTCGGCCGGGGCCATCCGGCTGCCGATGTTGCGGACGTCGAAGGTCAGGTGCAGGACCCCGTCCCCGGAGCACACGGCCGCGAGGTTGATGACCACCAGGTCGGGCGCCCAGAACAACCCTTCGCCCTGGACGTTCTGGCGGAAGTTGTTCAGGTGCTCCTGCCGCCAGTTGGGCTCCTCGTGCGCCGGCACCAGACCGGTCTCGCTGACGTTGGAGACGTGGTAGGAGTGCTGGTTCCAGATCCGGCGGGTGAAGACCCAGTTGTCGTCCGTGTCGCCCCAGATCTCCACTCCGGGGGTTCCGTTGTTGTAGCCGTTCTCCGCGATCACGATCTCCGAGTTGCCGTCGTTGTCCACGTCGGCGATCACCGCCATCTCGAGCCTGGTGTGGCTGCCGTGGGTGGGGTCATCGAACAGCACCGCGCCGGTGAGACCGTCGAAGATGCGGAAGTTGGTCTCGTCCGCGTAAACCACCTCGGCCTTGCCGTCGCCGTCGAAGTCGAACACCGACGAGGCGGTCACCCGCGACGAGCAGTCGTTGTTGGGCACCGCCCAGAGCACGCCCCGCGAGTGACACCCGGCGGGCAGCGGGTCGAAGTCGCAGTCCAGGTCCACCACCACGTAGAAGTCGGCGGCCGCGGTGCCGATCTCGGGCCTTCCGTCCCCGTCGAAGTCGGCCACCGTGGGCGGCCCGCTCTCGTTGTTGGCGCAGTCGTCGGTGGGGATCGGGATCCGGGCCAGCAGGTCGCCGTCGTGCTGGATGACGAACACCTCCCCGCGGCGCACGATCACCACCTCGCCCTCGGGGTCCAGGTCGAAGTTGCCGGCCGCGGTGTAGCCGTCGCAGGGCAGGCTCCCTCCGCAGGGCGAGTTGTTGGTGGTGTAGGCGTACGTCCACTCGACCGTCCCGTCCGGCCCGTAGCAGGTATTGCCCGCCAGCACCTCCGGCTCGCCGTCCAGATCGACGTCGGCCACCGTGGAGACCGGGCCTAAGAAGGCGTTGTTGCCCACCCCGCCCGAGCCGCCGCTGGTCACCACTCCGTCCCAGCGCAGCGTACCGTCCGTCCCGTTCAGCACCACGTTGCCGACGATCACCTCGGGAAAGCCGTCGCCGTCCAGGTCGGCCAGGGACGGCTGGGTGGCGCCGCGGGTGTGCACGTCCCACGTGGGGTAGTCGGGGTTGACCCACAGCTCGATCCAGACCGAGCCGTCGTCGGCCGCGCGCTCGAAGGCCACCGTGCCCTGGGGGTTTCTGTTGTTGTTGAGTACCCCGACGATCTCCGGCACCCCGTCGCCGTTCAGGTCCCCGACGGCCAGCCCGCCGGAGTTGTCCAGGGCCGGGACGTCGATCGACGCGATGGTGGTCATGGTCCCGTCCGGGTTGCAGCGGCCCGAGACGATCCGCAGGGTGCCGTCGCGGTTGCAGCAGCCGTCGCCCTCGTAGTCGTAGGTCACGAACGCGATGTCCGGGGTGTCGAAGGTATCGGTCCGGCCGTCGCCGTTGTCGTCGGTCAGGTTGGCCACCACCGGGGCCATGACCACGTCGTTGCGAGCCGGCGTCACCCCGCCCGCCGGCGGGGTCCAGCGACACTCGACGGCCGGGGCGAACTGGCCGATGGGCGGGTGGTACTCGCAGTCGCCCACCAGCACCTCCTCGATGCAGATCCCGAGATCCCTCTCGCAGATGTAGCCCTCGGGGCAGTCGCTCTGCTGGACGCACTGGCCGGCGGGCTCGGTGCACTGCATGGCGTAGCACAGCTCGCCGTCCGCGCAGCAGACGTCCAGGTCCTCGCCGCAGCGTTCGTCGTCCCCGCAGTCGATCAGGCAGCGGTCCTGCTCGCAGACCTGTCCGGCGCCACAGCACAGCTCGCCCCGAAGGCCGCAGCGCTGGCCCGCGCACGGCGGCAGGCAGACCCCGTCCACGCACTCGAGGTCGCCCGGGCAACAGGCGCCGCCCAGCTCGCAAAGGTCGTCCAGCTCGCACTGGCAACTCCAGCCTTGGCAGACCTGCGAGCCCGGGCAGTCGGAGTCGACCCGGCACTGGACGCAGTGCTCCTCGACGCAGAACAGCCCGCCGCCGCAGTCGTCGCTGGTGACGCATTCGGGCGCCTGATCGTCACCCGGGTCGCTCCCGCCGTCGTCGCCGCCCCCGCCGTCGTCGCCCCCGCCGTCATCGTCGCCCCCACCGTCCTCGCTCTCGCCGTCCGAACCGCCGTCGGGCCGCTGGCCGGTCTTGCAGTAGCCACCCTCGCAGATCTCGCCCTCGGCGCAGTCGTCGTCGGAAGTGCAGATCGAAAGGCAGAAGCCGGAGATGCACTGGGTACCGCCCGGGCAATCCAGGCTGGTGTTGCAGCCGGTGTGGCACAGGCCCTGGTCGCAGGCCTGGCCCTGGGGGCAGTCCTCGTCCGTGGTGCACGGCTCGGGCGCCGGAACCGTGGACGAGCTGCAGGCGAGCAGCAGGCCCAGGCAGGGGACGAGCCACAACCAGCGACTTTTCGCGCCTGACTCACGGTCGTTCATAGCCGTTCCTCCATCGCAGGGACCGGGTTTTCCAATTGTAGACCCGGCCGGAACGAGCGTCAATCGGACGGCTTGTGCTTGACCTGCCGCCATGCGACCGGGTACATTGTCCGGGTCGGGAGGATCCGCCATGAATTCGACGTACCTGATCGCACTGGGCTCCACAATCGTGCTTCTCGCCGTGGCCGGCTGCGGCGATCCGCCCAGCCTGATGGGCCAACCCTGTCAGGTCGACGAGCACTGCGGCCCGGAGAGCGGCTTCGACCTGACCTGCGACAACGACGTGCCGGGCGGCTACTGCTACGTGGATTCCTGTGATGACGGCTGCCCGCCGGGCTCCCTGTGCACACCCGACGCCGACGGAGAGGGCGACGCCTGCCGGCAGGCCTGCGACCAGGTGCTGGACTGCCGCGAGGTGATCGCCCGCGAGACCGGCAAGAACGCCATGGACTGCGCGCCCATCGACCCGGAGGCGGACCCGGACGCCGAGGACGTGGAACGCACCTGCGTGTTCAGCGGCAACTGAGAAAGAGCCAGATCCAGCCGGCCGCCAGGACGATCGCGGCCGCGCCCAGTGCGATCCCGGACCACCGGGTACGCCGGCGTGCCTCTGCCGTCCGGCCCCGGGCTCCCGGCAGGACCAGCCAGGCCAGCACCCCGAGGAACAGCGCGGACGAGATCGCCACCAGCCAGAGGGCGAAGACGGCCAGGGACGAGCGGCGGCCGGCGGCCGTGCGCCGGACCTCGCGGCGGTTGTCGTCCAGCACCGGGAGCGCGCCCTCGGGGGCCCGGACCCTGGACATCAGCGCCACCAGGCTCGAGCGGCCGCCGGTCAGCAGGCCGGCGGCCTCCGACCAGAAGGCCCCGTCCGGGGTCAGGCTGACCAGGCCGAAAAAGGCCGCCGACACGCTGGGCACTCCGCTGCGGCCCACCCAGACCACGGCCCGGCGCACGGCCCGCTCGTCCCGGCCGAAGGGATCGCTGCGCAGGCGGATGACCAGCGGGCCCTCGATCCCCTCGGGCACGGGCAGGACCGTCGCGGCCCGGCCTCCCTCCAGGCGGGTCCGGCCGGTCGCGCACCAGCCGCCGGTCCACCAGGCGTCCAGGTACAACTCGCCGATCTCGGCCGTGGCGCGGATCTGCACCTCCAGCGGGCTTCCGGCCGCCACCATCCGCGGCCTGACGGCCAGGTCGAACGGTGCATCGCTCCGGGCCAGCACCAGCTCCCCCCCCAGCACGCCGGTCGGGCCCTCGAAGCGCAGTTTCACGGGACCGGACGAGCCGGGCTCGATCGTCACGAAGGCCAACCCCTCGGCGTCGGACCGGCCGGCCGGGTTCCCGTCCACCCACAGGCGCCCGGCGAGCGGCCGGCCTGACCGGTCGGAGATCCGGACCAGCATGCGGGCCGGAAAACTACCCGCCAGGGTGCCTCCCTCGGGAAAGACCTGGAGGCTTCTCGGCGGGCCGGCCCCGGACTCGTCCGGCTCCGGGCCGGATCGACGGGTTCCCCAGGCCGGCGGTCGGATCCACTCGGCCGAGGGCCTGGAAAGGAGCAGGACCCTCCCTTTTCGCCGCCCGGAGGCGGCAGGCTCGACGGAGACGATCCGCACGTCGGCCTGAAGCAGGGTGCTGCCGGCCGCGGTGTCCACCCGGGCCACCAGACGGGCCGGGCCGGCCGGCCAGGCGGGGATCGCGACGTCCAGATCCACGACCCCGCCCCGGGGCAGACGCCTGGCGAGATCGACCCGCTCTCCGTCGCGTTCTAT